>Ga0307378_10004851_pt1 | contig 18952 bp, 14 predicted proteins | sample UN1MG_FD_202238 | JGI IMG/M metagenome (GOLD analysis project Ga0307378, IMG submission 202238) | Soil microbial communities from Risofladan, Vaasa, Finland - UN-1 | ecosystem: Environmental > Terrestrial > Soil > Coastal area > Acid sulfate soil | place: Finland: Risofladan, Vaasa | collected... | reverse complement strand
TGGGGGTTCGGGACTGGGGGTTCGGGGCTGGGGGTTCGGGGCTGGGGGTTCGGGGCTGGGGGTTCGGGGCTGGGGGTTCGGGGCTGGGGGTTCGGGGCTCGGGGTTCGGGGTTGGGCGAGTCTCCGCGTTGTTTCGCGTTGGCCAAACGGCGAGGGCACATCGGTACGACTCGTCGACCACGGCGGCGGAGGGACCGGCTGTGCTTCGTGCGGCTGGAGTGGTAACGGCGTTTCGCGCTGCCCAAAGAGCCAAACGCCGGAAAATGGCACCGCAGCTTATCCCGGAAAACGAAAAACGTGTCAACGGCAGTTCCCAAACCGCTCCAGCGGGGGGAATCGGCGCGGCTCAATGATTGACTCGCCGAATCGAGAACTCCTGAATATGCGGTAAACTAATTGCCCACATGTGGCATTTGTGCAAGAAAGTGACGTTATTGTTCTAGATGTGCTTGACGAGCGCGGATTGCGAAACACAACAGAATCCTGCACGGCCTGCCCGAAGGCAACACGGCTAACTTGCCGCCGCGCGCGGATTCTTGGACTCTTCCCCAGCCCCCAGCCCCGAACCCCCAGCCCCCAGCCCCTAACCTCTAGCCCCCAGCCCCTAACCTCTAGCCCCCAGCCCCCCCAGAAGCTCCGCCGACTTCTCCTGTTCCCTCACCAAATACTCCCGGCCTTGATAGATGCCGATGTGATCCCAGGGCAGGGGAGTCTCGACGGGGCAGGGGAGGTGGAGCGTTTTCTCGGGGTCGATGCCCGTGTTGGCCAGGGCCTGCCACCACAGGTCGGGCTTCAGATGGTCGCTCCAGGCGTCGAATCGGGCGCCGCGGCGGAAGGCCAGCTCGATCGCCTCGCCCGTCCGCCGGCTGCCGCGGCTGAGCATCGCCTCCAGCAGGCTGCTCTCGACGTCGTGGCACTTCAACTGCACGCTCCGCAGCCGCTTCTGCCGATAGAGATGCTCGTGGGCCGTGCGGAAATACTCGCGTCGCTGCATGGCGTTGAACTGGTAGGGCGTCTGGGGCTTGGGCACGAAGTTCGAGACGTTGGCCACTACCGTGGCGAACCGCCCGCGGACCTCCTTGCCCAGCCGCGAGACGGTCTCCGCCATCTCGATGATCCCGTCCAGGTCGTCGTCGCGTTCGCCCGGCAGCCCGCACATGAAATAGAGCTTTACCCGAGAAAAACCGTTCTCGAACGCCACGCGGCAACCCTCATAGAGGTCCTCGTTCTTGATCCGCTTGCCGATCTGCTCGCGCATCTCATCCCGGGCGGCCTCCGGGGCCAGCGTCAGGCCGGAGTGGCGATCCGTGTTGAGCAATTGCGTGAGCGTCCGCCACTGCCGGTTGATCCGCAGGCTGGGAACGGAAATGCCGACTCCCAGCGGCCGGAAAATCTCCTGCAACCGCCGCAGCAGTTCCTCCAAGTCGGGATAGTCGCCGGTGGAAAGCGACAGGAGCGTCATCTCGTTGTAGCCCGTGTTGCGATACGAATCGATCGCCGCCTGGACGATCGTATCCACCTTCCTCAGTCGTAGCGGCCGCTTCAACGTCGTGCCGGAACAGAAGCGGCACCGGCCGGGACATCCTCGCATGATCTCGATGGCGATCCGGTCCTGCACGCACTCGACCAGCGGCACCACGGGCGAAGTGGGCAGCGGCATGGCGTCCAGATCGGCCAGCACGGCCGGCTGCACCAATTCGCGCAGGCCCGGGCGGATCGGCCGAACCGCGCCCGGACGACCGTCGGCGTCGTACTGCGGTTGGTAGAACCGCGGCACGTACGCGTACGGCAGCCGCGCGGCCATCTCGGCCAGCATTTCCGTCCGGTCGCCGCCGGCCTGTTTCAACCGCAGCCACTGGTCGCACACCTCGGGCAGACTCTCTTCGCCGTCGCCGAGGACGAACAGGTCGATGAATCGGGCCATCGGCTCGGGATTGGCCGTACACGGTCCGCCGGCGATCACCAGGGGGTGCTCCGCAGCGCGCTCTTCGGCCGCCAAGGGGATGCCGGCCAGATCGAGCATGGTCAGCACGTTGGTCGCGCACAGTTCGTACTGCAACGAGAACCCCAGGACATCGAAGTCGGCCAGCGGAGTGAACGTCTCCAGGCTGTACAGCGGGACGCCATGCTCGCGGAGCAACCGCTCCATGTCGGCCAAGGGCGCGAACACCCGCTCGCAGGCCCAGTCTTCGCGGCGATTCATCACCGCATAGAGCACCTGCAAGCCGTGGTGGCTCATGCCGATCGAATACGTGTCGGGAAACGCCAGGCAGAGGGTCCCCCGCACGGTGCGATGGTCCTTCACCGAGGTGTTCCATTCCCCTCCGATATACTGCCCCGGCATCTGAACCCGCGGCAAGAGACGCGAAACGACGAGGTCTTGGAGCGATTGGTCCATAAACTGTAACTTGAACTGTAACTTGAACTTGGAACTTGGAACTTGGAACTTGGAACAGTCACCTATTCTTCTTCCGGCAACGCAGACCCGCCGGGCGAACCGTAGTGGCGGATCAGTGTTATTCTATCACCGGCCGTCCCCGGGCGAGTAGGGCGCGCACTGGCAGGGCAACACCGCCGATCTTGCGATGGGGCGATCCACGGTTTTCCAGTGGTCCGCAAGCTGCCGGCATTCGCCGAGAAAACGGACTTGCTTTCTCCCGCGGGAATACGTATACTTTCGATAAAGCAATACGTATCGGAGCCAACGTTCGATGAAGAAACTCACTCTCAGCGCCGACGCCGAAGTGATCGAGCAGGCCAAGCGGGTCGCACGGCGCAACGGCACCAGCGTGTCGGCCATGTTCGCCCGCTTCGTACGGGGATTGACGCGGCAAGACAAGGCCCCGGAAGAGATCCCCCCGGACTCCATCGCCGCGCGCGCGACGGGCGCGATCCGATTGCCCAGGGGCAAGAGTCCCCGCGACGTGCTCGTTGATGCCTTGATGGAGAAGCACGGGGGCAAGCGTAAGTGAATGTTTTTTTCGACACGAACGTGCTGATGGACGTGCTGCTCAAGCGGCGGTTGTTCATCAAAAGTTCCCAAAGAGCATGGTTCCTCGCCGAGCGCGGAAAAATACGCGGGATGGTGTCGGTGCTGAGTTTCTCGAACATTTACTACATGGTTCGGAAACTCGAGGGAGCGACCGAGGCCATGTCGATGATGGCTATGCTGCGCGACACCTTCGTACCCGTGGCATGCGACGAACAGGTGATTCATCAGGCGATCGACGTCGGGACGAAGGACTTCGAAGACGCGATCCAGTACTTCAGCGCGTTGCGAGCCGATGCGTCCTGTATCATCACGCGCAATCCCGACCACTTTCCATCTTCGGCTTTGCCGGTGCTCTCTCCGGATGAATTCCTGGCTGCGTACTCGTTCGAGTAGCGCTAGCGCTACGGAGGCCAGCATCAAGAAACTGGCTTGAAATTGGGCCACTGCAACCGGCTGCGGGTGTATAATGGAAGACATCACTCTCCTCAGGAGCCCAAGCCCATGAGAGCAGCAGTCGCCGCCCGGCCATGGATACCTGTTATTGCCGTGCTGGTCCTTATGCTCGGTGCCGCCGACGCGCGGGCCCAGAGCCGCAGCGCGATCGACGAAGCGCGGAACCGGATGGTCGACGAGGAAATCGTGGCCGCCGGCGTGAAGGACAAGCGGGTGATCGAGTCGATGCGGAACACGCCCCGGCACGAGTTCGTCCCCTTGTCGCAGTTCCGGCTGGCTTACCTCGACATGGCGCTGCCGATCGGCGAGTCGCAGACGATCTCGGCGCCGTTCGTGGTGGCCTTCATGACCGAATCGCTCGATCCGCGGCCGGAGGACAAGGTGTTGGAGATCGGCACCGGCAGCGGATACCAGGCCGCCGTGCTCAGTCCGCTGGTTCGGGAAGTGTACACGATCGAGATCGTCGCCCCGCTGGGACACCGGGCCGCGCAGACGCTGAAGCGGCTGCGATACGACAACGTCTATGCCAAAGTGGGCGACGGATACCAGGGTTGGCCCGAACACGCGCCGTTCGACAAGATCATTGTCACCTGTTCCCCCGAGCGCGTGCCGCCGGCCCTGGTCGCCCAGTTGAAAGAAGGCGGCCGCATGGTCATTCCCGTGGGCGAGCGGTACCAGCAGGCGCTGTACCTGCTGACGAAGACCGACGGGCAGATGGTGGCCGAGGCGCTGCGGCCGACGCTTTTCGTGCCGATGACCGGCCAGGCCGAAGAGGGCCGCGAGGTGTTGCCCGACCCGGCCAACCCGACGCTCTCCAACGGCGGTTTCGAGAAGTCGTTCGGCGACCCGCCCATGCCCAACGGTTGGTATTACCAGCGCCAGTTGACGCTGGTCACCGCCGACGACGCCCCGGAAGGGAAGAGCTACATCACCTTCACCAATTCCGAACCGGGCCGCGGCTGCCGGGCGTTGCAGGGGTTCGCCGTCGACGGACGGGAGGTTCGGCAGTTGGCCGTCTCGCTGCACGTCCGCGGCCGGGACATCCGCCCGGGCCAGACCCGCGAGCAGATGCCCGTATTGGCAATTGCCTTCTATGACGAGAAGCGAGGCCCGCTGGGCCAGGTTCTGCTGGGACCGTGGCGAGGTTCTTTCTCATGGCAAGAGGAAGTCGCCCGATTCAACGTTCCGCCGCATACCCGCGAAGCCATTTTCCGCATCGGCCTGCTGGGGGCGGTGGGGGAGATTTCGTTCGACGCAATCGAAGTCAAGGCGGTGAAGTGAGACCGCTGCGAAGCCGCAAGCGGCATTCCCCACTACCCACTATCCCGCCGCATACCGAAACGGCTCCTTGGTCACCTCATATCCGGGCCGCAGGCCGACGTTGAGCACCAGACCGAGCCCGATGGCGTGGGCGAGCAGCCCCGAGCCGCCGTAGCTGACCAGCGGCAGCGGCAGCCCGGTGACCGGCAAGAGGCCCACGGTCATGGCCGTATTGATCAACACTTCCACCGCGAAGAGAGCGGCGATGCCCGCGGCCACCAGCCGCCCGAACGGCTCGCGGGTGGTCGAGGCGACGGTTACGGCCCGCCAGACCAACAGCCCGAACAACGCCAGCACGGCCGCGGTACCCGGCAGCCCGAACCGTTCGCCCAGGACGCAGAAGACGAAGTCGCTGCGGGCGTGGGGCAAACGGTAGACGGCCGGATCGTCGGTGAGTTGACCCGCCAAGGCGCTTCCCCAAACGCCGCCCAGCGCACGGACCTGCTTGGCCCGGTACAGGTGATAGGCGTCGTCGCTGGGCCGCCCGCCGGCAGACGGCTGCTCGAACAGGGCCGTCACCCGCGATTTCTGCTCCCGACTCATCTGCGTCCACAGCAGCGGCGTCATCAACAGCCCCGCCAGGAGCAGCAGCGCCAAATCACGCCGCTTGGCGCCGGCGGCGAACAACATCACGAAAAAGACCGGCAGAAAGACGGTCGCCGTGCCGAGGTCGGGTTCCCTGAGGATCAACAGCACGGGCACCGTCGTCAACGCCAACGGGATCACCAGTCCACGCAGCCGCCGGTAGTTCTCTCGATACATCAAATAACGCGCCAAGGCCAACACGAAGGCCACCTTGGCAAGCTCGGAAGGCTGAATCCCCAACGGCCCGATCCGTATCCACCGACGGGCGTTGTTGATCGCCGGGAAAAAGTAGACCAAAACGAGCAAGCCCAGGACCGCCAGGAAAATGGCGTAACTGTACCGACAGAAGATTCGATAGTTGGGCAGCGAAGTTCCCACCACGGCCGCCAGCGCCAGGACCGACCAGACGATTTGCCGGCGAAGGAAATGGCCGTCGCCCTCGACCAGGGCCTCATAGGTCGCGATGCCCATCCAACCCAGGATGACCAACCCGGTGGCCGCCACCACGATCGACCAAGGCAATCGTCGAACCCAAACGGCAGGTTTCACGTCGGTGTACTCGGCTCCAGATAGCGGCGATGAAGTAAACGGCGGGCCTGGATTATAGGTGAAGAGCCGTCGCGAACGTGAGGTCAATTCGGAGAAGGGCAGGGCAGGGGGGAGTGGGCAGTGGGGAGTGGGCAGTGGGCAGTGGGCAGTGGGCAGTGGGCAGTGGGCAGTGGTTGACGATTGATTCGGCTGAACGCCCGCCGACTGCGTTCGGCGGGGTCTCGCAGCCTTGATTCACTTTGCTACAGGCCGTTTACCCTCACCGCGGCGTCTTGCGGCCATCGGTCGCTTCGGGAATTCAAGTTCAATGAACCCGGAAGGGTCTGTAGCGACTGATGACCCGAGCGGGGTAGATTGAGCGTATTATATTAGCCCCGTTGGACGAGGTGGATATACCATTTTGGTGTTATGTATCTTTACCCAACGGACGGCATTCGGTCGCTGCAATCCGGAACAATTCGTACAACTTCTCTTTTGGAAACAGTCCTCAAAATCTTGCAGGCCTTCCCAGGTTGCTTGATTTCCATGCTACGTTTGGTATGCTATGGAACAGTAAGTGGTGAATTCTGTTCGCTCAATCTCGAAGGAGTATCAGCGCAATGTCTCGACCAACTCGCAAACTCTGGATTCTGGCCGCAGTCGCGATGGCCGCGCTGCTGTCGGGCGCCTCCGAGGCAAGCGCCTGGTGGGGCTACTACCAACCGGCCTATCTGGGTGGCTGCGGCTACGGCCCGTGCTACTCGCCATCTTATTGCACCTCCTGCTACACGCCCTCCTACACGGCTCGCTACGTACCGAGTTGTACGGTCGGTTGCGATCCGTGCGGGGACGGTTGCGGATGGTACTTGGGTTACAGGCCGGGTCCGATCCGGCAGTTGCTCTTCGGTCCGTATCGTTCGTATTACGGAGGGGGCTGCTCCTGGTCGTCCTGTTACGACCCGTGCTGCACGTCGACGGCAACCATCGGCACCGCGATGCCGACGCCCGCGATAAGAGAAGGCACGCCGACCCGCGCGCTGAGGCAACAGCCCAAGGTGCTGTCGCCCGATATTCCGGACCTTCCGGCCATCCCTTCCACGCCGGCGACTCCCTTGGCACCCCCGGTGAGACCGCTGACCCCGGACTTCACGCCACCCGGGCTGCCGCTTGACGACCCTGCGATGCCCATGCCGTTCGATTTGCCTTTTGCGCCGACGCCGGCCGAACCGCCGACACCGGCGATTCCGACCACGCCGGCCGTTCCGATACCCCCGACGATTACACCGTCACCTCCGTTCGGCGGAAGCGCGCCGGCGGTACAAGACGGCAGTGCGCTGCTGACGATGACGGTGCCGCTGGGGACGGAGGTCTACATCAACGACAAACCGACGAAGAGCACCGCAATGGAACGGCAGTACATCTCCAAAGGACTGGACCCCAACCTCGTCTACAAGTACAAGGTCGTGGCGTACGTCCTGTGCGAACGGACGGACGCCGGTCCGAACGTGGTCGATTGGAAGAAGATCCCCTTGGAACGCGAGGTGTACTTGAGGGCCGGGGATCACCAGCACCTGGCCTTTTCCGCCAATGTCGCCACTTTCTATGAAACCGAGATGGTTCCCGTTCTGGACCCGTCCGTCAATCCGGACACCGGCATGCCGGAACGGGACCCGGCCACGAACCAGGTCATCATGAGACCGAGAATGGGTATCAACCCCCGGACCGGAGAGCCCGAGCAGGTCACGCAAGAGGAACTGACGGGCCGATCCAGGATCAGCGTCATCGACGACGACCTGAAGGAGATCTACGAGCGGCTGACGGCCATGAAGCTGGATAAGGCGTCACGTGGGCAAGAGGCTCTGAGCGATCGCCCGGCCCAGTGGCGGGGTCAGTGGCTGGAATCTCCCGGACAAGCCGGCATCTAGCCCCCAGAGCAAGCCACTCTACGCCGTCCCGTGGCCGGCTGCGAATTCGAAAGGGCCCTCGCCTCCGATGTCTCGGTGCGAGGGCCCTTTGGTTTCTCCAACGTTGCGAGATCCTTGAGCCGCCCGCCGTGGCGTGATACGATTGGCTACATCTCGCGGAGAGTGGCCGTCTCGCTCCGCGAGACGTGGCTACATCTCGCGGAGCGAGATGGCTACTGTGCAGTCATCGGCCCACAAGGATTCACGTTTCCGGAGAAGAACCAGTGTTCGAGAACGTTGCCGTAGTAGGCGCGACGGGCGCCGTGGGAACCATCATCCTCGAGCTGCTCGAGGCGCGGAAGTTCCCCTTCAAGCGATTGCGGTTCCTGGCTTCGCGGCGTTCGGCCGGCAGGCGAATCGCCTTCGCCGGTCAGCAAGTCACCGTCGAGGAACTGCGGGATGAGGCATTCGAGGACATCGATCTGGCCATCAGCAGCACGCCGGACGACGTCGCCCGGGACTTCATCCCCGGAGCCGTCGGCCGCGGCTGCGTGGTCATCGACGAAAGCGGCTACTGGCGAATGGACCCGAAAGTGCCCTTGATTATTCCCGAGGTGAACCCCGAGGCGATCCGCGATCACCAAGGCATCATCTCCAGCCCCAACTGCTCGACGACCCAAATGGTCCAGGCCATGAAGCCGCTTCACGACGCGGGCCGGATCCGCCGCGTCGTGGTGAGCACGTATCAGGCGACCAGCGGTGCGGGCCTGCCGGGAAGCCGCGACCTGGAGAACGGGACCAAGGCCGAGTTGGACGGAAAGGACTACGCATACGAGTGTTTCCCCTATCCGATCGCCTTCAACTGCATCCCGCAGATCGGCTCGCCGAAACACAAGGGCTACACTTCCGAAGAGATGAAGATGGTCTACGAGACCCGGAAGATCCTCGGCGACGACACGATCCGGATCTGCCCGACGTGCGTCCGCGTGCCGGTGGCCAACTGTCACAGCGAGAGCATCCTGGTCGAGACCGAGAGGAAGATCACCGTGGAGGAAGCCCGGCAGTTGTTCGCCGCCACGCCGGGATTGAAGGTGATGGACGACCTGGAGAACAAGGTTTATCCGATGCCCCGCAATTGCACCCGGAGCGACGACACCTACATCGGCCGCATCCGCGAGGACCTTTCCTGTCCCAACGGCCTGGCGTTCTGGTGCGTCAGCGACAACCTCCGCAAAGGGGCCGCGACCAACGCGGTGCAGATCGCGGAGTTGCTGCTCGACGGCACGCAGTGAGCAGTGGGTAGTGGGGGTAGTGGGTAGTGGGTAGTGGTGAATGCCGCTTGCGGCTTCGCAGCGGTGATCGGGATCAAGTTGCCAAACAGGACCATCCTCTCCTCCATGCGCAGCCTCAAGCTCACCCTGGCCTACGACGGCACGGCCTACGCCGGCTGGCAGGTCCAGCCGGGGCGTCCAACCGTACAGGGGGTGCTGGAAACGGCCCTGGAGAAGATCACCGGGCAACGGATCCGCGTTCTGGCCAGCGGCCGAACCGACGCGGGCGTGCACGCGCTGGGACAAGTCGTAGGACTGAGAACTCAGAGCCGCCTTGCGCCCGACGTGCTCCGCCGGGCACTCAACGCCGAGTTGCCGCACGACGTGGCCGTGCTGGACGTGGCCGAGGCGCCCGATGGTTTCCATGCCATTCGCGACGCGGTGCGCAAGAAGTACCGTTATAGTATTCATGACGGACCGATAAGAGATATCTTCAAGAGGTACTACTGCTGGAAGTATGCGCATGGCCGACTTGACGTGGACGCGATGAACCGGGCTGCGCAATACTTGTTGGGAACGCACGATTTCCGCAGTTTCCAGAGCAGCGGGGCCGAACGAGAAAGCAGCGTGCGAACCGTTTTCGACATCAGCGTCCGACGCGGCGGCGACGGGTCGGACGAAATCCAGCAGGGCAGGGCAGGGGGAGAAAATTGTATTTTTATTGATGTAGAAGCTAACGGCTTCTTGTATAATATGGCTCGCGCGATCGTCGGCACCCTGGTCGAAGTCGGCCGCGGGGCGAAGCCGGAATCCTGGCCGGCCGAAGTCCTCCGCGCCGCCGATCGCCGCGCGGCGGGGCCGACCGCTCCGCCGCAGGGATTGTTTCTTGTCGAAGTCGATTACGAAGGCTGATCTGTGCCTGGTTTTCTGCCGTTCGGGCTCGTAACGCGAAGGAGAAACATACGTGAACGCCTGCGATCGTGCGTGGCCCGCTGCGCAGTGGGCCGCAGGTCGGTTGGCTCTAGTGCTGACCGCCTTGGCTTGTTGGCCGAACATCGAAACCGCCCGTTGCGAACCATCTGCCGAGGAACCACCTGCCCGGCCCAACGTCCTCTGGATCAGTTGCGAGGACATGAGTCCCGACCTGGGCTGCTACGGCGACGAGTATGCCGACACGCCCAACCTCGATCGGCTCGCTCGGGAAGGGTGTCGCTACACCAACGCCTTCGTGCCCTATCCGGTCTGTGCGCCGACCCGTTCGGCGATCATCACCGGCATGTATCCGAGCACGCTGGGCACGATGCACATGCGCACCAGCATGAAGGGGTACGAAGCGGTCGTGCCGCCGGAAGTGAAGTGCTTTCCCGAGTACCTCCGCGCGGCCGGTTACTATTGCAGCAACAATCGCAAGACCGACTACCAGTTCCGCGCGCCGTTCACGGCCTGGGACCACAGCGGCGGCGACTGGCGGAATCCGGACCGTCCGGCGGACGCGCCGTTCTTCAGCGTCATCAACCTCGCCACCACGCACGAGTCGCGCTGCTGGCCGCGGAGGGACGAGCAACTGATTCACGACCCGGACAAGGCGGCCGTGCCTCCGTATTATCCCGACACGCCGGTGGTCCGCCAAAATATCGCCCGGTATTACGACAACATTACGGAGATGGACGCGCAAGTCGGCGAAATTCTCCAGCGGTTGGCCGAAGACGGTCTGGCCGGCGACACGGTCGTGTTCTTCTGGAGCGATCACGGCCGCGGATTGCCGCGCTGCAAACGGTGGCCTTACGACTCCGGATTGCACGTGCCGCTGATCGTCCGTTGGCCGGGCAGGATCGAACCGGGAAGCGTCTGCGATGACCTGGTCAACCTCATCGATCTGGGACCCACGGTCCTCAGCCTCGCCGGCGTCGAGATCCCGTCGCACGTGCAGGGCAGGGCACTGCTGGGCGATCAGAAGGGCGAACCGCGGGAGTTCGTCTTCGGCGGCCGCGAACGCATGGACGCCACCAGCGTCGAACATATCCGCACCATCCGCGACAAGCAGTACCGCTATATCCGCAACTTCATGCCGCAGCGACCCTACGCCCAAGTCATCCCGTATATGGAAAGGATGCCCATCATGCAGGAATGGCGGCGGCTCCACGCCGAGGGCAAACTGATCGGTCCGCAGAACCTCTTCTTCCAGGACGTCAAGCCGCTCGAAGAACTCTACGACGTGGTCGCCGATCCGCACCAAATCCACAACCTGGCCGATTCGCCCGAACATCAGCAGGTGCTCAGAAAAATGCGGGCAACGCTGCGAAAGCAGATCAAGGAGACCGGCGACTTGGGCGGCCTGCCGGAAGACCGGCTCATCCGGCGGATGTGGCCCGACGGAAAACAACCCACGACCGCAACGCCGACCATCGAAGCCCGCGCCGAGGACGGTAAGGTCGAAGTGAGTATTCGCTGCCAAACCGAGGGCGCTTCGATCGGATACCGGCTGAGTGAAGATGAGAAATGGTGGGTTTACACCGATCCCATCAGCGTGCCTCCGGAAACGCTTCTGACCGCCAAGGCGATCCGGATCGGCTACAAGGAGAGTCGCGAGGTCCGCCAGGTTGTGATACCATGACCTGATGCGCGTCGCTCACGTCATCACCCGGCTGATCCTCGGCGGAGCCCAGGAAAACACCCTGCTTTGCTGCGAGGACCTGATCCACGAGTACGGGGACGACGTGCTGTTGATCACCGGGCCGCCGCGGGGACCGGAGGGAAGTCTGCTTCAGCGGGCAAGGGCAGGGGGGGTGCCGCTGGAGTTGGTCGATTCGCTGCGGCGCGAGATCCATCCTCCACGCGACTGGACCAGCTACCGGCACATCAAGGCGATCCTTCGTCGCTTCGGCCCCGACGTGGTCCACACCCATAGCGCCAAGGCCGGCATCCTCGGCCGGGCCGCCGCCTGGAAGCTGGGCGTACCGGCCGTCGTCCACACCGTACACGGGGCGCCGTTCCATCCGTACCAGGGCAGGGCAGGGCGGTGGCTGTTTCGCGCCTGCGAGCGCTGGGCCGCCCGACGTTGCCACGCCCTGGTCAGTGTGGCCGATGCGATGACCGACCTGATGGTCGACGCCGGCGTCGCGCCGCCGGAAAAGTTCCGCACCATCTACAGCGGCATGGAAGTCGAACCGTTCCTCCACGCGGCCGAACACCGCGATCGAGTACGACGCGAGTTGGGCTACGAGGCGAAACACGTCGTGATCGGCAAGATCGCCCGCCTGTTCCATCTCAAGGGACATCAATACGTCATTCGCGCGGCGGAACAGCTCGTCCGCAAACAGCCTAACGTGCGGTTCCTGCTGGTCGGCGACGGCCTGCTGCGCCGGCGGTTGTGCCGGCAGATCCGGGCGGCGGGGCTCGGGGATCATTTCCAATTGGTCGGGCTGGTGCCGCCGGAGAGAATTCCGGAACTGATCGCCGCAATGGACGTCGTCGTCCACGCCAGCCTCCGCGAGGGGCTTGCCCGGGTGTTGCCTCAGGCACTGATCGCGGGCAAGCCCGTGGTCAGCTACGACGTCGACGGTGCCCGGGAGGTCGTGATCGATGACGAGACCGGATACCTGCTTCCCTCGAAAAGCGTCGATACCATGGCCGTCTCGCTAGGGCGGCTGGCCGGCGACGCGGCCTTGCGCGAGCGTCTGGGGAGCGAAGGCCGTCGCCGATTCACCGAGCCTTTCCGCCACGAGCACATGACGGCCCGACTCCGCGAACTGTACGAGGAGTTCGTAGGTCAGGGCTCGCCCTGACGCATAGTAGGTCAGGGCTCGCCCTGACGCATAGTAGGTCAGGGCTCGCCCTGACGCATAGTAGGTCAGGGCTCGCCCTGACGCATCTCCGGTCGATGGTCATAACACCACTCCGTCAGGGCAAGCCCTGACCTACGGAATCCCCTCTCATAACTGCCAAACGTTGCGATAAAGTGGGCAATTACGGGAATACGGGAAATCTGTAGCGTCCAGGTCCACCCGCGGTTGTGGAACCCGCCCAATCCGGCTAAACTGAATCGGAGGTAGAAAAGGAAAATCAAACCCGAGCAAGTGGCAAGTCCGTGGCTTCGACAACCCTTGAATTCATTGGTCCCTATCGTCTCCTGAATGTCATCCACACCGGTCAGCAGAGCAAGATCTGGCAGGCCATGCACGACGGAAAACAGCAGATGTTCGGCGTGAAGACGTTGACGGGGAAGTCCCGCCAGAACAAGGAGCAGTTGGCCTATTTGAAGTGGGAAGCCGGCGTCGGCCAGAAACTCAACCACCCGCGGATCATCAAGATCCACGAGTTCGGCATCGATCGGGGCAATCCCTACCTGGCGTTGGAGTGGTTTCCCGGGCCGAACATGAAGCAGCGGCTCCGCGACGGGTTCGAGAAGATCGCCTATCTGGCCCCGAAGATCATCGAACAGGCGGCCGAAGGGGTGAGCCATCTGAACGAACAAGGCTGGGTCCACCGGGACCTGAAACCGGAGAACTTCCTGATCGCCGACGACGGCCGGGTGAAACTGATCGACTTCGCCTTGGCCGTCCGCAGTCGGCGCGGGCTGGGCAAGCTTCTGGCCAGAAAAACGAAAAAAGTACAGGGGACGCACAGCTATATTTCGCCGGAGCAAATCCGCGGCCAGGCGTTGGACGTTCGGGCAGACGTGTACAGCTTCGGTTGCACCATTTTCCATTTCCTCGTCGGGCACCCCCCGTTTACCGGGGGGAGCGCGAATGAGTTGCTCAACAAGCATCTGAAGGCAACCCCGCCGGCCCTGATCGGGGGCGACGAGAATATCACGCCGGCTTTCTCCGACCTGATTCGGCGGACCATGGCGAAGGATCCCGCCGGGCGGCCGCAGTCGATGGCCGACTTTCTCGTGGAATTCCGCATGCACCGGGTTTTCACGAGGATGCCGCGGCCCCCGCAAAAAATGCCCGACAAACAACCCGGTTAAAAAGCCGCGACCGGTGGTCGCGCCCTAAAAAAAGCCGTGACCGGTGGTCGCGCCCGATTTTGTGTAAAACCGTGTCCTAGAGAACCGACAACAATTGAGGTGTGCATCCCGCAACCGGTGATAGCAGTGCCATCGACCCCGACAGGGGGTGCGGGGGCGATTTCCTACGGATCGAGACCCCTCAATCAGGCTGAAAACCATGGCTGGAAGCAACCACCGGCTCTCGTTCGAGCGACCCATCTACGAACTGGAAGCCCGACTGCAGAAGCTCGAATCGATCGTCCAGGAGAATCCCGAGGCCCGCGGTGAAATCCGCCGCCTGCGGCGCGAGTTGACCGATCTGACCAGAAAGATCTACTCGCAACTGAAACCCTGGCAGATCGTCGAGGTCGCCCGGCATCCCGACCGGCCCATGACCGTCGATTACCTCGAAATGCTCTTCGACGAATTCGTCGAACTGCACGGCGACAAGTTCTTCGGCGACGATCGCGCGATCCGCACGGGCTGGGCCAAGCTGGACATCTACAAGGTGATGGTCGTCGGACATCAAAAGGGCAAGACGCTCAAAGAACGGCAAACCTGCAACTACGGCTTCGCGCACCCCGAGGGCTATCGCAAATCGCTGGGCAAAATGCGCCTGGCGGCCAAGTTCAAGCTGCCGATCATCTGCCTGATCGACACCGGAGGAGCCCACCCGGGCATCGGCGCCGAAGAACGCGGCCAGGCCCAGGTGATCGCCAACTCGATGTTCGAAATGTCCCGACTGCCCACGCCGATCATCTGCGTGGTGATCGGGGAAGGCGGGTCCGGCGGTGCTTTGGGTATCGGCGTGGGCGATCGAGTCGCCATGCTCCAGCACGCCTACTACTCGGTCATCAGCCCCGAAGGTTGCGCCGGCATCCTCTGGAAAAGCAAAAGCTACGCTGAACAGGCCGCCAACGCTTTGAAAATGACCTCCAAAGACCTGATACAACTCGGCGTGGTCGATACGGTGATCGAAGAGCCGCTCGGCGGGGCCCATCGCGATCCTCATCAAATGGCCTCGAAACTGAAGCTCCACCTGCGAAACAACCTTCGGCAGCTTGTTCGCCGACCGATCGACCAGTTGCTGGAGGAGCGGTATCAGAAGTTCCGCCGCATGGGCGTGTTCCTCGAGCCGGCCGCGTCCGACGGACAGCCGTCGTCCGAGGGGGACCATCAACCGACGCCCGTCAAACGCCCGGCCAACAAGACGGCCGACGCGATCTCCCGTTGAACGTTCGTTGAACGGCCGTGCAGAAACAAGCCGCTCCATTGGGTGACACGCCCTCGTTCGTTCCTCAGGGCGTGCCACCCTCGTTTTCCCACCAGGGCCTCTTCTCCCCTGCGACCAGGCTCATCCGATGGGCGCACGCTTTCGCCGGACTCCTGACTGCGCGGCTCGCGCCCGGGCTTCGGCCAAGCTGAATGCGGATGGTTTTCAGACGGCCACACGGCGTCGGCGCGCCGGAACACCTCGACAGGCACACTTCTCGTCTCCGCTGAATTCCGCCGGCGTGCGGATGGGTCGAACGCCGGCAGAGAAGGCTGCCGCCGCTTGACCGGAAGCCCCGATCGAGGCCCTGGAACGGCTTCTCCCCAACGTCCGATAATGTTTCTTATGTTCGGTCAGCCGAACGCTCAAATGCTGGAAAAACCAGGGTTTTCGCGATCCGGCCCTCCTGCCGTCCGCCACCGATCCCGACGTGACTCGGGCCCGGACTCGCGGCGGCTGATTCCCACGGGAGACGGCTGCTTGGCGGGATCCTCCCGGACCGGATCCTGCGGGAACTGTTTTAGATGACCGCCCACCAGCTCGCCGAGTTCCGCCGGCAGCAGCGGCACGGCGCGGCGGATCAGCAGGGCGGCACGGCCGCCGGACCAAGAGGTCAGAATCTTAGGCCGGGCATCGGACACCGTCACGGCAAAGAAGGTGATCACCAGGCACCATACCACGCCTTTGGCCGCTCCGAACAGGGCCCCCACCTGCCGGTCGAATTCCTTCAATTGCACCCGGTCGATCACGCCCGCCACCATCCGAAACAGCAGCCAAATGGCCAGCGACGTGGCCAGGTACAACAGGATCATGGCCACGCAATGGTTCCAGGGCGGGTTCAAATCGATGTAGGGGCAGAGGGTGCAACTGAAACGCATCGCCACGAAAACCCCGACGATCAGGGAGGCCAACGCCGCCAGTTGCCAGGCCATCCCCTTCCACGCACCGAAAACCGTGGAAAGCAACAGCACGGCGAACATCAACAAATCATACGGTTGCAGCACGGCATCTACCCGTTGTGCCTTCGGACCCCCGAGCGAATGAAATCGGGCCGAGTATAGCGGGAAGCGATATGCACGCGAAGAGCAAGCCAAAGGGGATTTCAGATTTCAGATTTCAGATTTCAGATTTCAGATTTCAGATTGGGGATTGGGGATTGGGGATTGGGGATTGGGGATTGGGGATTATGAAAACCGTTTAGCGGGCGGGCTTGCCCGCCGTTCGGTTGCGGCCGAGGCCACGTCGAGGAATGCGCGTTACTCGGTGAGAAACCAAGGGGTCTGGGCAACCGGGTGAAAGTGGCTCAAGGCGTCTGCTCTTGGACCAATCCCCACTTTCCGCTAAAACGCCCTCCTCAAATCCTAAATCCCAAATCCGAAATCCTCCCGTGGCCAGTTTCCGAACCCATCTGACCTTCAGCACCGTGCTGGGCGCCGGGTACGGCGGCGCGGCGTACGTATTGTTCGACGTGCCTGTGCCGACGTGCGTCCTGGCCGGGGGATTGTGCAGCGTCTCCGGGATGCTGCCCGACGTGGACAGCAACGCCGGTGTGCCGCTGCGGGAAAGCATGGCCTTCGCCGCCGCGGTGGTGCCGATGATGCTGATGGACCGGTTCCGGCAACTGGGCCTCTCACCGGAGTCGATGATCCTGGCCGGCGCGGGCATTTACCTGTTCATCCGGTTCGTCGTCGCCGGATGGCTGCGCCGGTATACGACCCACCGGGGGATGTTTCACAGTCTTCCGGCGGCGGTGATCGTCGGCGAGTTGGCCTTCTTGCTCAGTTCCGGCGACGACCTGCGGTTGCGGATCTACGGGGCCGGGGCCGTCTTCCTGGGCTACGTCTCGCACCTTGTCTTGGACGAGTTATCCAGTTTCCAGTGGCATCGCGGCCGCCTGCGGTTGAAACGGTCCTTCGGCAGCGCCCTGAAGCTCTTCTGCCGGAAGTGGTGGCCCAACGTCTCTACCTATCTGAAGCTGGCGGTGCTGACCTACGTCGTGTTGAAGGAACCCGGTTGGATGCAACAGCACTATCGAGAGCGAATCGTCCCGACGATTCGGAATCAGGTTGGTGCGAAGCCGCAAGCGGCTTTTCACTCTCCACTACCCACTCTCCACTACCCACTCTCCACTACCCACTACCCACTACCCACTACCCACTACCCACTGCCCACTACCCACTGCCCACTACCCCGTGTCCACCACCAACGTCACCGGCCCGTCGTTGACCAGTTCGACTTCCATGTGTTGGCGGAACCGGCCGGTGGCCACTTCGATTCCTTCTGCCCTCACGGCGTCGACGAAGACCTGGTAGAGTCTTTCCGCCACCTCGGGCGCCGCGGCGGCGACAAAACTTGGGCGGCGGCCTTTTCGGCAATCGCCCAAGAGGGTAAACTGACTGACCACCAGCATCGACCCGCCGACGTCGCCGATCGAAAGGTTCATCTTTCCCTGTTCATCCTCGAAGATCCGCAATCCGGCGGTCTTCCGGGCCAGCGCTTGAGCCTCGGCCTCGGTATCGCCGTCGGCCACGCCCAAGAGGACCAGGAGGCCGTGTCCGATCCGGCCACAGACCTCTTTGTCCACGGTGACCTCCGCGCGACTGACTCGTTGAATACATGCTCGCATCGTCGTAAACCGCTTCTCCGGGAAACGCTTGTCCGAATTATGTGAGATCGCCGCCCCCGGCACAACTGCCCCCGTAGCCAACCGCCGGGCGTAGCGTAAAATAGCAATGTAGTGTCTCGAACGTACCACCTGTGACGAACCAACCGCGTTTTCTCCTGCCGATGCGAAACGACAAACCGACGATTGCACTGACCATGGGCGACCCGGCGGGGGTCGGACCCGAAATCATCGTGGGGGCGTGGACGGAAACCATCGTCCACGAATGGTGCCGACCCGTCGTGCTGGGCCACCCGGAGATCATCCGCCGGGCGGTCCGGTTGTGGCAGACGGGCGTGCGGGTGGCGGAAATCGGCTCCCCCGAGGAGGCCGACCCTTCCCCCGGGGTGATTCCTTGCATCCGCTGCTGCTCCGACGACGTGCTCCAGGTCCCGCCGCGGACCCTGGACGCCCGGGCAGGCCAGGCCGCCTACGACGCGGTGGTTGCGGCGATCCGACTGGCGCTGGACGGCCGGGTCGATGCGATCACCACCGCGCCGTTGCACAAGGAGGCGTTGCACCGCGCCGGGTACAACTATCCCGGTCACACGGAGCTGCTGGCCGAGATGTGCGGCGTCCACGACTTCGCCATGATGCTCTATCTGGGGCCCGACGACGCGATCCTCGGTCCCTCCGGCCTGGCCGTGGTCCACGTGACGCTGCACACCCCGATGCGCGAGGTCTTCGACAAGCTGACCGAGGACGCGGTGCTCTCGAAGGCCCGGCTGGCCCATCGGTTCATGTCCGACCTGAAGGGTTCGCGGCCGCGGATCGGCGTCTGTGCGCTGAACCCCCACGCCGGCGAAGGCGGGCTCTTCGGCGAAGAAGAGAAAACGATCATCGGCCCGGCCATCGAGCGGGGCGTGGCCGAGGGAATGCTGCTGGAGGGCCCGCTGCCGACCGACACCCTGATGGTCCACGCCCGCGACGGCCTCTTCGACGCCGTGGTGGCCATGTATCATGACCAGGGT
>Ga0307378_10004850_pt1 | contig 18954 bp, 21 predicted proteins | sample UN1MG_FD_202238 | JGI IMG/M metagenome (GOLD analysis project Ga0307378, IMG submission 202238) | Soil microbial communities from Risofladan, Vaasa, Finland - UN-1 | ecosystem: Environmental > Terrestrial > Soil > Coastal area > Acid sulfate soil | place: Finland: Risofladan, Vaasa | collected... | reverse complement strand
CGCCCGAAGGGATTCTTCTCACCACCATCTCCCACTTGAGGATCGCCCGGAGCACGGACGGCAGGCATTTCACTGTTGACCCCAAGCCCGCCCTATTCCCCGATCGCGAATCCGAGAGCTTCGGCCAGGAAGACGCACGGATAACGGAGATTGACGGGATATACTACATCCACTACAAGAGCGTCTCGCCCCTCGGAATCTGCGTCAGCCTGGCAGTTACAAGGGATTTCGAGGCTTTCGAGAAGAAGGGCATCATCTTCGGCCCTGAGAATACGGACGTCTGCATCTTGCCGGAGAAGGTCGGCGGGAGGTATGTCGCGCTCCATCGGCCCGTGTCGGGGTTCGCCGGCTCGCCGAATATGTGGATCGCCTATGGTCCCGATCTGATGTCATGGGGGGATCACCGATTTCTCATGGAGGTCAATCGCCAGTCATGGGACAGCGAGCGAGTAGGGGGCGGGGCGATCCCCATCAAGACCGACGGGGGCTGGCTGGAGATCTATCATGCCGCCGACTTCAAGGGTCGCTACTGCCTGGGGGCGGTTCTCCTCGACCTCGACGAGCCTCACAAGATCATCGCCCGCGGCAAGGAGCCTATCTTTGTACCCGAGGCAGTCTACGAGACGACCGGCTTCGTCCCGAACGTCGTCTTCACCTGCGGAGCATTGGTTGATGGGGACAGTGTGAGTATTTATTACGGCGCGGCGGATACGGTGATCGCGGGAGCGGATATGAGTATCAGCGAGATTCTGGAGACTTTAGACGCTAGACTTTAGACTCCAGCCCCCGTTTCCAGGGCCTTTCCTAAAGTCTAAAGTCTGAAGTCTGGAGTCTGGGTTAGTCCACCGGGAATGTGGCAGTGAACGTGCTTCCCACGCCCGGCTCGCTGTCCACCCAGATACTCCCCCCGTGAGCCTCAGTCACCAGCTTGCAGAATGTCAGTCCCAGGCCGGAGGATGATCGCTTCCTCGACTTGGCCGATTCCACCTGCACGAACTTGTCGAAAATCTTGTGATGGTATTCCTTCGGGATGCCCTCGCCCGTGTCGCTGATGCTGAACTGGACTTCCTTCAGGACCGGCTGGAATCTCGCGTGCAGTGAGATTCGTCCGCCTTCGGGCGTATGCTGAGCGGCATTACTCAGCAGGTTAACGAGTATCCTCACCACGCGGTTCCTATCCACAACCAGGTCCGGCAGTTTCCCATTAACCTCGGCGCTCAGTTGGACCTTTCCATGCCAGGCGAGCATCCCTGCCTGCTTCACCGCCAGCTCAACCAACTCTGCCACAGGCACTCGCACCTTCTTCAGATTGACCTTCTGCTCCTCTATCTTGCTGATATCGAGCAGATCCTCCACCATCTGCACCAGTTGGTGAGTGCTGGAATAAGCCAGTTCCAGGCACTTCGCATCCTTCGGGGCGAGTTGGCCCATCGCCTCAGTAAGGTTTTCGAGCGATCCCAGGACGACGGTCAGAGGCACTCGCATATCGTGGACTATCATGTCGGTCAGGTCTTTCTTCAGCCGGTCGGATTCCCTTAGCTGCTGATATGCCTGCGTCAGCTCGCGGTTCTTCTGACGAACGGCGATCCCATTCTCCATCGCAAGGGACGCTCGGCTCGCAAGCTGCATCAGGATGTCCAGTGTATCGCTTCCGTTCTTGCCTGCAACTCGCTTGGCTTCATAGCGGCAGATGCGATCGCCCAGTCCCCAGCAGTTGATCTCCACAACCTTGAATCTTCCCCCTAGCACCTGCTCCAGGCCGCTTGCGATGAAGCCCGCCTCGAAATGACATAGCGGCTCGCCGATATTGGGGACGCCCGAACAGGTGACGCACTCGGCATTGCTCAGGATCACACGGTCGTCCGCCTGTTCATCGATCGTTGTTCTTCCTATTGATAAGTCCTCGAGAGTGCTGAGCAGGGAAGGGATGCTCTGTATGCCCATTTTCTTCGCCACCGATCGGCCTATCACGCTGAGAAGGGCCGCTGAAATACGGGATCCGAGGACTTCCCTGAATGCCAGCAGCCGAATGGAACGATACAGTTTAATGGGCACGTTGTCGCCCAGAGTGGGGCGATCAAACTTGAAGATTTCGGGAATATCCAGGGGGTGCTGAGTTCGCGTATCTTGCAGGCTCTCATGGATGATCTGGAGAGCTTGCTTCCTGAGGGTCGCGAGTTCGCTGCCGGTGACAGGTTCCGGTACGTCGTGTTCTCTCATGGCCGTCCATTGGCGTAAAATGGGATTCCGAATGTGCAACCGGAATGCGAAAAGGTACTGCAGCGCCTAACCTCCAGAATATCACAAATATGCCAAAAAGACAATGCCTTTGTGTCGAATAAGTGAACTATTTCGGCCTGAAACCGATAAACCCCCCAAAGGTAGGATTCCGCCAATCCTAATAGTCCGGCGAACATCGGCCTGTCCTTCACCTCCCCGCGAATGACGCAAAGCCCGCACCCGTCGCACGTCTTGATCACTTCCCGGAGTACCTTCGCCATGATTGCTCCCTTCAAAGTGGTCTCCACATAATTGTAGCCGCAGATAGCGCGAGGATCCTTGATCTGAGTCAAGAACGGCGGAAAAATCGGGGATTATCTTCGTCCTACGTAGTACCGCACATTCGTAGTGACGACATCGGGGACGAAGAGCAGGCGGAATTTCAGCATCAAGCCCGACTGGTTGTGCAGCAGCCGGTGCCACCACTTGGGAGCGACGAACTCGGGGATGATCACCGTAACCACATTATTTGGCTTCTCTCGCTTCACTTCTTCCAGATACTCCAGCAACGGCCCCGCCAGCGACCGGTAGGGCGATTCCAGGACGACGAGCGGAATGCCGCCTCCCCATGTTTCCCACCGTTCTTCGAGGAGGCTGGAATCAAGGGGATCTGTGTCAATGTGCACCGCCCTCACATCACTGGATAGCCCCTTGGCATACTCCAGCGCCGGCAGTATACCCTTGTGGAGCGACGGGGTAAGCACCAGAACGGTGTTACTGGTCGGCACGAATCTGTCTTCCGGCATCAGCCGAAGCTCATCACCGAGTTCCACATAATGGCCGTGGATCTTCATGAACAAATAGACAAAGCAAGGGATAAGCAGCACCACTATCCATGCGCCGAGTATGAACTTCGTGCTTGCGATCACCAGGGTCACAACCGCAGTACTGATCGCGCCAACGGCGCTGATGACTGCGCTTCGCCTCCATCCGGGAGTTCTCAGCCTGACCGAATGCCTCACCATCCCCGCCTGAGATAGCGTAAAGGATAGGAAGACTCCTACGGCATAGAGTGGGATCAGGGCGTGAGTCTCACCATGGAAAACGGCGATCAGCACCGACGCCAGGAGCGCCAGGAGCAGGATGCCGTTCGAGAAAACCAGCCGGTCGCCGAGATTGTAGAGCTGTCGCGGGAGATACCTGTCTCGGGCCATTATCGAGGCCAGTCTGGGAAAACCGGCGAAGCTGGTGTTGGCGGCGAGGATAAGAATGAGGGCGGTGGCAATCTGAAGTAGATAATAGAGCCAGCTCCGCCCAAACATGACTCTTGCAATCTGAGAAACGACGGTCTGATAGCCTGGCACATCCGGGTTGATGGGCACCACGTGAGTTCTCCAGGCTATATAGCTCACGCCTAGGAATATTACCCCCAGAAGGAGTGCCATCCAGGCAAGGGTGGCAGCGGCATTCCTGGCCTCAGGCGGGCGGAATGCGGGTACGCCGTTGCTGATGGCTTCGGTCCCGGTCATGGCGGCGCACCCTCCCGAGAACGCTCTCAAGATCAGGAACAGGGTTATGCCGTGGGTGATCGGAGGAATTGCGCCCGGAGGTGGGGGGATGGTAAGCGCAGGATTCTGAATCAGCCGATAGATTCCGACTGCTACGAGGGCGAGAGCGCTTGCCACAAATGTGTATGTCGGCAGGGCAAACAATAAGCCTGATTCGCGGACCCCTCTCATATTCGCCAGGGTGATCAGCCCCACGGCTACGATGCCCAAATGCACTCGGTATGGATGCCAGGCCGGAAGGAAGGAGGTGATGGCCGCAACCCCCGCGGCAACGCTTACTGCCACGGTTAGCGTGTAGTCAATCATCAACGCCGCGCCGGCGGTCAGTCCTGCTCCGTCCCCCAGGTTCTCCTTCGCAACAACGTACGAGCCGCCGCCCGATGGGTATGCGAAGATTGTCTGCCGATACGAAGTCGCCACGATGGCAAGTAAGGCCACTATGGCTATGGCGACTGGCAGGGAATGGCTCAATGCCGCCGTCCCGGCGATTATGAGAGCTAGCAGAATCTCCTCGGTCGCATAGGCAACCGACGACAAGGCATCTGACGCAAATATCGGAAGCGCGAGCACCTTTGGTAATCGCTCGTGAGCCATTCGCCAGGTGGGTAGCGGACTTCCAAACAGTAGCCGTCGAAGCAAGAATACCATTTGTGCTCTCGGTTCCTAGTCGGGAACGGCGCAGTAAATTCCGATATCGCATGGAGCATCATGGCAGAGTACTTCGATGATGCCATAACTCGCTCCCATCTTAACCACATCCTCCTTGAGGTGCGCCACGACAACCAGCCGTGGATTCTGCTCTGTGGCGAATTTCGCCGTGCCTTCAAGGACGTCCCTTGCCCGAATCGTGTGTTTGCGCACGATAAGGCCTGATCGCTTCAGTATTCCGTCGGCTTCGGCCAGCGCCTGCTCGGCATCTCTCTCGGCATCAGGGAGGGAAGTCTCAATGGACAGCATCCTGGACACCTGAATCACGTAGAGCAGATGGACTTCAGACCGTGTGGCCAATGCATGACACTCGGCGAACTTGGCTGCTCTCGTCCACGCTCCCAGTATGGGCACGAGTATTGTATCCTTGCATGAGCGTGTCTCCGGCTCCACACAAAAAACCGCGGTCTCGCCGGGGGGCTCATCGCAAAGCGTACTGAAAACGTTCTGGCCTACGATGTCTGTCTCGATCCGGTCTTTCCTGTACGCGATGACCACCAGCCTGGGAGCAGTATCGGCGGCGAATTTCGCTGCTCCCTCTATGCCCGTCCGTGCCCTGGTGGTCATCCTTCGAACCGTGATTCCCGTCCCATTCAGGGCGCTCTCGGCCTCAGACAAGATCCTTATTGCTTCAGCCTCTTTTTCCGGTAGAGGTACTCCCAGCGGCATGGCTCTCGGAATCTCCATCACATACAGCAAGTGGATGTCGGCCTTGCGATCGGCATGGTGAGCGGCATACTCTATTGCTCTTTGCCAGTCTCCAAGGAGCGGCACGAGGATCGCCGGGCGACGTTTCGCTTCCGGCACCTCTTCCGCTCCTCCCACCGCCAGTGACGCCCTCGCTTCCTCCACGGATGCTGCCAGCGGGAGCTGAGACCTCGCGCCCGGCATCTGCCGTATCTGATTTAGAATATCGTTCGGCAGCCCAGAAACGACTGCCCTCGCATGCTGAGCTTGAATGTAAGCCGCAGCGTCAATGAACGTATGCGCCCCGGCCTCGTTGATCTCCGTCAGGCCGCTGCCGTCAATGATGACGCCGCTCGGATGCCTACCCAGCAGCAGCCCCACAGCCGATCTCAGGGCAATCCAGTGATTCTCCACCAATGCGCCCTTGACCTCGATGACGTCGCCCTTCACGTGTATAATCATTTCTATGCCGCCTATTCCTGCAGATAGTATCTTACGTTCGTCACCACTATATCGCGCTGGAACAAAAGCGCGATCTTGACCGCCAGACCGGACTGGTTGTGTAATATCTTTTGCCACCATTTGACTGGGACAAACTCGGGAATAATGACGGTTATAACCCGATCCGATCTCTCCTGGCGAGCCTCATCCAGGTACTCTAGCAGCGGCTTCAGAAGTGACCTATAGGGTGATTCCAGGATAACGAGCGGAAGCCCTCCGCCATATTGCTCCCAGCGCTCCTCCAGCAGCGGAGTGATATCCGGCTCGGTCTCCACGTGGATCGCCCGCACATCGCTGGAAAGCGTCGTGGCATATTCCAGCGCAGGCATGACTCCCTTGTGAATCGAGGGGAGCAGCACGAGCACGGTATTCCTCAGAGGTTCGAACCGGTCTTCCGGAGTAAGCCTGAGTTGGTTGCCCACCATTATGTAGTGAGCATGGATTCGCCACAGCACCACCCAGATGAGCGGAATGAGCAGCACCACGATCCATGCGCCCTCCACAAACCGCGCGACCGCCAGCACCAGCGTCACCACTCCGGTCGTCATCGCTCCTATTCCGCTAATAGCGACACTTCTTCGCCAGCCAGGCGCCTTCGTGCGGATGAAGTGCTTCACCATCCCCGATTGCGAGAGTGTGAAAGACAGGAACACACCCACTGCATACAATGGAATCAGCCTATGGGTGTCTCCCCGGAAGACTACCACCAGGAAGCCGGCAAGCAAGGACAAAAGAAGGATGCCGTTGGAGTAGACCAGCTTGTCTCCAAGGTTGTAGAGTTGCCTGGGTAAAAATCTGTCACGCGCCATCACCGATGCCAGCCACGGAAACCCGGCATAGCTCGTGTTTGCCGCGAGAACTAAGATTAGGACCGTTGCAAACTGAATGAGCAGGTAGAACCAGGTATTGCCGAAGGTCGCACGTGCGATCTGGGAGACTACGGTCTCATGTTCGAGTGGCACTACTCCGGTCCGCCATGCCAGGTAGCTGATGCCCATAAACATCGTTCCCAGTATCGCGGCCATCCACGCCAGTGTTGTGGCAGCGTTGCGAGACTCCGGTGGCCGGAAAGTAGGCACTGCGTTGCTGATGGCTTCCGTGCCGGTCATTGCTACACAGCCGCCGGAGAAAGTGCGCAAAACCAGAAAAAGAGTGAGACCCTCGACAGCCGGGACTGCCACGCTGGCGCTTCGAACGATCAGTCCCGCAGTGTGTACCCGGTAGATGCCGACGACAATCAGTGCGAATGCGCTGAAGAGGAATACGTATGTCGGCAGGGCGAAGAGCAAACCGGATTCGCGCACGCCCCTCAGATTGCCCAACGTTATGATGCCGATGCCTCCCAGGGCAAGGGAAACTCTGTATTCCGCAAGCTCGGGGAATGCGGAGATGAGGGCCGCCACCCCGGCCGCTATGCTTACCGCCACGGTGAGAACGTAGCCGATCATCAGCGAAGCACCGGCTGTGAGGCCGTAGTGGATGCCCAGGTTCTCTTTCGCTACCGTGTAAGCTCCTCCACCAGAGGGATACGCCTGCACCGTCTGGCGGTAAGAGGTCGCAACAATCGCCAACAGTATGACGATCGCTCCTGAGGCGTATACCAATATCGGCGAACGCGCTATTGCCGTCCCTGCCACCAGGAGGATGAGCAGCATCTCTTCGGATGCATACGCTACTGACGAGAGCGCATCAGATGCCAGGATGGGAAGCGCCAGTACCTTCGGCAGTCGCTCGTGAATGGCTCGCCATGTCGGCAATGGACTGCCGAACAGCAAGCGCCTGAGCTGGGTCAGCATGCTTGTCCTCTACCTCAGTAAACGATTACGTTGTTCGGTGCATTATAAGCCCGGCCTCCCTCTTTTGGCAAGACGTCCCCATTGACAAATCCTCCGCTATGGTATACGTTAGTCCCGGAGGCACGAGCTTATGAAGAAACACCTGCCGTCAGGCGCTGATGTGATAGTCTGGAAGGTCACCGGTTCGCTTATCGCACTGGTACTGCTGTTTCTCGCTCTTGCGGGAGCCATTCGACCTCTTCCGCTCGCCGTGCTTATCGTCTTCTACTGCATCGCGGGAGTCCTCGGTCTCATCGTCATTGCGGGATTCCTGGCTAGGCCGGTTCAGTATGAGGTAAGGGACGACTCGATTACCATCCGCCGATCGAGCCCTTTCTCCAGCATCACGATCCCCAAGTCGTCCATCAAGGCCATCCGTCACATCGAGCTTGGATCCTTCAAACCGGCTGTTGCTGCCCTTCCCTGGGTCTTCGGCTATGTGGGCCGCTTCCGGAATGGCGAACTCGGCAGCTTCTCGATGTTCGCAACCAACATCAAAGGCGAGGTAGTCTTCATAGACGCGGGGGAGAAATACGTCATCAGCCCCGGGAACTCTCGGCGCTTCGTGCATGACGTCTCCGGGAAGAGATAGCTCGCATCGCGATGAAGTAAGCGATTCCGACCGCGATCACGATCAACTCCAGCACGATCGTCCGCCATGGTAGGAAAACCGCCAGCCCGATGCATGAGACAAGTCCCGCCGCGCCCAACACCTTGTGGTAGCGCCTTCTTTCCTTGGGCAACTTGAAGGCAGCCAGGTTCGTGATCGCGTAGTAGAGCAGCAGTCCGAAGCTGCCCGCCTCAACCAGGTTTCTCAGCGGCAGAAATGCCGTTAGCAAAGCCACCGCAATGCCGCTTGTTAGAACAGCTCTATGGGGTGTTCCGAATCTGCCGCGGACCGCAGAGAGGAATCCGGGCAGATCGCCGTTCCTCGCCATTGCGAAGACCACTCTGGAGATCCCCAGGAGGTCGGTCAGGAAGACGCTCGAAGTCGCCACAAGCGCACCTGCCGCAACTGCATATACCGACCAGAGCATGCGGGTATCTTTCATTGCCAGAGCGAGAGGCGCGTCCGAAGCGGCTAATCTTCCCGCGCCCATCAATCCCAATGCGATGAATAGTGTTCCCAGATACAGCCCGGCCGATATTCCCAGCGCGGATAGTATGGCTCTGGGGATAGTTTTCTGAGGATCTTTGACCTCCTCGCCCAGCGTGGCGACTCGCGAATAGCCGGTGTAGGCGAAGAAGAGTATCGCCGCCGCGCGAAGCACACCTGCCGCTTCGGCATGGAAGGGGGCCAGCCGTGCTGCCTTGAAGAAGAATGCTCCCAGGGCGATGAATAATACCAGCACCCCGACCTTGATGACCACCATCACGTCATTGACCTCGGCGGAGTACTTCATTCCCATATAGTTTATAAGGGTTACTGCCAGGGCTATGATCACTGCTATTGCCCTCGCCGATATCGCCGGGAACAGGAAGTCCAGGTAGGCCGCGAATGTCAGCGCTATCGCCGAGTCAGCCGCAATCGCCGCGATCAGGTATATCCACCCCGCCGTGAACCCGGTGAGATCGTTGATTACTTCCCTGCCGTACACGTAGGTCCCTCCCGATTCCGGGTAGACCGCCGCAAGCTGGGCCGAGCTGAGGGAGTTGAACAATGCCACGAATCCTGCGATTACGAGTGCTATCAGCGCCGCCGAACCCGCCACTCCCACTGCCGGCCCGATGGCGACAAACACCCCTGCGCCGATTATCGCCCCGAGCCCGATGGCAGTGGCGTCAACATATCCAAGCGACCTGGCCAGCCGCCGTCTTGGCGCATTCATGCTTGTCTCTTACCCGCATTTGACCCATATGTCCTATCTGTCCTATTCTTTGTTTGAACGTTTCATAGTCTTGCCGTATCAAATACATCGGGAGCAGAGGAATGCTCACGGATGCTGAACTCGTCGAGCGCTTCAAATCCGGCGAGCGTGCGGTCTTTGAGGCGCTTTTTTCGAAATATCAGGACATGGTTTTCAACATTGCCTGGAGCATATCCGGCGAGCGCGAGCTTGCCGAGGACATCACCCAGGAGGCGTTCGTGAGGGCCTATGTCGGGCTCCCCGGCTTCCGAGGCAAGTCGGCTTTCAAGACCTGGCTCTATCGGATCGCGGTCAATCAGTCGCTTCGGATGCGAAGTCGGACGGTTCGCCGAACCGAGGTCGAGCATCAGATGGAGGATATGAACCTGCCGTCCGAGGAAAAGGCTCCCGACGAGATGGCGGAGACCTCGGAGAAGGAGAGACGGGTTCGCGAGGCGATCGCGGAACTGCCCGAGGCTCAGCGAGCGGTCGTGACCCTCCGATACCTGGAGGGACTGGAGCTGGCCGAAGTCGCCGAGATCCTCGGAACTCCGCTGGGAACGGTGAAGTCACGGGTTCACCATGCGCTGAAAAGGATTAGCTACCTGTTGAGGGACTGGAAAGATGCCTGAGCGCCGAAGTGAACAAGAAGCATTGGAATTCGCCGAAAAGGCGCTGCTATCGGTGAAGCGGCCTCATGCGCCGGAGCGCGTTCGCGAGCGAGTGACTTCCCGCATACATGCCATCGAGGCGGAAACCTCGTGGCTTTGGCGGGTGCTTTCCCGGCCGGCCTACGCCTTCGTTGCGGGAGTGCTGCTTTTCGTGATGCTCGGCGCAAGCCTCTGGATCAGCCCGGCAGGCCAGGTGCCTCCGGCAGTCTCGATAATGGTCTCGCCCCTGAGTCCTGTCGGAGTCTCCGTTCCCTGTGAGCGCTTTGTTCCCGGCAATTTGAAATCTGCAATCTGAAATCTGAAATTGTTGGAGGACGTGATGGACTGGAGAATACTCTACAATCCGATGGCAGTACTCAGGCGAGGCAATGCCCTCTTGGTGGCATTGGTCGTCATCATCATCCTGACGGCGGTTGCGTGGTGGGGTGGGGAGATACTGGACGGAGCGCTCGACCTTCATCTTGTCCCGGAAGCCCCGTCCGCACGCCAGGTGATCTTCCAGTCGCTTGTAGCCTGGATCAGCTTGGCAGTCTTGTTATTCGCGGCCTCACGCATGTTTGGCGGCAATGGCGGTCTTGCGGGCCACTTTGCCGCATCCGGGCTGGCGCGATTCCCCGTGATCTTCGCCACCATAGTCGGCTCTCGACAGCTAGTCGGAGGCCAGATGCTGAAGGCTACGACGATAAGGCCCGAGGAGATCGTCGTGCGTATTTCCGAATTCGTCACCCCGCTGATCATAATCGGCAGCATAGTCATGGTGGGCCTGCTTGCATGGTGGATCGTGATGCTCGTCTACGGTTTCAAGGAGGTCAGCCGGCTTAGGGGCGGCAAAACGGCGGCGGCCTTCGTCATCGGCATCATTCTTGCCGAGATCCTCAGCAAGCTGATTCTCTGGGGCGGCTCTAAAATCGGAATCTAGTTCATGAGAGCTTTTCTCGCAGCATTGATCCCCACTGTTCTGCGTATGCCGGTATCAAGGAAACGATCTCGCCGACCACCCTGGAGGTGATAGGGAATTGGATAGTCAAACATACCGCCCCGCCCCGATGAGTGTCGGGCTCGCAGTGATGAGCGGCATAATAGTCGCTCTCGGTTTGGTTGGGTTGGCAGCAATGCCCCTGCTTATCGAAAAAGGGCAGGGGGTGATCGCGATCATAGTAGCCATGCTCTGGCTCGTCATCCTGGTCTCCTGGCAGGCAAGACCGAAGTGCTATGAGATCGGCAGGGATTCCCTCGTCATTGTTCGGAGTTTTCCTTTCATAGACGTCGTGATCCCACTGACGGATATGCATGATGCAAGAACAGCGAGGGTTGGCGCACTGATGCTCTGGAAGATCTACGGCATCAACGGTCTATTCAGCAATACCGGCTGGTTCAGAAGCAGAGAATTCGGCAAGTTCTTCGCCTCCATAACCGACGGCAACAAGGCTGTCATGCTCTCAAACGGTAAGAAATACGCCATCAGCCCGAAGTATCCGGACGAGTTCGTCGCCGACCTCAAGCACATAATCAACCAAGTTTAACCTTCCTCGCTCCGGGTAAAGTAGTGTTACACAATGGCCTGAAAGGATGTGTATCATGCCGATTGACCTGGGACGAAGACAAACCATCGAAGAAATCACCAACGGGCGAATAAAGAAGAAATCCTCAGAGGAGCTCCGCCGACCACCCAGAGAAGAGCCCCGGCGCGTAACCGCTGAGAAGATGGTGAGGAAAACGAGATAGAGCGTGATTCGTGATCCGTGATTCGTGACTCCGGAAGGCTTTCCCTCACGCATCACGGAGGTATCCCACGGTTTCTTCATCCGTCAAATCCCGCCATTCACGGTAGAAATCCGCAACCGCAAACGGCAGGCGCTCGCTCGTGACGAGCGCGACCATGCCGTCTACCCGCGTACTCACCAGCCTCGCCGCCGCCGATGACGCCACCGGCACGGCGACTATCACCCTGACTGGGTTGTGCTTCCTGACCGACTCGATCGCCGCGAGCATCGTGTATCCCGAAGCCAGCCCATCATCCACCAGTATGACTGTTTTCCCCTTCACATCCGTGGGAGGCCGATCATCCCGATATTCCCTCGTCCTGCGCTCGATCTCTTCCCGCACCTCGTCCGCAATCGCCTGAATCTCATCCTTGCTCAGGCCCAGATTCTTCACCATTCGCTGATTCAGGACGATCGTTCCGTCGGCCGTGATTGCGCCGAACCCGGCCTCCGGATTCCAAGGGATGGGGATTTTTCGGGGGATGATGACGTCCAGCCTGGCATTCAGCCGCCTGGCGACTTCCGCTCCGACCGGCACTCCTCCGCGAGGGATCGCGAGCACCACGACATCCTCGCCCTCATAATCGAGGAGTCGCTCTGCAAGCCGCTTACCCGCGTCGGCTCGGCTGCGGAATAATTCAGCGTCCATGATGCTCCGTCCCTCTCGGCTGATATGGAATGGGAATATACTCGACAGTCGGCCTTCGCTGAGGCGGCTGAGGGTAAAGCTCCATCAGTTCATAGATTGGGGCGGGCATCTCGTCGCTTACCTTGAGTCCGAATTCACGAATCTCGCTGAGGGTGATCGGATAGTCGTGCGTCCAACGGCCTTCACTCAGAATCTCCGATATTTCCTTTGCCCTGGTCTTGTCCATCCTATCCTCGAGCAGGCAATATACCACCTGCTGAACCTGCCGAAGCGCCTTCCTCGCCACATCGGCCAGAATGAGCGTCCGGTCTTCTATCTCATTCTTATCCTTAGCGTTGATCGCCTGCAGGATGGATGCAGCCGGGTACTCGCCAAGCTGAGGATCTACCGGCCCGAGGACTGCATTGCGGTCGAGGATTATCTCGTCGGCCGCGAGGGCGATGAGCGTTCCGCCGGACATTGCGTAGTGCGGCACCATCACCGTGACCTTCGCCGGATGACGCTTCAGAGCCAGGGCAATCTGCTCCGCCGCCAGCAGCAGTCCGCCGGGTGAGTGCAGTACCAGATCAATCGGCAGATCGTCAGGAGTCAGCCGAATCGCTCGCAGCACTTGCTCCGAATCCTCGACTGTCACGTATCGCACGATCGGAATACCCAGGATGCTTAGCGCCTCCTGGCGGTGGATGAGCGTGATCACCCTTGATTTCCGCTGTACCTCGAGCTGCCGGATCAGCCGGTAGCGCATAAGCTGGATATGCCGCTGCTTCCATAACGGAACAAGCGCGGACAAAAGAAGCAGCAGCCATATTATGTTCCAGAAGTAGTTCATCGGTGATCAATCTTGGACTTTAGACTACAGACTTTAGACTTTAGGGAAGACCTTGGAAACCGGCGCTAAAGTCTAAGGTCTAACGTCTAACGTCTAGCCCTTCTTCGGCTTCGCCACATCCAGCGTACAGATGGACTCCGGCCGCTTGATCCGCAGGACAAGCGTCTCGAACACGCGGAATGGGTGGTTCATCTTGTCCGGCCCAAGATACGCAGTGATCAAATCCTGGGCGATCGCTATGTCAAGGTTCTCAGGCCCGGTCGAGACTACCACCGCACTGTTGTCCGGCAACACGGGGGTCTGGTAGACTCCGGCGGTCATCAGCTCGCGGACCTGAACGATCTCCAGGACGCCGGTGTTGTCGTAGACTCTCTCCATCTTCGCATACAGATCGGGGCTCGTCACCAGGGCAAACGGCCCATAGTAGCTGGCATCAACCAGCTTCTTGTGCGCATCCACGATGTTCTGGAAAGCCGCCCCCGGCTCATCCCAATTGAGGAGGGGCACGGAGTTCCGCCACTTGGCGTTCAGCAGACCCTCGAAACCAAGCTTCTCCTGGCCATTGAGGATGAGCTTGTCCTCAGCCTGAGCGACGAACGCCGCCGCCCCTGCTGCCGCGCTTATATCAAGGCCCGATCCGCAGTTCTTCGCCGTCTCCAAGTCACGCCAGTAGATCCAAAAGTCTTTGTAAATCATGGGCACCGGCAGGAAGGATCGAGTCTCCGCATGCACGGGATGAGCGTCTTCCTCCCCCAGCAGGCTTATCTCCCCGACGTCCACTCCCGCAAAAATATCCTGCTGAATAGCCTGGGCCCCCGCGCCGAGTGGGCCGAAGACATCAATGAACCTTCTCCCCACAAGCTGTTTAGTGGCGACCCGAACGACCGTCTCGTCTATGACCTTCCATTCATCTTCGGTCAACGGCGCTTCGTTACGCAGCAAGTTCTGTTCCAACATGATTCCCTCCTATTCGATCTGCCCTTTCAATTGGCCCACGGTGAGGCCCATCGGCACATTCGGGGCTTGAAGGATTTCGGATTCCTCGGATTGTATAAGCTCGACCTGCCCCTGCCTGATTAACTCAGGATGCGGCTCGGTGAACTCATCGGCCTGGACCTCGTCGAACTGCTTGATCAGTTCCGTCAGTTCGGCGACATGCTCTTTTTCCTCCTCGGTGAGGTGGGCAAGCAGGGCGCGGAATTTCGGGTCCTCTATCCTCTGAAGCTGGTCGGTGTAGACGTTGATGGCTTCCAGCTCCAGAACCAGATCCCGCCTTAATGCCTCCAGCAATTCGTGTACTTCGTCCATCGGTTTCCCCCCGGAATCGCGTCTGTCGGTTGCGACTCTCGTTTCGTTGAGCGGTTACGTCTAACGTCTCACGCCGGCCGATACGAGCCGCGCAACCGCAACCGTACAACTGAATACCCGACGAACCTAGATTCCAAACCAGGGAAGCGAGCTGTTACTCTTATCCCGCCGTAGACGGGCATATGTCCTATGGGTCTTATCGGTCCTATTGTGGGGAGGGCTATCGAGCGGGGTGGGCCTCTGCCCTGCGCAGCAATTCGATCACTTCCTCGTCGGTCGTCTGGTCGAAGACTTCGTACCATGAACCGACGGCGAAGAATGGCTCGGGGGTGTCGAGGACGATCAGCTCATCAACTTCGGGCCTGAGGCGAGCGGCCGACTCGGGCGGGGCGGTGGGGACTGCGAGCACGAGCTTGGCGGGGTTTTTCTTGCGAATAGCCCTTGCGGCGGCCATGGTCGTGTGTCCGGTCGCGATTCCATCATCCACGACGATGGCCGTCTTGCCGGTGAGGTCGGGGAACGGCCGGTCGTCGCGGTAGAGCTTCCATCTTCGCTCAATCTCCTTTTTCTGCCGCTCGATCTCCTCGGCGATATACTGCTGTGAGACTCCCAGGTACTTCACCGTCTGATCGTCGAGGACGTACTCATCGCCGCAGATTGCGCCTATCGCAAGCTCCGGCTGGTAGGGCGCGCCGATCTTGCGAGGGATGATGACATCCAGCGGCAGACCCAGCGCAGTTGCGACTTCATAGCCAACCACCACCCCGCCTCGTGGGATAGCGAGGACGATGGCATCCGCCCCCCGGTAGTTCTCCAACGCCGCCGCAAGGCGCTTTCCAGCATCTTGTCTGTCTCGAAAGATCATGTTCTTCTCCGATCCCAGGGATGAATCCCTAGGCTAGAATCCGAGCGAAACCCTCCACCACAAGCTCCGGGTCAGAGAGCCAGGAGGGCTTTGCCTGGTACTAGCCCAGGGTTTAGAACCCTGGGCGGTCCGTATGTCCGCTGATCTAACATGCATCCTGGCCATCGGTCTAGTAACGCAAAACATCATTGTTTCCCGAAAAGATAAAAGCTTCCTGATTTCTTGGTTTTATGGTTCTCCGCTGCAGATCGACGTCCCACCTAGCAGTCTTAGATCCTCCGTTTACTTTAAAGCCAACCCCAGCCTCATACAACGGACCGCTTACCTGGAATGCATACCAGCCTTCGAACTCAATAAAGTTTCCTGAACGTTTCAAGAGCTCCAAGTAACCGCTTGTTAGCTGTAACACATTACCTTTTGTGCCCGGGATCTTGGCTGACTTCAGAATTCTGACAACCTCATCATCCCTGCCTGCCCAGGTATCCCTGATTGGTTCTTTTGGCGTCGGAGCAGGTGGGGCTGGCGTTGGAGAGGATGGGGGAGGTGCCATAGTGGGCCCCGGCTTCGGGGCAAGCGTTGCCGTTATGGTACCGATGATGAGAATCAATACCAGCAGACTCAAACACCCGACAGCCCCCCAGCCAATCGGGGTGAGCTCAACTATGCGATGGGGACGGGTTGGGTGTTGGTCGTTCGCCATTCCATTCACCTTCTCATTTCAGGCTTCCATTCTCATTTATCATGATCCCCAACTCCTGTGCGCAGCTCACACATTTGCCCTGGTCGGTCACTCCCCGCACCCTCGTGGTGTACCCTAATCGCGTAATCACCGGCTTCCCGCAATTCGGGCAGTATGTGTTCTGATCCTCCGTTACATTCCCAATGTACACGAACTTCAGCCCTCCTTCCAAGCCGATCCTCTTTGCCATCTCCAGAGTCTGAAGCGGAGTCGGCGGGACGTTCGTTAGATCAGCACAAGGGAAGAACCTCGTCACATGCCATGGGGTCAACTCTCCGAGGTTTTCCTTCACCCATCGAGCTATCGAGCGCAGGTTCTCCGGATCGTCGTTCCAGGTCGGGATGACATTCGTCACCACCTCGATGTGCATGTGCCACTTGTCCTTCGCCGCCTTCGCGACATCGAGCACCCCTTGAACGCTCGGGATGTTGATGAGCTTTCGATAGAACTCGTCGGAGAAGCTCTTGATGTCCACGCGGTAGACATCCAGGTATGGACCGATGGCATCAAGCCCCTCGGGAGTGATGTAGCCGTTGGTCACATAGACCGTCTTCAGGCCGTGCTCTCTTGCCAATTTGGCACAGTCGAGGGTATATTCCAGCCAGATTGCCGGCTCATTATAGGTCCAGGAAATGCTCTTACAGCCGTGCTGTTTCGCCAGCCCAACCGCCTGCTCGGGGGTCACCCGATGCCCCGCGACCGCCGGAATCTCCGTCCCATCCGCAAAGGCGATCTCCCAGTTCTGGCAGAAGACGCATCGGAAATTGCACCCGAAGCTCCCCAGTGAGAAGCACTTCGTCCCGGGGAGATAGTGATAGACCGGCTTCTTCTCGATCGGGTCCGCGGCCATCGAGGAGACGACATTGTAAATGGTCGAGTAAATGTCCCCGCCCTTGTTCACCCGGGTCAGGCAGACGCCGACCTTCCCCTCAGCGATGTTGCACCGCCGCTGGCAGACGTTGCACTTCGCCCGGTTATCCGCCAACCGCTCGTAAAGAATGGCCTTATGCAATTCCACAGTTGCGCTATTCGCCACATTGTATGTTATTACCTGTTTGCGGCACAATTGAACACGAACCGGAACCTAGAGGTGCTCAGCCAACTATTGCCTCACGCCATGGCTAGCGAAAAAGCGAACGCTGACCAGCGCAACCCTCATACAGATCTGCCGTGGACAGAGAGACTATGACCTTGAGCGGTTCCGGTTCGAGCGCTGCAAAGAAGAGCGGTCGAACGTCATCCCAATTCAGTCCCCCAAGCCCACATCCAAGCTGGGGCATCGCAATGGACTTCAGCCCCCAAGCGGCATAGTGCCGCTGTAAGTCTTCAAGGCCCGCCTGTATCCATTCGAGCCTTGAGGGTTGGGTCCAGTGGTCTTTGGTAGGGAAGTGAACGACGCTGCGTTCGCCTCCCTGGCCCGCAACATAGAGCAGCACGCCCGGCCGCAAATGACTCCACTCACAGGCAGCCTTGTATGCTCGGTAGCTCCGGGGGTACCGCTTCTTCATCTCCAATGCGATGCCCTTGCCCATCACTCCTTTGCAGTTCACGGGGTTCACAATGGCATCTGCTTGGATAACAAACAGGTCAGCGTCACGGACTTCTTCAATCATGGTGCGGGCTGAACAAAGGTTTTCTCCGTGTCCTTCGTGGCTCCGTGGTTCCATTGGTTTCTCAGGCCGCGAAGAGCGTTCTCTGAGGCTGGGGCTTCTGAGCCGGAATCCTGCTCGCGGCGATTGCGAGTCTCCTCGCCGCTTCGACCCTCAACTTCGGCACCGCCCGAATTTCCGCCAGCTTGAAGGTGTACATCAGCGCCCGAACCTTCATGTAGATCGGGGCAAGCGGACTTCCGGGCTCCAGGTGAACATCCCGGTTCGCGATCCCGGCGGTAACCTCGTCCTGGCAGAGTATGGACACGCTCCTTGCGCGAAGGCTTCTCCCCAGTTGGAGGGCACGCAATATCGCCCGAAGCTCTAGGTACTCGGCGCTGCCATAGGATTGATCATAGATGCGGCTGACGACATTGGCGGGCGCATTGGCAGTCGTCACGCCGATCCCCGCCGGCCCGACCTCCGGCACATGAACCGCCGTCATGATTTGCACCGCCCTCGCTTGCCTCATCTTACCCTCCGGCCGTTCGATGTTCGACGTTGGACGTTCGGAACGTTGAGCACCTGTCCTGCGTGCAGCGCCTGGCCTGCCTTCAGCCCATTCGCCTGCCGCAACTCATCTATGCGCTCGAGGATATACTTGTTCGGGTCACCGTATTGCGCTGCCAGGCTCCAAAGCGTGTCGCCGGAACGGACCGAGATCGCCGTCATGGTGGGGGAGGGACGATCAACCGCCATGGTCAACCCGCAAACCAGAAGCAGCGAGCAGACGGAGACTATCAGCACGAGCATCTCGGCTCTATCAATCCGCTTCAGTGGAAGCCTTTCACGGTACACGCCTATCCATGGGTGAAGAAGCTGCCTTGCTATCATAGCCGTGCCTCCTGTCAATGGAAACTTAAGTTTGCCATCTGCTCTTAGTCTACCAAGTAGGCTTCCACTTGTCAAGGGGTTTTTCGACTTTTGTTGAAAAATTCTCATTTATGGCATCCCTGCCAATCTATCGTCAAACCTTTTACTTATATAGACGACGGCTCAGCCCACTTAGTGCCGGATTTGCCGAAAAACTGGAAACATGCGTAGGGGAAGACGAGGCGGAGTAATGTCCCGCCTTCGGACGGGATCCCGCTGGCAAGCGGGAGAGTATTGGAGTG
>Ga0307378_10004848_pt1 | contig 18959 bp, 22 predicted proteins | sample UN1MG_FD_202238 | JGI IMG/M metagenome (GOLD analysis project Ga0307378, IMG submission 202238) | Soil microbial communities from Risofladan, Vaasa, Finland - UN-1 | ecosystem: Environmental > Terrestrial > Soil > Coastal area > Acid sulfate soil | place: Finland: Risofladan, Vaasa | collected... | reverse complement strand
TCAGCGCCGCAGACGCCGAACGCTACGACCAATATTACGCGCAACTGACCGTCGTTGCCGACATCCTGAGAGACCTGGTGCTGCAAGCGCCACCTAACGTGGTGCAGGGCTTCGGTCGGCGCGGCCTGCGGGAGCTTGTGCGCGCCGCGGCGCTCGGCAACAAATTGCGTAAACTCGACCCGGAGGCGCAGCGGCTCCTCCTCGACCTCTTCACCAAGTCCGCGGCGGATTTTCTGTCCGAGTGGTTTGAGAGCGAACCGCTTACGGCCCTGCTCGGTTTCGACTCGATCGTCGGCAATTACGCGAGCCCCTTCGATCCCGGCACGGCCTATGTGCTGCTGCATCACGCCTTCGGCGAAGTGAACGGCAAGAAGGGCGCCTGGGGCCATGCCATCGGCGGCATGGGCGCGATCACGCAAGCCATGGCCAAGGCGGCAACCGAGCATGGCGTGGACATCCAGACCGACGCCGAGGTCGCCGAACTCCTGATCGAGCAGAATAGAGTAACCGGCGTCGCCTTGGCGGACGGTCAGATCGTCCGGGGCAAGGCGGTAGCCGCCAATGTCAATCTCAAGCTGCTTTATACGCGGCTGCTGCCGGAGCCATCCCTGCTGCCTGACTTTTCGCGCCGCATGCAAAACTTCAAATGCGCGTCGGGCTCGTTCCGCATGAACGTGGCGCTATCGGAGCTGCCGAGCTTCACCGCGCTACCGGGAAAGACAGCCGCCGCCCATCACGGCGCCGGCATCATCATCGGGCCGAGCCTCGCCTATATGGATCGGGCCTATCGCGATGCCTTGGCCCATGGCTGGAGCCGTGAGCCGGTCGTCGAGATGGTCATCCCCTCGACCCTTGACGACAGCCTCGCCCCGGCGGGCGCCCATGTGGCCAGCCTGTTCTGTCAGCACGTGGCGCCGGAACTGCCCGACGGCCAGTCCTGGGATGACGCGCGCGACGAGGTGGCCGATCTGATGATCGCGACCGTCGACCGCTATGCGCCCGGCTTCGCCAAGAGCGTCATCGCGCGACAAGCCCTAAGCCCGCTCGACCTGGAGCGAAAATTCGGATTGCTGGGCGGCGACATTTTCCACGGGGCGCTGAGCCTCAACCAGCTCTTCTCGGCGCGGCCCATGCTCGGCTATGCCGATTACCGCGGCCCCATCGGCGGACTTTATCATTGCGGGTCCGGCGCCCATCCCGGCGGCGGCGTCACCGGCGCGCCGGGTCACAACGCGGCGAAAGCGATCCTCGCCGACCTCAAGCTGTTTTCTTGGCGCTGACTTTCGGCGCCGGCATGCATTTGAGGCAGCGGCAGCCGATGGGCTTGATGAACTCGTCGAAATAGCTCTTGCCGTAATTGTAGCCGAGCTCCTCGCCCGGCTCGATCGCGCGCTTCGACATGACGAACACGCGGCCCCGGTGGATCTCGATCTCGCAATTGGGCCGGCAGGAGTGGTTGATGTAGCGCGCCGTGTTCGCCTTATCCCAGCCGTCGATGGTCTTCTTCGCCGTGACCTCGAAGAGGTAACGGCTGCGGCTGGTGAACTCTTCCTCCGCGTCGAGCCTGCGGCCCGTATACTCGATGACGCACACGCCTTTGGGAATCGGCTCCTGCGCAAACAGCCCACGCCCCGCGCGGGCGCGCTTGACCGCGAGGCTGAACCCGCCGGGAGTGAATTTCGATTTTTTCATAGGTCGATACATGCGGGAGTGTGTTGGCGCGCAGGCGTAGGGGCACTCATACCCCCGCGCCTCTCCGCCGTCGAGCCGGTCAACCCCCGCTAGCCCTTACTCAACAGCGCCTCGCGCTGTTTCAGGAGCGCGTCGAGCTTCGCTTGCTGATCGGCGATCCGATCGGCGTTGCGCTCTTCATCGGCCGCGCCGGAATAGGCGGCGGCCTGCTCCGTAAGCTGGCGGAGATTGTCCTCGACAATCTGGATGCGGCGTTCGATCTCCGCCAGCACTACGTCGTCTGTCATGCGGACCCCTTGTCCTCTGCGTCGTCTTAAACCGCGTCTTTGGCGGCCTTCACCGGGCGAGCCTTGATCATCTTCCGGGCGGGCTTCGCCTTGAACACGGTCGGCTCTTTGGTGAACGGGTTGATGCCCTTGCGCGCCTTTGTGGCGGGCTTCTTGACCACGACGAATTTGGCGAAGCCGGGCACGAGGAACTCGCCGGTCTTCTTCATTTCCTTGTAGCCCACGGTGGCCAGCGACTCGATGACCGCCTTCACGTCCTTCTTGGTCAATTCGAGGTCGTCGGAAATTTTCTGAATGAGCTCTGATTTCGTCATCATGCGGTGCGTCCCTTCCAATAAAGAGAAAGCCCTAAGGCCGCCTGAGCGGCTTGGCTCCATCCAATAACCTTCACGCATGGCCGATTCGCCCGCGATTGTCTGCAATTTAAGGCGATCCGCCTGTTGGTATCTCGAAAGTCGGCCTGCGTCGACTCAGCCTTTTGGGTCGGATCGGCCCGGCCCCGGGATAGGTTTTGCCCCGTTCGCCGTCCTGGTGAATAGTGGCCAGCCTCAATTTGCGGAGAAGCCTATGCCAGTTCAGTCCGCGCCAAATGTCGGATCCACATCGCACGCTGTTCGCCGCTCGGTCTTCGCCCTGGCCTTGGGCGCGAGCCTCGCGTCCGGCTTGTTGCTCGCGCCGGCGCTCGCCGAAGACGCGGGCAAGCTGTTGAAGACGCCGGTCGTCCCCGTGCCGCCGCTCTTCACCCAAGCCACCATCGACGATGCCACCACCGCGCTCGACGGCATTGTCGCCAATGCCATGAAGCGAACCGGCCTGCCCGGGCTCGCGGTCGGCGTCGTTTACAAGGACAAGGTGATCTACGCCAAAGGCTTCGGCGTGCGCGAGCTAGGCAAGCCGGGCGCCATCGATGCGGACACGGTGTTCATGCTGGCCTCGGTGTCGAAGCCCATCGCCTCGACGATCGTGGCGAAGCTCGTCGGCGACGGCACCGTCAAGTGGGACGACTCCGCCAAGAGCCACAATCCCGCTTTCGCGCTGAACGATCCTTACGTGACCGAGCATGCGACCATCGCCGATCTCGTGTCTCATCGCAGCGGCCTGCGCACCAGTTCCGGCGACCTGCTCGAGGATCTCGGATTCGACCGCGACTACATCCTGTCGCATATCGACCAGCAGCCGCTCGACCCGTTCCGCTCGACCTATCACTACAGCAATTTCGGCTATACGGCCGGCGGCATCGCCGCCGCGGTGGCGGCCGGCAAGAGCTGGGAAGAGCTCGCCGAAACCGCACTGTTCAAGCCGGCCGGCATGACCACCGCAAGCTATCGCCACGCCGACTACCTGGCGCATAAGGACCGCGCCCATATCCATGCCCGGCTTGCGGACGGGACATGGGCCGCCAAGTACGATCGCGTTCCGGACGCCGAGGCGCCGGCCGGCGGCGCCAGCGCTTCGCTCAACGACATGCTGCGCTTCCTGCGCCTGCAGCTCGGCGACGGCACGCTCGACGGCACCGAGATCGTCGACGCCGACGCCCTGGCGCCCGCCCATGTGCCGCAGATGATCCCCGGCCCGCCCCGCTCGCCGGCCGCCCGCGCCGGCTTCTACGGCTTCGGCTGGAATGTCGGCTATGACGACGAGGGCCGCGCCCGGATCAGCCATTCCGGCGCCTTCGAGCTCGGCGCCGCGACCTACATCGCCTTCCTGCCGGGCGAGGATCTCGGCATCGTCGTGCTCACCAACGGCACGCCCATCGGCGTGGCCGAAGCGGTCGGCGCGGCCTTTCTCGACGTGGCGCAGAACGGCAAGCAGACCGTGGATTGGGTCGGCTTTCTTGGCGGCATCTTCGATCAGATGCGCGCGGCCGAAGCGCCCGAGGTGGATTACACGGATGTGCCCGTCAGCCCAAAGCCGGCGCAAGACCTCGCGGCTTACGCGGGCGACTACGGCAATTCCTATTACGGCCCGCTTGAAGTCTCCGCCGACGGCGGCACGCTCTCCATGTCCATGGGCCCGCAAGGCGCACCGGTCACCTTCGCGCTGACCCATTTCGACGGCGACACGTTCAGCTTCGAGACCATCGGCGAGAACGCCAACGGGCTGGCCGGCGCGATCTGCACGCTGGGCGACGACGGCAGGGCGGAGAAGGTGGTGCTGGACTATTACGACCGCACCGGGCTCGGGACCTTCGTGCGAGAGTAGGCTTCAAGGCGCTGGATAGCCCCTGCCTACTGTTCCCGGCATTTGAAGAAGCTGCGGTTCATAAAGCGCGGGTTGTAAATGAAGGGCGGGGCCGTCTTGACGCAAGCCTTCTTGGACTTGGTGCTCTTGGCCTTCTTGCCGCTTTGCTTCTTCACGACATAGGCGCCGTCGGACGCTTGCGAATTCGACGCCGCCAAGGCCGGAACGGCGGCCGGAGGGGCGACGCCCAGCAGCACGGCTGCAATCAACAGGCGGGCAATGGCGTGGCGCGTCATGATGCCCCCATCGTTTCAGCCGCCCTATTTAGGCGTGCAATTGCCGAACAGAGCGAAGGACGATTGCCCGCTGGTGATGCCGCCGGCCAGCTTTCCCGTCTCCAGCGTGATGGTGGCGTTCCAGGTTTCTTCGTCCTGGGTGCCATGGAGAAAGACCAGCTTGTCGGTCGACGTCATGCGGAAAAGGAAAGCGTGAATACCGGCTAAGGAACGGCACGAGCTGTCCGATCTGCTTCACCTATAATCGTTGCAATGAGTACGGCTGTTGGGACGAAGTGCTGCGGGCAAGCGGCAAATCAACGCTGTTCGCCGGCGGGCGCGATGGCGGCGGCGAGGGCCGGGAGCGCTTCGACCAGGTCGTCAACGCCCTGTGGAACGGGAGGCTCGCGCTCAACGAAGCCGTCGGGCTGAAGACGGGACGCGCCTGGATCCACCGTCTGAAATACGGCGTGAGCTTTCGATATCCGAAGAGCGCCACGCGGCCGCGCAGCGCGACATTCATCCTTGGCCCGTTCGGCGAGGTCGTCAATTATCGCGACGGCCTCACCCACCTGACCTGGTATCCGACCTGTCTGCGCGAGCTGTCGCGGGAATCGCGCCGCCCGATTGGGCGACATACCCGGGCGAGCCGGTGCGCTCCGAAGTGATCGCCGGCACACTCGCGGCGATGAAAGACATCGTGCCGGCTCTGGGCGAGCTCGATCCCGAGGCGCTGCCGGAGGCTTTGGTCAAGGGCGGCGTCATTGTCGCCTGGGGTGCGACGGACATCTACGATCCGTTGAGCGAGCTGCACCGGCGCTACGAAATCGGCGTGACGACCAAAGGCCGGTTTCACTCCATCGATCCGGGGAAGCTCACGATGGCGCCCTATTTCGCGGAGAAATGCGCGGCGCGCATTCTAGGCGACACCTAGCGCCGCGTTGCGCGGGCCGTTTCTTGAACCCTCACAGTCCAATTCGTGTAGACCTCCGCCACCCATGGCTGGACTTCGGCTTCGAGGCGGCCACAGCCCCGCGTCTTTAACTCCGCGAAACGTTTTGGGTGCAGCATCGGGGCCGGAAATCGGCACCTTTTGAGACGCTTTCGGCCGGTCATCACAGGACCGCCACGGTTTTTTCGAAGAGTCGGGTTCAGAGCTCTTTTGGTCGGGGACTTCGAATTGCGCGCAAGCATCGGAACGCTTCTCTTCGGCTTGGCTGTCGGCGCCGTATTGGCGGGCTCGCCATTGACCGGTCCAGCCATGGCTGAGGAACAACTGGTGATGCCCTTCGCCTGCCGCGCCGGCGGCGGGCATGTTTCGCTCGCGCCGAGCGCGCCGCAGACCTACCAAATCTTCGGCCGTCCTGAGCACAAGCGGCTCACCACCTGCTCGCCCTACGACCCGAGAAAATGTCACAACTGGTCCGTTTATCGTTTCGATCTCAACTGCGGCGGCGTGAGGACGAGCTGGCAGTCGGTCGTCGCCGCGTTATCGCCGATCCTCGCGGAAAGCGCCGGGGAAGCCTATGGCGGCCCCTATGACGGACCCGCCTACGCCCCCCAAGGCATGGCGGAGCCCTACCGGCCCGGTCCAGGCGGGGGAATCGCCTTCCCGCCCGGCTTCGCGCCCAATCCCATGAAGGTCGCGCAGTTCACGCATACGCAAGAAGCAGCCGCGCCCATCCCCTTGCCGCCCAAGAAGCCGGTTGCGGCGGCGCCGGCTGAAATCGCCCAGGTTCAGCCAAGCCCCAAACCGGCCGCGGCGAAGCCTGCGCCATCCGGCAAGGCAGAGGCTGCCGGCAAGGCGGAGGCCGCCGCCAAGACCGAGGCCGCGCGGAAGCCTGCGAAGATTGCGGAGCACCGGGCCCTGCAAATCGAGATCGAGTCCGGCAGCGGCGAGGTGACCGGGTCGCTGCCGAAATCGGATCAAGGCTCGCTGTGGCACGATGCCGGGCTGGTCTTCGCGCTGACGCTGACCGCCCTCCTCGCCTTCTCCGCCCTGCTCCTCTTGCGGCGGCGCGGCATGCTGGCGCTCCCTATGCCGGTCCTGAGATTGCGCGGGCCGGCGGGACTGCCGGCACTTCGCCGCTCGCTCGTTTCTGAATGGAAGGAAGCCGCGGCGCGCCTAGCCGGGGGCAAAGCCCAATCCGGTCTGCGCTTGTGGGACGAGAACTGGCTGCCGCGCACCAAGAGGGAAGCGCTCGATGTCCTCGGCGTCGATCCCCGCGCCGGCCGCGAGACGATCAAGAGCACGGTTACGCGGCTCCGCCGCGCGCTCCATCCCGACCATGCAATCGACGAGGAAGACCGCGTCTTGCGCGAACGCCGTCTGAAGCAGATCAACGTGGCCTGGGAGATCGTTTGCGCAAAGCGGCGCGCGCCCTGGCTCAAGGCCGCGCCGCGGTCAGCCTAGTCTACGCCCGATGCATCCCGGCCTTCCCGCTTACGGATCCGCTTTGCGCCTGATGTCGATCGACGAGAAGCCCAGAGTGCTGGCTTGCGTGTGCAGCCACTTCACGGCCTCGGCCTCGGCGCCGAAAACCTTGGAGTCGCCTTCCTGCGAGAAGACCGCGCCAGGCATCAGCGTGCGGAACGACGCGCGCCATCGGTAGTCGTAGCGCTCCACGAAGCCGATGAACTTACCTCGGTTCTTTGCCTCGCCTTCCACCGGTCCCGCCTAAGCCTCCTCCACATAGACTTGCGCGCCCATCGCGCGGAACTTCTCGCTCATCTCCGCCATCCCTTGCTTCTTGGCCTGTTCTACCGCTTCGCGACTTGAGAGCATCTCTTTGTCGTTCAGCTTCGCGGCGTAGTCGCGCACTTCGCGGGTGATCTCCATGGAGCAGAATTTGGGGCCGCACATGGAGCAGAAATGGGCGAGCTTGTGCGCCTCCTTCGGCAGGGTCTCGTCGTGATAGGCGCGCGCGGTTTCCGGGTCGAGCGACAGGTTGAACTGGTCCTCCCAGCGAAAGCCGAAGCGCGCCTCCGACAGTGCGTTGTCGCGCTCCACCGCGATCGGATGTCCCTTGGCGAGATCGGACGCGTGCGCGGCGATCTTGTAGGTGATCACCCCCGTCTTCACGTCGTCGCGGTTGGGCAGACCCAGATGCTCCTTCGGCGTCACGTAGCAAAGCATCGCCGTGCCGAACCAGCCGATCATCGCAGCCCCGATGGCAGACGTGATGTGGTCGTAGGCCGGGGCAATGTCGGTGACGAGCGGGCCTAACGTATAAAAGGGCGCCTCGCCGCATTCCTTCAGCTGCTTCTCCACATTGACCTTGATCTTATGGAGAGGGACATGGCCCGGCCCCTCGATCATCACCTGGCAGCCGTGATCCCAGGCAACCTTGGTCAGCTCGCCGAGAGTCTCCAGCTCGGCGAATTGCGCCCGGTCGTTGGCGTCGGCGATTGAGCCCGGCCGAAGCCCGTCACCCAGCGAGAAGCTGACATCGTACTTCCGCATGATCTCGCAGATATCGGCGAAGCGCTCATAGAGGAAGCTCTCGCGGTGATGGGCCAGGCACCATTTGGCCATGATCGAGCCGCCGCGTGACACGATGCCGGTGACGCGGTCCGCGGTGAGATGGATATAGCCGAGCCGCACGCCCGCATGGATGGTGAAGTAATCGACGCCCTGCTCGCATTGCTCGATCAACGTGTCGCGATAGACCTCCCAGTCGAGCTTGACCGGATCGCCGTCGACCTTCTCCAAGGCTTGGTAGATCGGCACCGTGCCGATGGGCACCGCCGAATTTCGGATGATCCATTCGCGGGTCGTGTGAATATTGCGGCCCGTGGAGAGATCCATCACCGTGTCGGCACCCCAGCGCGTCGCCCACACCATCTTCTCCACTTCTTCTTCCACCGACGACGTCACGGCGGAGTTGCCGATATTGGCGTTGATCTTGGTGAGGAAGTTGCGGCCGATGATCATCGGCTCGGACTCGAGGTGATTGATATTGGCCGGGATGATGGCGCGGCCGCGGGCGACCTCGGCGCGCACGAACTCCGGCGTCACGAAGGCCGGCATGTCGGCGCCGAAATTCTCGCCGTCATCGAGACGGGCTTGCGCCTCGTCGGATGCACGCATGCGCCCGGCATTCTCGCGATGGGCGATATAGACCATCTCCTTGGTGACGATACCGGCACGGGCGAATTCCAGCTGCGTGACGGGCTGGCCTGCGAGACCGCGCAAGGGTTGGCGCTCCACCTTGAATTCGCGGGCGAGATGGGCCGCGCCCACATTCCCGTTGTCTTCGGGCTTCACTTCGCGGCCTTCATAGACCTCGACACCCCCACGATCCGCGATCCAGGCGGCGCGCAAAGGATCGAGCCCACGCTTCACGTCGATCACGGCATCCGCATCGGCATAGGGACCGCTGGTGTCGTAGACCTGGAACGAGTCGCCATTGGTGAGTTCGATCGCACGGAACGGCACGCGCACATCCTCATGGCCTTGCGGCGACGAATAGACCTTGCGGCTGCCCACCAGCGGTCCGGTAGTCACCTCCGGCGTGGTGCGTTTGTTGTCGCTAAGCGACTTGTCGTGGAGATTCATGGCCTCAGCGCTCCCAACTCTATCCTCATGCTGAGGAGCGCAACCTTAGGTGCGCGTCTCGAAGCATGTGGTCTCATCCTTCGAGACGGGCGCGGACGCGCCCTCCTCAGGACGAGGATCGGTGCCGGGGGATGTCGCGTTGGGGGTTCAGGAGAAAAGTTCCCGTCCCTTCGCCGGCATAACCCGGATCAGGTTCGAAGGGTCTCCGCATCGGCGTCGCCCACAAGCGACACAACGGACTCTCAGCCCCTGCCTGGGGCTCCCCTCGGAACATCACGAATGTAGACCTGGCAGCGGGCCGTGATAAGGCCCGCCGGCTGTTTTCTTACGAGCGCTTGCGGGGGCTCCGTGGCCGCCGCGCCGCACTCGCCGTCTTGCTCGCCGTTTTGCGTGCCGACTTGCGTGCCGTTTTGCGCGCCGCCGTCTTCGCCGGTGCCCTAGCAGGAGCCTTGGCAGGAGACTTGGCCGCCGCCTTGGCCGCCGCCTTGGCCGCAGGTCTGGCCGCAGGCTTGACCTGCGGCTTGGGCGTCTCCGCTGCCTGCGGCGCGGGCATATAGCCGGCCCAAGCCAGGATCGCGCCGAGCACCAGCACGACGATGCCGCCGATGAGCATGGCGTGCGGATGCGAGATCAGGCCCGCGCCGAGCGACTGCACCTTGCCCGGCAACAGGAGCCGGACGATGCCGGCGATCACCGAAAGCCAGCCGAGGATGGTGACGAGGATGCGCCAATCCGCCACCCAGAGATTATGGGCGTTGACGATGGCGAGGCCTGCCACCAGCGCCAGCATGCCGGCAAGGTAGATCAGCGACAGATTGCTGAGAAATTCTTGCGACAGCGCCCGCACGGTGTCGCCCTCGACCACCATGCCCAGCCCCATGATCAGAAACAGCGGCCCGATCAGCCGCGCTATATATCTCGATGTGCTCATTTTCCCCTCCCCCCGCGCCGGTTTATTTCGTTGTTAGACTTCGCCCGGCGCTCCGATTGGCCTAATCTGCGCCCCTTCCAAACAGAAACGCAAGTCGTGGCGGGTCGAGGCCAAGATGAACCAAGGCTCAGAAAGGATTAGGCTGGCGCTTATGCCCGCAGCGGGCTTTTCACCGGCCCCTCAAATGATTAGAAAGCGTCAGAAAACTGGATTGGCCGCCCCAAGCCACGGACTTCTTGCGGCCCGCGCCCAAGCGGTTTAAGCCTCGTCATCATTCTGCCGTGCTTCACCTTGATTTGCTGGTGTTGAGACTTTCCCCGCCCATTTCCGATCGCCGTGACCGAGGTAGATAGAGCCGTGAATCAGGACGCTTCGACTGCCGCCAAGACTGGCGCCAAGAGCGACGCCAAGACGCCCGCCAAGAGTAGTTCGGCTCGAGGCCGCTGGATCGCGCTCTTTGTACTCTTGGCCGTAACGGTCATCGGCGTGCTGGCCTATTGGCGCTACGCGGAACTCTATCCCTCCACCGACAATGCCTATACCGGCACCGACGTGGTGCGCGTGGCGACGCAAATCTCCGGGGTCGTGGCGAATGTCTATGTCCAGGACGACGACAAGGTCGCCATGGGCGATCCGCTGTTCGACCTCGACCCGACCCCATACGAGGCCGCGCTGCGCAACGCGCGCGCCCAGTTCGACGCCGCTGCCAATGCCGCCGGCACCGCCGCCGACACGCTGAAGGCCGCCGCGGCCAAGCTCGAGACGGCGCGCGCCGCCCTCGGCCCGGCCATGGACAAATTCCGCGAGGCCAGGGATCAGCAGAAGACCGGCGAGGCGCCCTCGCCCGAGCTCACCGACGCCTTGAAGGCCTGGCACAATGCCCTGGCGGCATACGACACCGCCGCGGCCGAATTCAGCAAGGCCCAGGACGAGGATCTGGTGGTAACCACCCCCACCGTGAAGTTGCGCGCCGCGTCCGCCCAGCTCGACAAGGCGACCAGCGACCAAGTGAAGACCCATGCCACCGCGCCAGGGAGCGGCTGGGTGTCCAATGCGCGGTTGCGGCCGGGCACCGTGGTCCAAGCCGGCACGCCCGTCTTCGCCATCATCGCGGACGGCCCGTGGTGGGTCGACGCCAATTTCAAGGAGACCGATCTCGGCCGCATCAAGCCGGGTCAGCCCGCCACGATCAGTCTCGACATGTATTCCGGCGTCACCCTCGACGGCGTCGTCGAAAGCATCAGCGCCGGCTCCGGCGCCATATTCTCCGTGCTGCCGCCGGAGAACGCGACCGGAAACTGGGTCAAGGTCACCCAGCGCTTCCCGGTACGCATCAAGATCACCAGCGCGCCTGACCCCGATAAGCCCCTGCGCGTCGGCGCCAGCGCCGACGTGACCATCGACACCACCGAAGGCGGGAAATGAGCCGCAGCCCGGGGGCGAGTACGCAAGGCACAGGCGGCAAGCCCCCCAAGCGGCGCGATCCTCCGCCACCACCGGCGCCGCCACATTCCGCATTCGATCGCCCGCCGATCCCGCTCGTTATCGCGGTGGTGCTGACCGCGATCCTCGAAGTCCTCGACATCACGATCGTCAACGTGGCGATGCCCCATATGCTCGGGGCCTTCGGCGCGACACCCGACCAGATCACCTGGGTGCTCACCTCCTATATCGTGGCAGCCGCCGTGGTCATGCCACTCACCGGCTTTCTCTCCAACTGGCTTGGGCGGAGACGGCTTCTGTTGCTCTCCATCACCGGTTTCATTCTGGCGTCGGTGGCCTGCGGCATGGCCTGGAATCTTGAGAGCATGGTCTTCTTCCGCTTGGCCCAGGGTGTGTTCGGTGCCCCGCTGGTGCCGCTGAGCCAAGCCATCCTGCTCGACGCCTTCCCCCGCGAGAAGCATGGCCAAGCGCTCGCCATTTTCGGCCTTGGCATCATGGTGGCGCCGGTGATCGGCCCGGCGCTCGGAGGCTATCTGACCGAGGCCTATTCCTGGCGGATGGTGTTCTACATCAACATCCCCATCGGGGCGGTCGCGCTGCTGCTGTCGGTCGGCTACCTGCCCCAGCGCGCCATCAAGGATATCAGAACCGACTGGCTCGGCTTGGCGCTGCTTGTAATTGCCGTCGGCGCGCTGCAATTCGTGCTCGACCAGGGTCAGATGCGCGACTGGTTCAACTCCAAGGTGATTGTCGTCGGCACCATCATCACGGTGTTCACCACCATCTCCTTCTTCCTCCGCGGCTGGAACAAGCCCGACAACATCATCGATTTGTCGCTGCTGAGAGACCGCAACTTCGTCGCCGGCACGCTCGCCATCACGCTTTACGGCATCAGCCTGTTCGGCGTCATGGCGCTCATGCCGCTGTTTAGCCAGCGGCTGCTCGGCTATCCGGCGGACGTTGCCGGCACGCTGTTCATCCCCCGCGGCATTGTCAGCGCCATTACGCTCGCGATCACCGGCGGCCTGCTCATCCGGATCTTCGACGCGCGTTGGCTCGTGGCGTCGGGTCTCATCCTCACCGCGGTTGGCACGCTGCTGATGGCCCACTTCAATCTCTACGTGGACTATTGGAGCATCGCGACACCAAACATGGTCGCCGGCGTCGGCACGGGCCTGTTCTTCGTACCGCTCACGGCGGTCGCCTTCGCCAGCGTCGCATCCGGCAAATACGACGAGGCGTCGGGCATCTATTCCTTGATGCGGGGCATTGGCGGCTCCGTCGGCATCGCCATCGTCAGTTCGCTATTCGTGCGGCAAGCGCATATCCACTTCGCCGAACTGACCGCACACATCACGCCGTTCAACCAGAATATCGTGCCCTATCTCGCCGACCGCGGACTGAGCCCGTTCTCGCCCCAAGCCGGACCGCTGATCGGCCATGACATCGCCCGCCAAGCGCAGATGCTCGCCTTCAACGACATGTTCTGGTTCATCGCCATCGTCACGCTGGCGATCACGCCGGTGCTGTTCTTCATGACGCGCCCGAAAGAAGTGTCGCTGGTCCCCGCCCACTAGGCGCGAAACGCATGAAAACGCAGCGCCGGAGACCGAGGTCTCCGGCGCTGCGTCCTCTTTCAGTCGAAGCGGAGTCTAGGCTACCAGCAGACTTTGGCGCCCGAAGTGCACACCGACGGCGAGACCACGCCCGACCAGCATATCGTGTAGGACTGCGAGGTCACGATATCCGGCTTCTGGTAGAGCTCGGCGCTGACGCTGTCCCGCCAATAAGGCTGAGGCTTCGCCCGCATGGCGCTGATGCTGACGGAGCGAATCCGCTTTTGCGCCTTGAAATCGGTGATGGCGGTTGCGAGCGCGTTCTGCGCCCGGCTCACCGCCGTCGCCCGATCGAACCCGTCCGCCGTGCCGGACAATCCAACGCATCCTGCCTGCGCAGTCGCGCCTTGCACCACGCACAATCCCGCTGCAGCCAGTGCCAGCGCAAACACACGCATATACGACCTCATGGAAACGTCTCCTTCGCCCGAGCCAGAGTGGTAAGATTATCGCGGCGGCGCTGGCTCATGCCAGCGTCTTGCTGCCATTGCCAATGGGTTCCGCCGACGCTGTATCCTTTGTGCCACAGTCCGGGGTCATTTTGACACGAGCATGACCGCGCAGGCGCCGGGCCGGGGCGGCAGAGGCGAGAAAGGCGGGAGAATGACGTCGAAATTGGTCCTGGTGACCGGGGCTTCGAGCGGGATCGGCAAGGCCACGGCCAAGCGCTATGGCGCCGCCGGGGCCCATGTCCTGCTGCTGGCCCGCAATGCCGAGCGCCTTTACGGCGTGGCCCATGCCATCCGCGAGAGCGGCGGCACCGCGACGGCCTTCCCCATGGACCTGTCCGCCTCCGAGGCCATCAAGGAGATGGCCGCCCGGGTCGAGACCGAGATCGGCACGCCGGATATCCTCATCAACAATGCCGGTGCGGGCCGTTGGCTGCCGCTGGCCGACACGAGCGCGGAAGATGCCCGCGCCATGATCGATGTCCCCTATCTAGCGGCGTTCAACGTGACGCGCGCCTTCGCGCCATCCATGATCGCGCGGGCCGCCGGCAATATCGCTTTCATCACCTCGCCCGCCGCCTATCTCGCCTGGCCGAACGCATCCGCCTATATCGCCGCGCGCCGGGCCATGGCGGGCCTCACCGAGGCGCTCCAAGCCGAGCTGAAGCCGGCCGGTCTGTTTGTGACCCTGGTGGTGCTCGGCACGGTCGAGACGCCCTACTGGGCGCATAATCCCGGCAGCCGAGAGAATGTGCCGAAGACCGATCCCAGGCTGGTGCCGACGCTCACGCCGGACGAAGCGGCCAATGCGATCTTTGACGGCGTGGCGGCGAACAAGCCCTTCGTGGTCAAGCCGGCCATCTACCGCGCGCTGTTCGTGATGAATGCGCTGTTTCCAAAGACGGTCGCCAGCCAGCTCCGCCGCGCCGCGAAGAAGGCCCGCAAAAGCTAGGACGCGGCCGGGCGCGCGGATCGTCCGGGCGCTGGCCGCGGCATGGCCAGCAGGGTTCGCAGCGCGCTGCGCGGCCGCGCCAGATCCGCCAGGCTATAGCCGTCGAGCACTTCGAGAAACGCATCGCCTGCCCGAGCCAGCGCCTTTTTCAGCACACAGCACCGCTCGATCGCGCAATCGCCGTCGCCCGGCGCGAAGCACGGCACCAGCATCATGTCCGGCTCCGTGTGCCGCACCACGTCCCCGAGCTTGATCGTCTCGCGCGGGCGCGCGAGACGCAGGCCGCCGCCCCGGCCCCGCACCGTCACCACATAGCCGGCGACGCCGAGTTCGTGCGCCACCTTCATCAGATGGGTCTTAGAGATGCCGTAGCTCTCAGCGATCTCGGCGATGGTGGCAAGCCCGTCGTTCTTGACCGCGAGATACATGAGCATGCGTAGCGCGTAGTCACTGTAGACCGTCAACCGCATGGCTCTCTCCTCCCTCGATCACAAAAGCTATATTTTAAATATTGCTTTATGGCAAGGGGCATGGAAACATGGATACAGCACGCATGTTTCGTAATGGAGCCACCATGGACGCCAACATCCAAACCAAGCCCGATCCCGACACTGAAACGGGTGACTGTTGCGGCTGCTGTGGGCCTGAGCCGGCGAAGCTGACCGTGGCGACCGAGCCGGCGATCCGTCTCTTGGTCGACCGCTTCTACGCCAAGGTGCGCGAAGATGCGGAGCTGGGTCCGGTCTTCGACCGCGCCATCGCCGACTGGGATCCGCACCTGGCCACCATGCGCGATTTCTGGTCGTCGATCATGCTCACGTCCGGCCGCTATCACGGCAACCCCGTGGCCGCCCATCCGCGCATCGAGGGCATCACACCGGAATTGTTCGAGCGCTGGCTCGCGCTGTTCGCCGCAACCTGCGGCGAGCTGTTCGATGCGGACCTGACCGCGTCCTTCATGGACAAGGCCCGGCGCATCGCCGCGAGCCTCCAGATCGCGCTGTTCTACCGTCCGGAAAACGACCGTCCAAGGAGCGCCCCGTGACCTTCATCGTCACCGAGAACTGCATCAAGTGCAAATACATGGATTGCGTGGAGGTGTGTCCGGTCGACTGCTTCTACGAAGGCGAGAACATGCTCGTCATCCACCCGGACGAATGCATCGATTGCGGCGTGTGCGAGCCGGAATGTCCCGCCGAGGCCATCTTCGCCGATACGGAGCCCGGTCTCGACACATGGCTGACGCTCAATGCGGAATATGCGCAAAGCTGGCCGAACATCGCCGTCAAGCGCGACCCGCCGGCAGACGCCAAAGACTTCGATGGGGTGCCGGACAAGTTCGAGAAGTATTTTTCGCCCGAGCCTGGCCAGGGCGACGGAACCGGCGCGCCCGCACCATCGAACAGTCCGCAGGACGAAGCGGCCCCTGAGGACGCATATCTGCCCCTAGCGATGCTCCTCGACGCTGGTCGCAATCAGCGCCTTGTTGAACCAGGACAGCGCGCGGGCCTGGCTGGCCCAGCCAACGATCCGGCTTCTGTCCTTGGAATCGACCACGGGCAGCCGATCCGCGCCCAGCGTATCGAAGGCGCGCAGCGCCGTTTCAAGGGTTTCATCCGATTGCAGGGCGCGCTCGCGTTCGCCTTCGGGCAGCACCGCTGAGTCCCCGTCCGTGCGCGGCCGCATGAAGTCGGCGACGCGAATGTCCCGCATCACCGTGCGGTGCGGCCCCTCATGCAGCACGATGCCGCGCGATTCGAGCTGGGCCTGGAAGAAGGAGCGGCCGAGGATCGCTTGGCTGATGCCGTTGGAGATCGCCACGGTGAGCATCAGCGCCAGGCTCAGCGCGAAGCCGCCGGTCAGCTCGAACACCATGACCGTGGTCGAGATCGGCGCGCCCAGCACGGCCGCGGCCACCGCGCCCATGCCGAGAATGGCGTAGAGGCCCTCGCTGGAGCCGATTTCGGGGAACACGCCGGCCGCGATAAGGCCGAACGCGCCGCCGGTCATGGCGCCGAGATAAAGCGCCGGCGAGAACACCCCGCCACCGAAGCGCGAGCCGAGCGCGATCGCCGTCGCCCCGGTCTTGGCGACGATCAGCGTCAGCATCAACAGGATGGGGAGTTGGTCTTTCAGCGCCGCGTCGGTGGTGTCGTAGCCGACGCCGAGCACTTGCGGAAACCAGATGGCGATCATGCCGATCAATAGGCCGCCCACCGCGGGCCGCGCCGCCAACGGCATGTTGATGTTGCGGGCGGTCCAATCGGTGGCGAGCACGGTGAGCTGGAAGATCACCGCGACCGCGGCAGCGACGACCCCAAGCAGGATGAAGGCCGGCACCTCGAGATAGGACGCGATGCTGTAGCTCGGCACGATGAACGCGGCGACGTTGCCGAACCAGGCTTGCGACACGATCGTCGCCACCACGGAGGACAGCACCAGCGGCACAAAGCTGCGGATGGAAAAGTGATTGAGGATCACTTCTTGCGCGAACAGCACCCCGGCGATGGGCGCATTGAACGACGCGGCCACGGCACCGGCGGCGCCCGAGGCGAGCAGCGTGCGCCGCGCCGCATTGGGCAGGTTGAGCCGGGAGCAGGCCGCCGCGGCGATGCTGGCGCCGAGATGAACGATGGGCCCCTCGCGGCCGGCGCTGGCGCCCGATCCCAGCGACAGCGCGCTCGCCAGCGCGCTGAGCAGCCCCTGACGCAAGTCCAGGCCCCGCCCGGCGTTGACGCGCGCCTCCATCACGTCCGGCACCGCGTCCGTGCGCTTGCCGGTGAGGACATAGCGCAGCATCAGGCCGACCAGGAGCCCGCCCGCCGCCGGCGCCAGCACGATCACCCACCAAGGCTGTGCCCGGGCAGCCTGGGCCACGCTCTCCGACATGTCGTGCAGCCACGGCAATTGGAAGACGCCGATGGCCAGACGGAAGCCGATGGCCGCAAGGCCGGTGGCCAAGCCGATCAGCGGCGCCAGGAGCCACACGACCGGTTGGCGGCTCTCTTGGAACTGCTTGAGATTGGGAATGGTCCAGCGTCCGGCCGTGGCCAGAAGCCTCACACGTCTCAGCGCCATGCAATGGGTTTAAAGACGCGAATGAGTCGGCTCAAGCCTTTGCGGCAGAGGACTGTCGAATCGACTCCAGACTATTACTGCGGCCAATATTCGGCCGCGCGTCTTGTTGGAACCCGATCCAGGGCCCAACTATTAGTCTTCTGTTCCGCCCTGGCCGATATGGCTCACGGCAACGCAAACGAACGAACCCGAAGAGGGAGGGAACAAATGATCCGCACTTCACTTCTCGCAGGCGTCATCCTGGCCGTGGCAACGATGTCCGCCCAGGCGGCCGAGCCGGTCAAGGGCGCCGTCAAAGGCACCGCCGAGGTTGGCAAAGGCGTCGTTCAGGGCGTCGGTCAGGCCGGCAAGGGCGTCGTTAAGGGCACCGGCACCGTGGTCAAGAAGACGGGTAAGGGCCTGAAATGCATCTTCACCCTCGGAAACCGCTGCTAAGCGAACGCTGACGCGCCGGCCGGTTAAGCACCGCCCGGCCGCGGGATGACTCTTAGCCCCCGCCGGGCCGCGGACCTTGCAGCATTTCCAGAAACGTCGCCACGCTCGGATCGAGCTGGGCCCAGGATGGTGCGCGGCTGGCGTAGACGATCATCTGCGGTTTGGCGATTTCCAGATCGTCGAGACTGGACGCGCGGACGAACACCACACCCGGCATGCCCGCGTTCTTCGAATAGACCGCCGAGCCGCAATTGGGGCAAAAGCCGCGGCTCACCATGTTGCCGCTGTCGGCCGGGCGGTCGTAGAACTTGACCTCGCCCGACACCGTGAAACCGTCCACTGGATGATCAGATGGGTGCCGTGGTCCGTGCCGCTCGTCTTGCGGCAGTCCACGCAATGGCATTGCCCGACGAGTTGCGGATCCACCGCGCTCCGATAGTAGACCGCGCCGCACAAGCAATTCCCCGAAAATCCGGCCATCACACCCTCCCCGATATTCGATGATGGTCCGAGCCTAATCCCAGTCCGTTGTAGCTTGCACGTAACAAGTGACAAACCGGGCCGATCGACTCATGATGCGGGGTATGAGTCGCGAGTCCCATCGTGAGCCCCGCTCCGGCTGCCCCGTCGCCATGACGCTCGACATCGTCGGCGACCGGTGGACGCTCGTCGTCCTCCGCGACCTCTTTTTCGGGAAGACCCGCTTCTCCCAGTTCCTCAAGTCACCCGAGCAGATCGCCACCAACGTGCTCAGCGACCGCCTGGCGCTGATGGAACAGGCCGGGCTCGTCACCAAGACGCCCTATCAGCTCCGCCCCAAGCGGTTCGAGTATCGCCTGACGCAAAAAGGGGAGGCGCTCTTGCCCGTGCTTCACGAAATGTGCCGATGGGGCAATCGATTCCTGCCCGATTCATGGGTGCCACCCGAGAGCTTCATGAAAAGGACGGCGCCTTAGGGCCACCCCCGGGATACTTTTTTTGTGCGGCGCACCATATAGCTCTTGAAATTAATTGTGCATTGCAACATATCTAGGCTGTACCATGAAACATCCTCCGGGGTGA
>Ga0307378_10004844_pt1 | contig 18968 bp, 16 predicted proteins | sample UN1MG_FD_202238 | JGI IMG/M metagenome (GOLD analysis project Ga0307378, IMG submission 202238) | Soil microbial communities from Risofladan, Vaasa, Finland - UN-1 | ecosystem: Environmental > Terrestrial > Soil > Coastal area > Acid sulfate soil | place: Finland: Risofladan, Vaasa | collected... | reverse complement strand
CAGTGCTCCAGTTCAAGCCGGTGTTCCAATTGGCGTCACCAGCTTCATTATCCCATGTTACCGTCGTTGCTGCAGATGATATTGCAGCTATGCTCAGCAGCAGGACAAAAGAAGCCCATAGACTGTATTTTTTAGACATGATATTACTCATAAGAGGTTCGTTGATTATTATTTAGAACTATAACACCTGTTTTTTTGGCACATGATATAGGTATACCTTAATTATCGTTGTTATCAACTATAATTAATTTTCGCATTTTTTCAACAAGGTCATAGCCCTGTTTCGAGCCATTTTCCGGTAAAAACGGTCAAATCGAGTGAATCGACCCGGCCGTTTTTATCGAATCCGTCATCCGAATATATTTGATGCTGAATTACGTTCTCCTCCAGCACCTCGCCCTTGGCCTGTATAGCTTTAATATCGAGCGGTTTACAACTGTACATCCGCCGCCCATACACTGCCTGTCAAGGCCGTTAGGGAAAAAACTGTTATAATAGCAGTAGCCTTCGAGACATACTAAGTGTTCCCCATCTCGGGACCCACTCTCCAACTCTGACCCCAGGGGATAATCCCGGGATTCAAAAACGGCTAAAATCTCTCACGGCAGGCCTTTGCAAAAGACCCGCCGTGAGTTCTTCGGAAACTTATTTACGTCTGAGCAAACCAAGAGCACCAATGGCAAGGATGCAGATTGTCGCCGGTTCAGGAACAGCCCATACAGTTGTGTCGCCGGGGTTGGTAACGTTATAGTCGTACATAACGTTGTCTTCACTGCCGTAACCTGTAATCCAGCCGTTGCCGATAAAGCCGACAACATCAGCAGTATCGTCGCCTTTGAGTATCAATGTTCCGCCGGTAATATCAATAAGCCCACTACCGAGGCCAAAACTCAGAGTGCTCGCTGTGAGTACTCCGCCGGCAAGATTTATCTCGCCATAGCCGGTCGCCTCTTTGCCTAGCTGTAACATGTCATCGCAGGTAAAATCGCCGTCACTCATATTGAAGATGGCCGAGCCGGCACGCCCTAAGTACAAATGGCCGTCAGCGCCGGCAGGGTCACCAATATAAACAGTACCACTGTTCATAGTAATTAACGCAGAGGTGCCGGCGTGATAGGCTGTTGACCAATAACCGCTTGTCGTGAGGGTACCACCATCAAATTGAATCTCACCGTACATAGATGCCCCATCGCTCTGGCCTAAAAATAAACGATACGCTGAACCCACATCGCCCAATCCAAGAATCGGGCCCTTACCGACAGTAGTAAAACCTATTTCTGCCTCTTCATCGACATAAACCACGGCGTCAGGAACATGCCCCAGCCCCCAGTTGGCAGCATTGTTCCAGTTGTTGTCTACGGAGGTGACCAGCCAATGGTTGTCAGCTGCCGAAGCAGTGCCATAGAGGCCGAACAGGAAAACTGCGACCACAAATACTTTTAACATTTTCCTAATCTTCATTCTATTCCTCCTGAAAAAATTCTTAACGTTTTCCTAATCTTCATTCTCTTCCTCCTGAAAAACTCTCAGACTTCTCTTTTCGAAATTCTCACTACTATTTTTAGACCGTAACCGCACTCACATCGTGAGAGATTAAGAAGCCACAAAAATCTCAAGGCAGGCCTTTCTTTGAAAAGGCCTGCCTTAGATGTTTCGCAAACTTATTTGCGTCGTCTAAGTAAGCTCAAAGCACCAATTCCAAGCAGGCAAAGCGTTGCTGGTTCAGGAATCAATGTTGTCGTGGAGCCATCGTAAATAATCCATTCGTCGGGAAATTCTGCGCCGCCGGTTTGAATCCAACCGTCGTCTCTGTAGCCCACAACCGTTGCGACCTGGTCGCCGGCAAGAACGACTTTGCCGCTGCCGGTGATATCCAGCAGAGTAGTAGGAGCATCTCCTGTACCAGGCACTACTGTGCCGAACGGTCTCATACTAAGAAGACCATCCACATTAATTGTGCCGCCGCTGATGTATGCCATGCCGCTTGCCGTCGAACCGTTGCAGAATATCAAATTGCCGGCCACATTAATGGTTCCGTCTGACATGTACACAAAGCCGTGTGTGTTAGTGGTGGAATTGCCTTGAGAAACAGCCATATAGGTTCCGACATTGACGGTGCCGCCATCCATATAGAACTGGCCCCATCTGTTGGATGAGCTGGATGCACCAACACGGAAATAGTCTGCCGTTGTTATCGTGCCGCCGCTATTGAGTGTTATGGTTCCCTTTGCCTTAGAAGCGTCATCAATCCAAACATCATTATCTCCGCCTATCTCAAGTTGGTAGGCATCAGCATTCTGTCCGCTGAGGATTATTGGCATATAAGTGGTGTTCATATGAGTTTGGTATGTCCGCACATTGGTAATTATGGTCGAACTCGGAACACCGCCGCTCCAGTTGGCCGCGGTAAACCAATCACTGCTGGTGGCAGATGTCAACCAGTCAATGGACGCCGACGCGCTGCTGGCTACGCCCAGCATAAACAATAAAATAAGTAACTTTTTCATCTTCACTTCCTCCTTCTTCAAAAATTGAAAAACTCTTCTTCTTTTTGGCTACAAGCCAAAAACCAACTTCTCGTGATTCGACACGCATCCATCACACAATGCCGGGTGTGGATTCGCCTGGCAACGCACCAGACGACCGTCACCATATTATGTACGCCTGTCTAACACGATTTTTTCGGAAATTGATTTCATCCTCCTCCTTACGGAAGACTTGTCAAAACCCGCAAATTAGCCTGATTCGTTAAACGTTATTCTACCAGATTACCCATCTCCTCGTCTCCGCCACGTTGCGAAGCATGCTTTTCCTTATAAAAAGCACGTTTTCATTCCAATAAAACGGCTCTTATATTCCAAAACTATCTAAAGCCTTATCAAAGCCAACCAAGATTGTATCTAATCTCTGCGGGCATGTCAAGCTTTTTTTTTGGTTTTTTAAAAATTATTCCAACTATTTCAACTAATATTCTTGACATTCGTATGAACGTTGATTATATGTATATATTGGTATAATAAACTGGCTTTTTGTTTGCATATATGGGCCATAATTGACTTTTGTGAACCAATAATATTTGAAGACCAATAATGACCAAAATAAAGCAGATTCAATCTATTCTTGAACGCCGCATACGGCACGGAGATTATCTTCTGGCCGGACTGCCTTCGGAACGGGAGCTTTCACAAGAGATCGGCGCATCCCGTATGACTGCCCGCAAAGCGATTAAAAGACTTATGGAAAAAGGACTTCTTGACAGACAGCCCAACGGTAGATTGACTATCCGCAGAGATTTGAACGCAAGAGTGCTTACTTTAGCGTTCCTCGTTCCGTCAACATCGTCCGGCAATGTCGAGCGGTGGCGTCTTGCCCTCGAAACAGTGGCTCGCGATGCCAATGCCAGTGTACGCACCATTCTTTATGTACACTGGGACGACCCGGTGTTGCTCGGAGCTATTGAAAATTTTGATAGTATTTTTCTGTTTCCCAGCGGCGAAGAGATACCGTCACGTATTATTACACGATTGCAGGAAGTGAGACGTTCGCTTGCTGTTCTTGATCAGGATTTCACGGCTTATAGTATAGTATCTGTATGCTTGTTTCCGCCATTCTTTACACAAAGGCTGCTTGACAAACTTGGCGAATTAGGTCATCGGAACGTCGATTGTTTTAACGTTCAGACACTCGACCCAATCATCACAAACAGAATTGAAGAGTGGAATTTATGGCGTGCGACACATCGGATTACAGGCCGACTTCATGGAGAGCCGTTGCCACCCTATACCCCTTATGAGGTTCAATTAACGTGGGCATACGACCAGATGTGCAGAATACTTGATAGTGGCAAACTCAAGGCATCCGCGGTTTTCTGCACTACCGCCATTGCGGCAATCGGCGCAATTCGCGCTATGCGAGACAGGGGCATAAAAGTCGGCGAAGACATCAGTATCTGCACAATGAACGATGAAGGCCTGGCACGCTATCTTTCACCGTCGCTCACCTGTGTTGAAATGCCGGACCCGACACCTTATCTTCGGATGTGCGTAGAACGAATGCAGTCCACGAATAACGAATGGGTTGGCTCACTGCTTATACAGCCAAGTCAGCCTCAACTGTTCATAGGCGAATCCACCGGTACTGCCAAGACTGTTTCTTAAGCATTACCATAACACTCCCGGCTTTTTTGTATAGTGTCTAACAATGCTAGTCAGATAGCTAAACCGACAGCAGAAAGAAAAACCGGTTGGATGAAAACTATAAAATTCTTCATTAAAGACGATAGAATGCGCATGGCCAAATTTATATCAGCTGCAAAGCTGATTGGGTTGTCATGCAGTTACCTATCGGGTTGGAAATATGAAATGTTTGGAAAAATAGCTTCTGCAGGCATATTCCTAATGTTTCTTATTTCAAATGCAAAAGTCTGTGCGATAGACAAGATATACATATATGACCTCCGCAGTACGCTGAAAATCAATCTGGATGACTCAAATCAGGTTAACAACGCATGGGATACCTGTCATGCGGTCGCTACATTGCAGGGACTTGTCAACAGAAGCAATCCACAGCTGTATTTAATATATGTGGATTCTCAGCACAAGCCAGGCAATGTTGATGAGTATTGGCTGGACAAATGTTCACGCCATGGTCAATGGCTTTATGAAGTGCCAAAGGAAGAAATAAAATCGCTTGAATCACTGATAGAAACTTTACGAAAATTTGTCAATGGCGTCGTTGTTTACGACCCTATGGTGCCGGTGACGAGCAATGTTGCTTCTGCGGTCGCTGGTGCAGAAGGCCTTATCGCGGTCAGATACGACAAAAGGCCGGGCAGCGTCTGTGATATTCTCGTAAATAAAATGAAGCTGCCGCAAAAAGTTAGTTTTGTTCAGGATGACGGCAGTTCGCTTTTTAAAGCCGATGGTAAAATGCAGCGGTCGGAAAATATCCGTATTTTCAGTAAAGTCGATAATAAAAGTATTAGGAAGGAACATAAATGTCTCCGACAAACAACGAAGGCCGATACAATAAAATGAAGTATAACCGCTGCGGACAAAGCGGGCTTTTGCTCCCTGCGATTTCTCTGGGATTATGGCATAACTTCGGCGGCGTTGACACAATGGAAAACAGCCGTGCTATGATTGTCAGGGCGTTTGACCTCGGCATAACACATTTCGACCTGGCAAATAACTATGGGCCGCCCCCCGGTTCTGCGGAGGAAACCTTCGGCTCAATTCTCAAAACAGATTTGATAGCTCATCGCGACGAACTGATAATATCCACAAAAGCAGGTTATCTGATGTGGCCGGGACCTTATGGGAATGGGGGCTCTAAAAAATATCTGATAGCAAGTCTCGACCAATCTTTAAAACGTATGGGGCTTGATTATGTGGATATATTTTATTCTCACTGTTATGACCCTGAAACACCAATGGAAGAAACAATGTCCGCACTTGACCATGCGGTCAGACAGGGAAAGGCTCTTTATGCGGGCATATCATCTTATAACCCGGAGCAAACTTTATACGCGTCAAAAATTTTGAAGGGTATGCGAAATCGCTGCCTGATTCATCAGCCAAGATATTCGATGCTTGATCGATGGATAGAAAATGGATTGCTGGACGTGCTGGACAGTGAAGGAATTGGCTGTATAGCATTTTGTCCGCTTGCCCAGGGACTTCTTACCGATAAATATCTCAAAGGAATTCCGCAGGACTCCCGTGCCGCCAAGCCGCACGGTTATCTGAAGGCTGAGCAGGTTAACCAGGACGTTCTGAAAAAGACCGCCTCTTTAAGAAAAATAGCCGTCGGCAGAGAACAGTCTCTTGCGCAAATGGCTTTGGCGTGGGTATTGAGAGATAATCGGGTAACTTCTGCACTAATTGGGGCAAGCAGAGTTGAACAAATCGAAGATAATATCGCGGCTCTCAAAAATCTTCAGTTCACACCAGAAGAGTTGGCAGAAATAGATACCATCCTGAAATAAAATATTGCAAGCGGGACGGTTCAACTTATATTGTAGGTATTTGGAAGTTTTATAAGCATTTAGTGAGAAATTCAGTATGGCATTGCATGAACAAAGATTTACGCTTAACAAGTTAAAATCAAGAATTAAAGTAATTGAATCGCAAATAATACGAAACCGTCAGCCGATGGAAGCACTGAAGTGTTTTGAACATAAGGATGCCTCAGAAAATCCATTTATCGCGGTTGACTTCGATGATTCCAAATGGCAGGTAATAACCCCGCCGGTGTATTGGGGTAAGTGGAACACAAATTTCACAATGAGAACAAAATTTACAATTCCTGCAGGCTGGAACAAACTCGGACAGGTTGCGATGGAATTTAATCTTGGATATGTGCAGAGTGGACTGGATTTCTGTCATCCTGAAACTTTGTTATACATCGACGGCAAGCCATTTGCAGCGGCAGACAGATATCATAATACAGTTTATCTGCCGGAACAATGTTGCGACGGAAGAGAACACTTGCTTGCTATGCATGTTTACGCCGGCAAGTGGGGGTATTTTGACAATGCTCCTGATTTTAAGCTTTTTATGGAAAACTGTTCGATTGTAGTTATTGACAAACCTTCGAAAGATTTGCTTGCCGCAGTCCGTGTCAGATTGGAATCCGCCGAGATACTTCCCGCCGAAAGCGTTGCAAGAGGCAGAATTATTGAGGCTGTCGATAAGGCTTTTAAAGTTTTAAATACCTGTATGCCGCTTGGCGAAAGTTTCTATGCAACGGTGCCGAACGCTTATAAGGTATTGAAAGATGAATTGAAAAAGGCAGGCCCTTCTCTTGATGTAAACATTACGGCCATAGGACATTCTCATATTGATGTTGCATGGCTTTGGCGCCTGGAGCAAACCAGACGCAAATGCGGCAGAACATTCCACACAGTTCTCGCTCTTATGAATGAGTTTGATGATTATATTTTCACGCAGAGCCAACCTCAGCTTTATGATTATATAAAACAGGATTACCCACAGCTTTTTGCTGATATTCAGAAAAAGGTTGCCAAAGGCAAATGGGAAATACTCGGTGGAATGTGGGTCGAGGCGGACTGCAACCTGTCAGGAGCAGAATCGCTTGCAAGGCAGTTTTTGCTTGGCAGAACATTTTTTGCAGAACATTTCGGCAAGGGTGTAGAATCGCCTATTTTTTGGATGCCAGATGTATTTGGATATTGTGCAAATCTTCCTCAGCTTATTAAGCTTGCAGGCCTTGATTATTTCTTCACGATAAAACTATCGTGGAACCAATATAACAAGATGCCGTTTGACAGCTTCTGGTGGCAGGGACTTGACGGGACAAAGGTTTTAACTCATTTTGGAACAACCAGAACTGAAGAGGGAAGAGTCACTTATAACGGATTGGCCAATCCCGACCAGATATACAGTACATGGGCAACCTGCAGCCAGAAGGAAAATCATTCTGAGCTGATGACCTGTTTCGGTTATGGCGACGGCGGCGGCGGGCCTACAAGGGAAATGCTCGAAAATATCAGAGAAATGAAAGATTTTCCTGGTATGCCGAGAGTCAAACACGGCAAAGCAATAGATTTTTTCAGAAAACTTGAAAAAGTAAGCGGCTCGACTCTTCCTGTCTGGAACGGAGAATTATATCTTGAATTTCACAGAGGAACTTATACGACCCAGTCGCGGAATAAAAGAGCAAACCGTAAATCTGAATTCGGACTTCACGATGCGGAATTTTTATGTTCGCTTGCAGAATTGTTAAATCCTGATTTTAAGTATCCCTGCGATAAATTTGAGCAGGCATGGAAACTTGTCTGTCTTAATCAGTTTCACGATATAATTCCCGGCTCAAGCGTTGCAGAGGTCTATGTTGATTCGCTCAAACAGTATGAATATATTGGAAAAATCATAAAAGACACTTCCTCGGAAGCATTAAACACGCTTTCTGAAAATATCGGCGGCGATATCATCCTTATCAACCCCAGCTCGTTTAAAAGAAATGATATTGCTGTCTGTGATTTTGAAATTGAACCTAATCAGCAGCTTCAAACTGTCGATGGACAGCATGTTCAAATTCAAAAAACTGAAAAGGGATTGATTATTGATACGCCTGTTGTTGATGCTTACAGTGCTGTTGCCTTGAAAGTCGTTAACAAAAAAGATGTAATCGGAGACAGAGGCTTAAAGGTCAATAAAAATCTTTTGGAAAACAGTTTTGTCAGAGTTGAGTTTAACTCCGACGGCGATATTGTCAGCTTTTATGACAAGACTAATCGCAGAGAAATTATTCCTCAAGGCAATGTGGCCAATCAAATGCTTGCCTTTGAGGACAGACCATTATCATGGGATGCGTGGGATATCGACATTTTCTATGACGACAAGGTCTTTATCAGTGAACCTGCCCAGTCAATTAATATTACCGAGACAGGTCCGCTGAAAGCAACTCTTGAAATAAAGAGAAAAATTTTGAACAGCTCTTATACACAGAGAATTTCTCTTGCCTATAATTCACCCCGTCTTGATATTGAAACAGAAATCGATTGGCAGGAAAGATGGGTGCTGTTGAAAGCAGCGTTTCCCGTTGAAATACTTTCTTCTTACGCGACTTATGAAATTCAATGGGGCACTATCAAAAAACCAACTCACCGCAATACAAGCTGGGATTGGGCAAGATTTGAAAATTGTGCACAGAAGTGGGTTGACCTGAGCGAATCTGATTATGGTGTAAGCCTTTTGAATGACTGCAAATACGGCCACGATATAAAGGATAATATTATAAGGGTAACTCTGCTTAGAAGTTCAACAATGCCAGACCCGCAGGCGGATAGGGGTATTCACAAATTTACATACAGCCTAATGTCTCATAGCGGTCCTGTCGGATGTGAAACAATTAAAGCAGCATATTCATTAAACGATCATTTCATTGCGTGGAAGAACTCTATTGCCCCAAATAAAGCCCAAAACCTCAAGTCAATGTTTAAGGTTGATAGAGAAAGTGTAGTTATTGAAACGGTCAAGAAGGCCCAGGACGGCGATGGCTTTATTGTCCGTATGTATGAAAGTCTTGGCGGTCGTGGAGTTGTTGACATTGCAGCATCTTTCGATATCAAATCCTGTTTTGAAACAGATTTGATTGAAGAAAACAAAAAGCAGCTCACCGCAGATAATAATCAGATTAAATTCAATATCAAACCTTTTCAGATATTGACATTGCGGATTATTCCGAAAAAATAAAATGTAACTCTACGTATGCCAAGCAAAAAGAAAGACGGATTACAGGCCGTATCCGTTCACGGATTTTTTGGTGTGATTGATGGGTATGATGTTCCCCGATATGTAGAATTCAAGGCTTTTACGAAGAAATCAAATACACTCCGCTTTTGTGCGGCACAGCTTGCAACTATCGTCCAGGCTCTCTCGCACCATCGCATACCGTGATGTCCACATGTACCTTGAGTAACACGCCTATCAAGCACGACAAAACGTATGGCTTGTTCGGTAGCGTTATTGATGCCGCCAATTTTGAACTCTGGAGACAGCAGTATCAAGCGAATGTGATTGTGGATGAGATTTTCAAGCAAGTAAGTAAGCCGGAACAGGCAGTTTCGCAGAAACAACCATGCAGCAATTTATTAGATGTGAAAAACTTTGGTAACTTCCCACAGCTTTCAAGCGATGATTTAATCTCTGAGATAGACCAAATGGACCATGAGGAATGTCAATTCCACCATTTTCTTTAACTCCGGGTATATGTTCCAGTTGCGGCATAAGTATTGCGGAAATACACTCAAATTCAGTCTCATCCAGTCTGCCAATATGTCGGCACAGCCCAGCCCATTTTGCAGGACCCGGTATGCGGTTTGCCTGGCAGAGCTTTCCGCCTCGGTGATTATCTTGAGCGATATGTTGCATCTCGTACAGACCTTCGGCCAAGAACTTTGGAACTACACGAACTGACTAAGAAGTACTTGCTGGCTTATTTTGGTGCGGACGTACGTATCGATAAAATAAACCGGGCGATGGCATCCGACTGGCGTGTGGCTTTAGCAAAGGGGGAATTGACTGACACACCTCGACCGGCTGAGGCAACCATCTGCCAACATATTAGGAATGCCAAAGTGATGTTCAATCATGCAGTAAGGGATGACCTTGTGCTGTACAATCCCTTTGACAGGTTGAAAGGTAATACCAGCGAACCCGACAAAAAGTGGAAGCATGTCACCAGGGAGGAACTACGTCAGCTTTTGGAAGCATGTCCGTCCATCTCTTGGCGTTTGTTATTAGCATTGTGCAGGCTTGGCGGATTGCGGCAAGGGGAGGCATTAAGTTTGCTATGGTCAAACATAGACTGGGATGCCCGGCGTTTGGAGGTGATGGCGAAGAAAACAGGCCGCCAGCGAGTTGTCCCGATTGAGCCAGGGCTATATAGCCTTTTGCTCGAAGCATTCTCCGCAGCTTCGGAACGCGAGCAATTAGTAATACCAAGAAATTCCATTAGATGCTCAAATCTATGGCGTGATTTTGGGGTCATTTGTAAAAGAGCAAAGCTTAAGCGGTGGGCCAAATGGTGTCATGTCCTGCGTAAGAATTGCGAAACTGACTGGGCCCAGAGATTTCCACAATACGTTATTAGCGCGTGGAGTGGGCACAGTATTGAAGTATCGGCCCGGCATTATTTGCAAGTTCCAGAGGAGTTGTATAAGGAGGCTGCTGCCACAAATGAGGCTCAAACTGCCACAAAAACTGCCACAAATTCCAAGGAAGCAAAAGTAATATAAGTTAAGTTAATTTCGTAAGTCCTTTTATCTGACAAGGTTAACAAAATAGCGGGCGACCGGATTCGAACCGGCGACGTCCAGCTTGGGAAGCTGACATTCTGCCACTGAATTACGCCCGCCAAAATACTTTCACACCGCAATATTATAAAGCACCTACAGCGACATTGTCAAATCCATTCTGGCGGCTATTACGATTGTCAGTACCTTGCGAAGCCTTACCGTACTTGTTCTGTTCGCCAAGATACAACAAAAACCTTTATCTTTTTATATTTTTCTTGAATATACACCGTAACTTCCCACCTATAAAGTAATTAAACAAGTGGTTTTACAGGTCAGACCGAAATAATGTGAATCTTCTTGACAAATACAACAAACATCCCATAAATTATAATCGTAATTTAATCTGTGAATGTGAACTCAAGTATCGAATAATGGTTGTCTATGAGGTACCATAAAATTCCAGATGAGGCTGTCCGGCGGTTGCCGATTTACCTCAGAGGGCTGCTGTTTTTGTCAGAAGAGGGACAACAGAGCATATCCAGCCGAGATTTGGCGGATTTCCTGGGGGCTAACCCCTCGCAGATAAGAAAGGACTTTTCCTATTTTGGCGGCTTTGGTACGCCTGGAGTTGGCTATAAAGTTGAAAATCTCGCAAAACAAATTAAGAAAATCCTCAAACTCGATGTTATTCACAGGGTGGCTTTAGTTGGAGTCGGCAATCTGGGGGCGGTAGTTCTGGCATATCCGGGTTTTAGAATATATGGTTTCGACATTGCTGCTGCATTTGATACTGATTCTAAAAAAATCAGCAGAAAAGTAAATAATATCACGATTGAAGATGCTTCAAATCTTTGGACGTTGAAAAGAAGAAAAATCGATATTGGGATTATCACTGTTCCGCGAGATGCGGCTCAGGAAACGGCTGACACACTGGTCAAAGCAGGAGTGAAGGGCATCCTGAATTTTTCCCCAAGCTATATAACAGTGCCCAAGAAAGTCAAAGTAATAACTATTGATATTGCGATGGACATTGCCCGGCTGCCATACTATATGCCAGCAAGTTAAGCCACTAAACTCAGGTGAGACAAAATGGAAACTGTTTTTATAAGTGAACTAAAACCATTCTTAGATGCTGTTGCGGAGAAGATGAACCTTTATGTTCCGAAGAAAAGCGGCGAGCATTATATATACATCAAATACGACCCTGCCTCCAATAAGGCTATGGAGTTCAACAATATACGCACTTGCACGCCGATAAAAGAATTTTTGTTTCCACTGTGTGAGCTTGCTGCAATCTTCCCAGAGCCTCTTGAGCCAGAGGATATAAAGCCCTTTGCCGTTTTCGGGCTTAAAGACTGCGATTTGCGCTCTATTGAAATTCTGGACAAGGTCTTTTTAGAAGAGGAATTTGAAGACCCGTTCTATGTCGCTCGGCGAGAGAAAATGTTTATTATCTCTTCTGATTGTTTTGAGCCGCGAGGGAGTTGCTGCTGCACCCTCTTTGGCGGCCAAAGTTACGCCGAGAAGGGTTTTGATTTGAACCTTGCAAAGGTCAAAAACGGCTTCATTGTTGAAGCCGGCTCGGATAGGGGCAGAGAGTTTCTGCAAAAGCACAAGGACATCTTTATCGACGTTCCTTCCGAAGCGTTAGCGGAGAGGGATTCAATCATAGAGCAAACCCAGAAGCAGCTTGAAGAAAACAACGCCGAATACAAACTTGACGGCCCAGTCAACGAGATTATGGAAAAAGGTGGGGATTCCGACGTCTTTGACATTGAATCACAAAAGTGCGTCGAGTGTCAGGCCTGTACTCGGGTCTGTCCTACCTGCCACTGCTTTTATCTTTACGACACAAAGCAGAAAGATTATTTTGCCAAAATGAAGATGTGGGACGGTTGTATGCGACTTGCTTATGCTGAGGTGGCCGGTGGTGCAAATCCGCGTAAAGTGCTCGGCGACAGGATTAAACACCGGTTAATGCATAAGTTCTCATTTTTCTTTGACAGATATGGAGTCGATATGTGCGTCGGCTGTGGCAGATGTATCGACGCCGACTCGCATAAAATGGATATTCGAGTAGTGTTGAAAAAACTTAATGAAGAATTAAAGAACAAACCAAAAGCTAAAGTTGCGAAATGAACCGGAATCTCTACCAGCCTATAGACTGCGAAATTGTTGACATCATAGATGAATCCCCAACGATTAAAAGTTTTGTCGTTGTGCCGGAGGAAGAATTTAAGTTCCAGACCGGCCAGTTCGTGGAGCTGACCCTGCCCGGCGTTGGTGAAGCACCGTTCACCCCTTCATCGTCGCCGGCTGACACCGAAAAGATGGAAATTACCATTATGAAAACCGGGCGTGTAACGAATTTGTTACACCAATGCAAAAAGGGACAAAAGGTTGGTATTCGCGGGCCATTTGGTAAGGGCTATCCAATTGACAATTTTGTTGGGAAACAAATTTACATCGTAGGCGGTGGCGTAGGTTTGGCACCAATCCGGTCTCTGTTTCTGACCCTGGTTGATAGAATAAAAGATTTCAAATCCGTAATTTGCCGATTCGGAGCCAAAACGTCTGATGATTTTATCTATAAGAAAACCCTTTTTGGCCCCTGGCAAAAGATTGCCGGTGTGGATATGAAACTTACCGTTGACAAGTCAAATGGCGACTGGAAGGGCAATGTGGGCGTGGTAACCACTATCCTGGCGACTAAGGACGTGAACATTGAAAACGCCGTCGCGGTGGTCTGCGGCCCGCCGATTATGATGAAGTTTGCCACGCTAAAGTTGCTGGAGTTTGGGTTTGCAGCTAAGGACATCTATCTTTCAATGGAAAAAAATATGAGCTGCGGAGTAGGCAAATGCGGCCACTGTATGATTGGCAGGTATTACGTCTGCAAGGACGGTCCGGTTTTCACCTACGAGCAAATAGAACAATATCCTGATATCTTTGATTAAACACAAAACGAGGTTTTGTATGGCTGCAAAGTTAATAATCGATTTGGCAAAATGCAAACTTCAGGGCGAATCCAAAGTGCGGTGTTCATACAAGCATCACCCTGAAAACAAAGGAATCGACTCGCTGCTGGAAATGGTTCGTTTCGCTCTGATATGTCGCAGGTGCGAAGCGGCACCGTGTATTGAGGCTTGTCCCCAAGGAGCTTTAGAGAAAGTGCCGACCAAAAACAACGACGCCGGCGTTCTCAAACGGGCAAATATGTTGTGCACCGGTTGCGGCACCTGTGCGATAGCGTGCCCGTTCGGGACGATATATACCGATTTGATACCATATCCCTCCAGCGTTTGCGACCTGTCCAAAGGCAGATTAAAAGAGGGTGAAAAGCCGTTATGTGTTACCACCTGCGAGGACAAAAGTATAGATTACAGAGAAGCTGACGTAGAGAAAGAAGGTGATTTGGTAGAGGTCTTTGACGGTATCGTTGTCAAAGTGGCTGGCGGCCAGCTATGGGAGCCATTTTTGAGGAAAGAAGAGAAGAAAAAGACAAAGATATGAGTGAGACATTACAGAATTTATTCCGGCTTTTGTTCTGGATTTTGATTTTCCCAGGCTTTTTATTTACCGCCTGTTTCGGCTTGATTGCTTCCTGGATAGTTCGCAAGGTCAGCGCCCTTGTGCAGTGGCGTGTTGGCCCGCCGTTCTTTCAACCATTTTATGATGTCATAAAACTGATGGGCAAGGAAACACTTATCCCCCAAGAAGCTCAACGAACCGTCTTTATGGGAGCGCCGCTTGTCGGTCTGGCGGGAGTGTTGTTGCTTTCGACAATGCTCTGGCGGATAACCATCGACCAAACGGCCTTTGTTGGTGACATTATCGTAGCGATTTATCTGATGACTCTGCCGTCTCTCGCATTGATTTTCGGCAGCAGCGCCAGTGCCAGTCCTCATGCGGCAGTTGGCACAGGCAGGGAAATGAAACTGGTTATGAGCTATGAGCTGCCGCTGGTGCTGGCTTTTATCGTGGTGATTATAAAAACCGGCGGGCAGCTCAGTTTGGCTGCAATTGCTCAGCAGACACCTGCTCTTAGCATATCCGGAATGCTGGCATTTCTGATTACCTTGTTGTGCATCCAAGCAAAACTTGGGTTCGTTCCATTCGATATAGCTGAGGCAGAGACCGAGCTTGGCAGCGGTGTTTTGATGGAATATTCAGGAGCTCTGCTTGCTGTCTGGAAAGTTACTCAAGCAATGATGCTTGTGGCGTTGCCGCTGTTTTTAGTAATGGTGTTCCTCGGCGGCTTCGGAACAAGCTTGTGGACAGGCTTGCTGACAGGGGTCGGCAAGTATGTGTTGATAGTGGTTTTGCTTATTTTGATAAAGAATACCAACCCGCGTGTGCGGATTGACCAGGCGATGAAATTTTTCTGGTTTTACTGCGGTATTGCTTTAGCTGTCGCTATTATTTTAGCCTTAGTAGGCAATACTTATGGCATCGGCTGGCTGTAAGGTGAATTTATGAGTTGGAAGATATGGTCATTAAAAAAGTCACCATGGGTATTTCATGTTAATACCGGTGCGTGTAACAATTGCGATATAGAAATTGTTAATCTGCTGACACCGAAGTTTGACGTTGAGAGGTTTGGCATCAAATTAGTTGGCTCCCCCCGGCACGCTGACGCCCTGCTGGTAACCGGTGTGGTAACGCGTCAGGCGGCCCCACGACTGCAGGAGGTATATCGCCAAACCCCCAAACCCTGCGTTGTTTTTTGCATAGGTGCCTGCGCCTGTCATACGGGGATATTCAGAGGCGCCTATCATGTGGTCGGGCCGGTAGATAAAATAATCAAAGAAATTGACCCCAATGCAATTATCGCCTACGTTCCGGGCTGTCCGCCTAAGCCGGAAGCTGTGATATCCGGTGTGGTAAAAGCATTGTCGACTTTATAACAAGGCATAATATGAACCAGGAAGAGCTAAATAACAAATTAGCAGAAATAAAAGATAAGCTCATAGATATAGAGCAAAAGGCGAATAATAGAATATACCTTTTGTGTGAGGCTGAAAACAGCTACGCCGTCAACAAGTTCCTGTTTGAAGATGTGCCTTTGCGGTTTGTAATTACTACTGGTATTGATTCTGACGATTGCTTTGAAATTCTCTATCATTATGCGTATGACCAAACCGGCTGTATGGTTACTTTAAAAGCCTTCATCCGTGACCGCGAGAAACCAGCGATTGAATCTATTACGCCGTTCTTGCCGGCGGCAGAGTGGATAGAAAGAGAGATACACGACACATTAGGAATCGATTTTAAGAACCATCCTAATTTGCGGCGATTAATTTTGGCCGATGATTGGCCTGAGGGTGTTTATCCGTTGAGGAAAGAAGTGAAAAGATGAAACAAACAGTTAAAAAACCAGTTCTTGCGGTTGGTCCGTTTCACCCGCTGCAGGAAGAGATGGAATTTTACCAGCTCACTGTCGATGGCGAAAAGGTAACCGATATAGATGTGAGGTTATCTTACAACCATCGCGGTATAGAAAGAATAAGTGAAACACTACAGTTCGACCAGGTGCCGTTTTTGGTTTCCCGGATATGCGGAATTTGTTCAGCTTCGCATCCTTTGGCTTATGTGCAGGCAGTGGAAGAGCTTGCCGGCGTAAAGCCGCCCGAGCGCGCCTTATATGTGCGAACGATTATCAACGAACTCGAACGCATCCACAGCCATATTCTCTGGGTAGGTCTGGCGGGGCATTTTATCGGTTATGACACCGTTTTTATGTGGGCGTGGAAATACCGTGAGCCGGTGCTTGATTTACTTGAAGAAATCACCGGCAACAGAAATAATTATGGAAACGTCAAGGTCGGCGGCTGCCGTGAGGACATCCCCGATGAGCTTAAGCCCAAAATACTGAAAGAGCTGGATAAAATCGAAAAGAAAATGGAGATGCTTACCAAGGCGGTGCTTGACGACCCTATTTTGCACGCCCGGCTCAAAGGTGTAGGCATATTGAGCAAAGAAAACGCCATCAAATATGCGGTAGTGGGCCCGACAGCCAGGGGTAGTGGAGTTGCTATCGATGTAAGGCGTGATGACCCTTACGCAGCATACGGCGATTTAGACTGGAATGTAATTACCCAGTCTGAAGGCGACGTCTTCGCAAAGGCTGTTGTCCGTCTTCTGGAGACGTTTGAATCTATTAAGATGGTCAGACAGGCCTTGAAAAAGCTTCCCGATGGTCCTGTTGCTATAGAGGTTAAGGAAATTCCACCGGGTGAAGGATGTGGCCATGCTGAAGCTCCGAGGGGTGAAACGTTCCATTATGTTCGCAGCGACGGCGGCAACAGGCCGGTTCGTCACAAGGTCAGAGCACCGAGTTATGTCAATGTGCCTTCGTTCAGGGCCTCGTGCATTGGTGGGCATATTGCCGATGTTACAATTACGCTCGCGGCGGTTGACCCCTGCTACAGTTGCACTGAGAGATTAGCTGTGGTTGACCAGTATAATAGTGTTACACACAACTATGAAACACTGCTGCAATTGAGTCGCGAGAAAACAGCACAGATTAAGAAAGATTTCGGCTCATCTGGACTAAAGATGGAGGATTTATAAGTTGGATAAAACTTTACTTATCCCGGTTTTTTTGCCTCTGATTGCAGGCTTTGTAATGCTGTTTTTGTCGAACAAGGTGAGACTATTGCCCAAAGCATTAACACTAATTATTTCGGCTTTTGTATTTGTACGGTCCATCCAGATATTCAATCTTGGCCAACTTGATTATGCCTGGTCTATCTTTCAGATAGGCAACCTGAAATTAGACTTACTGCTAAGCGCTAAGCCGCTGGGGGCTTTTATATTGATATTTGCTACGGGTTTCGGCCTGTTAATAACCTTGTATTCACTGAAATCGATGGCCGGTGCAAAGCGAGCTAATGAATATTACGGTTCCATTCTACTTACCATAGGTGGCTCAGCGGGGATATTGCTTTCCAATCATTTGTTGCTTTTGCTTATTTTCTGGGAGATTGTTACCGCATCACTGTATCTTCTGATAACCACCGGCGGCAAAAATTCCAACTTTGCGGCGACCAAGAGTTTCGCAATAATAGGGGCCTCCGATGCCGCCCTGCTGTTCGGTGTGTTGATGGTATGGATATTTTCAGGCACATTTGTCATCTCGGATATCAGCATGGCAACCACTTCCGTTGTTCCAATTATTGCTTTTCTGCTGCTTTTGACAGCCGCCATTACCAAGGCGGGTGCACTACCCTTGCATACTTGGCTGCCCACCAGCGGCGAATATGCCCCAACCTCTGTGATGGCACTTTTGCCCGCTGCAATAGATAAACTTCTGGGAATTTACCTGCTTGTAATAATTGTTCGTGAAATATTTGTTCTGCAGTCTGCTGCTTTAAGCTTAATCCTTGCACTGATTGGTGCTGCTACAATTATCATTGCGGTGATGATTGCAATGGTGCAACACAATCTCAAAAAGCTGCTTTCCTATCACGCCATCAGCCAGGTCGGGTATATGATATTGGGCATAGCAACGATGACCCCAGTGGGTATTGCCGGCGGAATATTTCATATGCTGAACAATGCGATATATAAATGTTGTCTGTTTCTGTGCGGCGGAGCGGTCGAGCAGCAGAGTGGTACCGCCGAGCTTGATAAGCTTGGCGGGCTGGGCAAAAAAATGTCCATTACTTTCACTACTTGCCTGATAGCTGCTTTAAGTATTTCCGGCATACCACCTTTCAACGGATTTGTTTCCAAATGGATGATTTATCAAGGCGTAATTGAGATGGGAACGACACAAGTAGGTATTGCAGCCAAACTATGGCCTATCTGGCTAACTTGTGCTATGTTCGCAAGTGCACTTACTCTGGCTTCGTTTGTAAAACTAATACATTCGCTATTCCTTTCCCGCCTGCCGCAAGAATTGAAAAACGTAAAGGAAGTTTCACCTTTACAGACTTTTCCAATGGTTGTGCTTGCCTCGCTGTGCGTATTTTTCGGAATTTTCTATCATGTGCCGCTCAAAATGTTTATTTATCCTGCTTTGAATATACAGCCGGATACTGCGATTTTTGGCACCTGGGATTCGATTCTGGCCACAGCGTTGATAGTGATTGGTATTGCTCTTGGCCTGCTGATTTTACTCATCGGGCTATTAGCGAGAAAGGTCAGAGAGGTGCCCACGTGGACTTGCGGCGAAGTTCAGACTAATGAACAGATGACAATA
>Ga0307378_10004843_pt1 | contig 18970 bp, 17 predicted proteins | sample UN1MG_FD_202238 | JGI IMG/M metagenome (GOLD analysis project Ga0307378, IMG submission 202238) | Soil microbial communities from Risofladan, Vaasa, Finland - UN-1 | ecosystem: Environmental > Terrestrial > Soil > Coastal area > Acid sulfate soil | place: Finland: Risofladan, Vaasa | collected... | reverse complement strand
GGGACGTGCGCGCAGGCATGAGCGTGACGGACTGGTTCCTCAGCTCCGAAGTGCTGGTCGCGCGGCGTCGCTGAGCGCGTGTAGGCTTGCCTCTCGACCGACGAGGGAGCTAAGCCATGGACCCGAAGGAGTTCCGCAGGCTCGGCCACGAGCTGATCGACTGGGTCGCCGACTACCGCGAGCGGATCGGCGACTACCCCGTGATGAGCCGCGTGCGACCGGGCGAGGTGGCGGCGCTGCTGCCCGCCGAGCCGCCGCTGCGCGGCGAGGGACTCGGCGACATCGTCGCCGATCTCGACCGCATCGTGATGCCCGGCATCACGCACTGGAACCATCCCGGCTTCCTCCACTACTTCCCCAGCAACACCGACTTCGCCTCGGTGCTCGCCGACCTCGTCTCGTCGGGACTCGGCGTGCAAGGCATGAGTTGGCAGACGAGCCCTGCGGCCACAGAGGTCGAGGACGTCGTCATGGAATGGTTGCGTCAGATGGTCGGGCTGCCGGAGACATTCACCGGCGTGATCGCCGACACAGCCAGCACGTCGACCTTCTGCGCGCTCCTCTGCGCCCGGGAGCGCACTTCGGCCTTCTGCCAGAATCGCGGCGGCCTGCAGGCCGAGGACGCGCCGCTCGTGGTCTATGCGAGCGACCAGGCGCACAGCTCGGTGGCCAAAGCGGCGCTCCTCGCCGGGTTCGGCGCCGGGCATCTGCGCCTGATCGGGACCGACGACGAGCACGCGCTCCGGCTCGACCTGCTCGAGCGCGCGGTCGAGGACGATATCGCCGCCGGCCGCCGGCCCTGCGCCGTGGTCGCGGCTGTCGGCACGACCGCGACCACCGCGCTCGACCCGGTGGCCGGCATCGCCGCGATCGCCGCGCGCCACGACATGTGGCTGCACGTCGATGCGGCGCTGGCCGGTTCGGCGATGATCTGCCCTGAGTACCGCTGGATGTGGGACGGCGTCGAGCACGCCGACTCGCTCGTCTTCAACCCGCACAAGTGGCTGGGCACCGGGTTCGACCTCTCCGCCTACTACGTACGCGACCCAGAGCACCTCGTGCGCGTGATGAGCACCGACCCGAGCTACCTGCGCACTGCCCAGGACGGCCTCGTGCGCAACCTCCGCGACTGGGGCATCCCCCTGGGCCGCCGCTTCCGCGCGCTCAAGCTGTGGTTCCTCATCCGCGAGTACGGTGTCGAGAGACTGCAGGCGCGCATGCGCCGGGACATCGAGAACGCAGCGTGGCTGGCGGCCGAGGTGGAGGGGGCGCCGGAGTGGGAACTCCTCGCGCCGGCGCCGCTCCAGACCGTCTGCCTGCGAAACGTTCCCGCGGCGCTTGCCGGCGACGACGACGCGATCGCGGCGCACAACGCCGCCATCGCCGAACGCATCAACGCCGCCGGTCGCTACTACTTCGGGACGTCGGTGGTGAAAGGCACGCTGCTCCTGCGCGTGTCCGTCGGCGCCGAGCCCACCGAGCGCGAGCACGTCGAGGGAGTGTGGGCGGCGCTTCGTGAGACGGCCGCCACCGTCTGACGCTCGACTGGCGGCTCGGCCGTGGCAGCGCCTCGCTGCATGCGACGGCCGGGGCGGGCGCTCCTTGCGAGCTCCCGCCCCGGCCGCTGCGCCGGACCACCCGTCCGGCCGACCTGCGTCGGCCGAACGGTCAGCCGGCGGTCTTCACTGCGGCTGCGTCGTGATCGAACTCCCCGAGGGCGCCGGGCCCACGCGGTACGGCCGCATCATCTCGTTGTCTTCGTGCTCGAGGATGTGGCAATGCCACACGAACAGACCCGCGGTGTCGAACCTCGCCTTGACCCGAGTCAGCTCGCCGGGGTAGACGATGACCGTGTCCTTGTAGCCGTTCTCCCATCTCTCGGGCTTGAGGACGGCGCCCTGCCCGAGGTCTCCGTGGGGGGACATCTCCGCATCCGTCACCACACGCTTGATCACCCGGAACTGGACGAGGTGGATGTGGATCGGATGGGCGTCCATGGTGAAGTTGCGGAGGTTCCAGCTCTCGACCGCTCCCACCGCAGGGTTCTCCGTCACGTCGTCCATCCACAGCTTGGGCTCAGGACCGCCCGCGCTGGTCCAGGTGCCGAGCGCGGCCGATTGCGGTCCAAAGTCGTCGCCCGCAGGATCAAACACGAGGTTGCCGTCTGTATCCTCGGACACGTCGACCGTTGCCGAATCAAGCTCGTTCAGGCTCACGTTGCGCACCACTGCGCCCCTCGGGAGCGCTTTGATCGCCCGCAGACCGAGCCGTGAGGGCCGGGCGCTCCTGTCCCGGGACGTCTTCGTCCGCACGCGGAACTGCATGACCTGGCCGGTGGTGCCGGGATCGGCGATCTCGAAGTCCTCGCCGACCTCGCCCCCGCCGAACGGCTCGTCCGGCCCGAGGTTGCGCAGCACGATGCGCGTGCCCCGCTTCACCTTGCTGAAGTCGATGAGCACGTCGGCACGCTCGGCCGGCGCTATGAGCAGTCTCTTCAGACGCACGGGCTTGGGCAGGTAGCCCCCGTCGCTGCCGATCTGGGTGAATGCCATGCCGTTGCTCATCCTCAGGATGAGGAACCGCGAGTCGGAGCCGTTGAGAAAGCGGAGGCGATAGCGGCGCTGCTCCACCTTCAGGTACGGCCACGTCTTGCCGTTCACGACCATGGTGTTGCCGAAGAACTCGGGGTTCCACTGCGGCGATATGTCGCTCATCTGGCCGCCCAGAGCCTCGTCCGGCGTGAAGGGGATGCGGAGCTCCGGCGCGCCGGGGAACTGCTGCGCCTGCCCCGGCACGTTCAGGCCCTCGAAGAAGGCACGGTTGTCGGGGTAGTACAGCGAGCCGTCGGCGTTGAACGACCGGTCCTGGATGACGACGGGGATCTCACGATACTTGGTGCCGGGCTTGTCGCCGCGCCTCGGAGCGGGGCGTGGCAGCCGCTTGGCGACCGGGTCACGGTCGCTGCGCACCAGATAGAAGCCCGCCGGACCGGCGTAGACGTTCAGCCGCGTCATACCGAGGGTGTGGTCGTGATACCAGAGCGTCGTCGGTCGCTGGTCGTTGGCGTACTGGAAGACCGACGTGCCCGGCTCCCAGATCTGGCCCCAGCGCGCCTCGAACTTCTGCTTGAACTGCTGGTAGAAGGTGCCGTCGGTGGCGTAGTCGGCCGGGATGTCGTTCGCCGCCGGCAGGTACCAGGCCTCCGGGTAGCCGTCGCTCTCTTCGGTGGTGTGCGCGCCGTGGACGTGCGTCACGATCGGCACGGGGCCGGTGTACGGCATCGCGTCCGTCCCGTGCGTGTCGGTGCCGCCCGGTCCGCCCGGCGGGTTGGCCCAGTGCAGCGTCTGATCGACGGCGAAGAGGTGCGGCAGGTAGTTCCCGCTCTCGTCCACGAGCCCGTTGATCCATTTGACGCGCACAGGCCGGTTCTTCTTGGCCTCGATGGTCAGAGCCGGGTAGTTGAGCGTGCCGCCCTCGGCCACCGGCCTCAGATCGCGCATCGACCCGTAGCTCCACACGGTGCTCGGCCCGACGGCGTTCGCCGTGGACCACGCCTCCGGCAGGATGAACTGCTGGAACTGCTTGACGGCGATCTCATAGTAGTCGATCTTCTTTCCCCTGGCGTTGATGACCTGAGTGCGTGGCATGGCCGGCGGGATCACCAGAGGCTCCCGGTATTTCGGGATGGCGGTCGGGTCAAGTGAGCCCCCAGGCAGCGGCTCTGCGCCCGCCGGGGCGGCGGTGAGCGCGAGGACCAGCGCGAGGACGGGCAGCAGCAGCGCCGCCAAAAACCCGCCGGTCAGGTGCGGACGCTCGCCGATCGAGATCTTCATGGTGACTCCTCCTGTATCTCGTCCGACGGCCCCCCGCGGACGGATGCCCAGTGGGGCACGACGGTCGCGCCCTCTGACAAGCTATGACGAGGCGTACCTACCCAGTTCGCACGGACTGAACACCACTTCATTGACCTTAATAGTCCAGAATCACAGGGAAGGTGGCGCCGTGCACGTCACGCCGCTACGCTCGGGCGAGGGATTCGCGCTCACGGCGCGAACGACCGAGCTGCAGACCGGCGCGGAGCCGGGCCTGTCCAGCGGTCAAGAAGCGCCCGATCGAGCCGATACCCCGAAGCAGAGAGCATCTGAGCAGCGACATGACCGGAGACAGGCCTATCCTCCCCACGAGCCACAGCAAGATGAAGCCGCACCGCGCCCTCGGGGCGGGCGCGACGCTCCTCGCCGTGCTCGTTTCGACGCTCGCGATCGCGGCCGCCGTGGCCGCTGCGCCGGCGGCGGCCGCCCCGTCGCTCTTCGACCTGCAGAAGGAGGCCAAGCGGACGCGCGCCGAGATGGAGAACATCCAGGCCGAGCTGCAGACCGTGGGCCAGCGCCTCGCCAAGGCGCAGGGAAGGCTCGACGAGGTCAACCAGCGGCTGCAGCTGTCGCGCCGCGAGCTGGCCCGCGCGGAGGATGCACTGGACCTGCAGCGTGAGATCCTCGCGAAGCGGGCGTCGACCATCTACAAGACGGGCGACCTCAGTTGGTTGGACGTCCTGGCCACCATCGAGAGTCTCGCCGACATCGACACCCTCCGGTCGCTCCTGCGCGACATCGCCGACGAGGACCGGCGCGCCGAGAACGAGGCTCAGCGCCTCGCTCGCGAGGCGCGCCGCCTCGAGCGCCGGGTCGAGGGCGAGCACGAGGAGGCCGTGCTCGCCGAGCAGGAGGTCCAGGACCAGAAGATCGAACTGGACCAGAGGCTCGCGGAGCGCTCCGCGATCCTTCAGGGCGTCACCAAGCGCATCAAGAAGATCCTCGCCAGAGGCGGCCTTGGCGCGGCGCTGGCGATGACCAAGAACGGGCAGTTCAACCAGTTCACGTGGGCCAGAGCGCTGCTCGTCGCCATGCGCTTCCCGGTGACCGCCGACAACGTCGCCGCCGTCACGGCCTGGGAGATGGCCGAGGGCGGTCACTGGTACAACACCGCCTACTTCAACCCGCTCAACACGACGCAGAGCATGCCCGGCGCCACGGTGTTCAACTCGGTCGGCGTCAAGGCCTACACGAGCTGGAGGCAGGGCCTCGAGGCGACGATGATCACGCTCAAGAACGGCTACTACGGCGCCATCCTCGACGCGCTTCGCCGCGGCAACGACGCCACGGGCGTCGCCGCGGCCGTCGGCGCTTCTCCCTGGGGCACCGGCAACTTCAGCCGCCTGCTGTGAGTTCCGCGGCGCCCGTTGTGACGCGGCCACGGGCGCCGGGTATCACTAGAGTCATGTACCGGCGACGCGTACCTCGTCCTCCAGAACACGACCCGCTCGTGATCGACCGTCACGGCCGGGTCGTCGGCGTGCGCACAGCGCCGCCGCGACAGCCCGAGGAGAGCGAAGCGAGCCGTCGCTGGCTGCGCCGTCGCAATCTCGCCGTCACGGGCGAGTTGCGCGCGCAGGCGGAGCTCCGCAACCAGGTCGCGACCTTCCACGTCGACCCCGGCCCGTCACTGAGACGCTGAAAGGAGGGGCATGGGCTCCTGGATCCTCCTCGCGGTCGTCGTCGCCCTGGCGCTTCTGTGGGGACTGCCGAGGCTCTTCCGCGTGCGGCGCGACCGCCACCGGCGCGACCTCATCCGGAGACTGGAGCAGCAGCGCGACTCACGCGTCATCACGCTGATCCACCGGCAGGAGACGGTGAGCCTCCTCGGCCTGCCGTTCGGTCGCTACATCGACATCGACGACTCCGAGCAGCTGCTCCGCGCGATCCGTATGACGCCACCCGAGATGCCGATCGACCTGCTCCTGCACACGCCGGGTGGGCTGGTGCTGGCCAGCGACCAGATCGCCCACGCGCTCAAGCGGCACGGCGGCAAGGTGACGGTGATCGTGCCGCACTACGCCATGTCGGGCGGCACGCTCGTCGCCCTGGCGGCGGACGAGATCCTGATGGACCCCGACGCCGTGCTCGGCCCCGTCGACCCACAGCTCGGCAGCCTGCCGCGCGGGTCGTGGCCGGCGGCGTCGATCCTGAAGGCGCTGGAGCAGGACAACCCCAATCGCGATGACGAGACGCTGATCCTCGGCGACGTCGCGCGCAAAGCCATCGACCAGGTGCGCGACACAGTGCGGGAGCTGCTGGCCGGGCGCTTCGAGGATCCCGAGGCGGAGCGGCTGGCCGCCGTGCTGAGTGAAGGGCGCTGGACGCACGACTACCCGATCCGGCTGGAAGAGGCGAAGGTGCTCGGGCTGCCCGTCTCCGCCGCTGTACCCGAGCTCGTCTACGAACTGATGACGCTCTATCCGCGGCGCAGCCAGCGGCGCCCCTCGGTGGAGTTCATCCCGACGCCCTATCGCGCGCGCGGTCACGAGGGAGACGACGCGTGAGGCCGCCGCAAGCGAGGAGCCGGCGGGCCGGCCCATGAACGATGATGCCGGACAGCGCTACCTGCGCGAGACGCGCCACACCCGGTCTCACCTGGTGGGCGGGCGCATGGACTGGGCTCACCAGCCCGACTGGTTCAAGACGTACCCGGATGCGCCGCGCGTCGTGCTGCCGGATCCTGCGCTCGACGACAGCGAGCTCTTCGACGCACTCGCCCGGCGAAGGAGCCTGCGTGCATACGCGCCGCCGCCGCTCGCGCTCGGCGAGCTCGCGGCGCTGCTCTGGGCGGCCGCCGGGGTCACGGCTCGGCAGGACGGCTTCGCCTTCCGTACCGCGCCGTCGGCCGGCGGCCTCTACCCCATCGAGCACTACGTGATCGCCAACGGCGTCGAGGGACTCGAGCCCGGCCTCTACCACTACGACGTGCTCGGTCAGGCCCTCGAGCGGCTCGCGACCGGCGACCTGCGGATGCCGATCGCGCGCGCCGCACTCGACCAGCGCATCGCCGCCGTCGCCCAGGCGGTCTTCGTCTGGACGGCCGTGCTGGAGCGCTCGCGCTGGAAGTACGGGGCGCGCTTCGCCCGCTACGTGCTGCTCGACGCCGGCCACATCGCCGGGAACGTCGCTCTGGCGGCGACCGCCCTCGGCCTGGGGAGCTGCCAGATCGCCGCCTTCTACGACGACGAGGCGGCCGCCCTGCTCGGCGTCGATCCCGACCTCGAGCCGGTCGTCTACATGAGTACCGTGGGACGGCCGCGCGGCGGGTGAGCAAGCGGCGCCACGACCGACCGCGCCGCCGGACGGGACGAGCCCAGGTGCCCGCTCAGACGGCGGCGGCCTCCGGCAGGCGTTCGGCGAGCCAGGCCGCGACATCGACGAAGACCCGCTCGCGCTCGGTCTCGTTGAAGAGCTCGTGGTAGAGCCCCTCGTAGTGGAGCCGCGTCTTCTCGGTCGCCCCGGCCGTGGCGAAGAAGGCCTCGGAGAACGCAGGATCGGCGACGGCGTCCTCGTCGCCGTACAGCAGGAGCAGCGGCAGCGTGACGCGCGCGGCGCCGGCGAGGGCGGCGTCCTGGGCTTTCATCAGCTCCGCGGCCCAGCGTGCCGTGGCCACATGGTGCACGAGCGGGTCGGTGACGTAGGCCTCCACGACGGTCTCGTCGTGCGAGAGATCGGCGGCGAGCAACGTATTGCCGATATCGCGCGCGGGCCAGAGGAAGGAAAGGACCCGTGCTCCCAGGAGCTTGGCCGGCGGCACTTCGGCGGTGAGCCCGAAGAACGGTGACGAGAGGACGAGCCCGAGGAGGCCCTCGCACCCCTCCTCCACGAGCCGGGCGCAGATCAGCCCGCCGAGACTGTGCCCCAGCAGCACCACAGGCCTGCCGGGCTGCCGCCGGCGCACCTCGTCGAGAAAGACGGCGGTGTCGGCCAGGTAGTCGTCGAAGCGATCGACCTGCCCGCGCACGCCCGAGGATTGGCCGTGCCCACGCAGGTCGTACGCGTACACCGCGTAGCCGTGTGCGGTCATCGCCTCTGCGAACCGGGTGTGACGGCCGCCGTGCTCGCTATAGCCGTGCACGACGGCGATGGTCGCGACCGGCTCGGGAGCGGGCTCCGCGAGCGCGGCGGCGGCGGGCAGCCAGGCGTGCAGGTGTAGGCGCATCCCTCCCGCTCCCATGAACTGTGCCGACGTGTGACGACAGGCCGGCGCCACGTCCGCAGCCCCGACCGGCGCGAGCCTACCCGATCCTGATGTCATCTCGTCCTCTCTCATCGCGTCAGATGGTGAGCGCTGCCCGGATCGACCCGGAGATGGCCGCGAGGCCGGCCTCCAGCTCGTCTGGCAGCGGCCACGCGTAACCGATGCGCATGTGGCGCCTGTCCTGCTCGAACCAATGCCCGGGGCCGACATAGGTGCCGTGCACCTCGCCGAGCACGCGGTAGAACTCGTCCACGTCCACAGGCACCTCCGGCTTGATCCGCGGGAAGCAGACCACGCCTCCGGAGGGCTCGATCCACTCCATCATCTCCTCGCCGGCCATCCACTCCCTGACGACTTCGAGCTGCCGGGCGATGAACGCGTGCAACTCAGGGAGCCACGTGCCGCGCTGGGCGAAAGCGCGCGCGGCGATCTCCTCGTCGACGACGCTGCCGCAGATGCCGATCTGCTCCTTGGCGGCGAGGAACGTCTTCATCAGCTCGCCGTCACGGCACACCAGCCAGCCTGTGCGGATGCCCGGGATGCCGTAGGTCTTGGACAGCGAGCTCACGCTGATCGCCCGCTCGCTGAGCGTGGCGGCGACCGGGAGCGGAGCCCCGAAGGTCATCTCCCGGTAGGTCTCGTCAACGAGGAGGCGGCAGCCGGCGCTCTCCACCTGGGCAACCAGGCTCCTCAGGTCGGCGTCGCTCATCATCACCCCCGTCGGGTTGTGCGGCACGGTGATGCTCACATACCTGGTACGCGGCGTGACCCGCGCCATCAGCTTCTCCGGGTCGATGCGAAAGCCGTCCGCGAAGGCGAGGTCGAGACAGGTGACCTCCGCCTCGATCGCCTGGGGGGTCTCGATGTTCGTCGCATAGTTGGGGCGGATGACGACGACGTGGTCGCCCTTGTCGAGCAGCGACGTGGCGATGATGAACAGCGCCTGGGCGGCCCCGGCCGTGATGAGCACGTCGTCACGGCTCACGCCGCACACCTCGCCGCCGCTCTGCGCCGCGACGAGGTCGCGGAAGGTCTCGTTGCCCGCATGATCGCCGTACATGAGGAGCATGTCGCCGCAGTCGATCCCAAGGTCGGCCAGCGAACGGTCGCGTACCGAGCTCTCGGTGAGATTGCAGCGGATTCGGTCATAGCCGAACTGCTCGGGAGACTCCTCCTCGATCGGCATGCGACGGTACTTCAAGGCAGCGACCTCCTGGCGGCTCACCGGACTGCCCGGCAACCCTACATCCGCCGGGGCGGGTACGCATCACGGCCGCCGGACCGAGCGCGGCGGCCGGCGGCGGAGGCGCGCCTCAGGCGCGCCGGATGCTTCTTCCGTGCTACAGTCGAAGTCCACGTTCAGGAGGGACCCATGGTCGCCAGCCATCGTCGTACCGTCAGCCGCAGCGAGCAGCCCGACCCACACACGCGCGGTCGCGTGCGCGCGCACACGGCCGCGGTGCTCCTCATCGCCCTCGTACTTGTCGCCGCGCTGGTTGCAGCCTGCTCGGCTGAGGCGACGGTGGGCGCGTCGGGCTCCGTCAGCCCCGACTCGAGCAGCGTCGCCGGCGAGACCGCGGCCGATGCCTTCTCCGGCGACGTAGGCGCCAGGGCCGCGACCGGCGCCGACTGGGCGCACACGCTACAAGTGGTCGCCAACCTGCGGGCAGAGCCGCCGGCCAAGCCCGTCGTCGTCCTGCTCGGCGGGTCGGCCGCCCGCGAGTCCACGATCAGCGACAGCAGCTGGCGCGCGCAGATCGAGACGAAGGGTGGTCCGGCGACCGCGGCCTACAACCTGGGCTCCCGCAACCGCACGCTCGCCCAGAACGTCGCCCTCGTGCAGGCCCTTCCCAAGGTGCCGACCATCGTTCTCATCGGCGTCAACCTCGGCTCGTTCACCTCGGCGCAGAAGACGGCGACGATCTCGCTCCCCAAGCCGGCCGCGACGCTCCCGCCCTACAAACAGCACGCCTACAGCCGCAGCCGCATCCTGACGAAGGCGAACAAGAGGATGCTGGCGGCAGCCTGGCTCGCCGACCGCTACCCGGTCTTCAGGCGCAACTTCAGGTCCAGTTCGGGCGTGCTCGAGAAGCTCATCAAGGTGTGCCGCGCGCGCGGCATGAAACCCGTGCTCTTCGAGCTGCCGCGCAACACCGCCGTCATCGGCAGCAAGCTCAACACGCCGACGAAGAAGTACCGCGACAAGTGCAGGGCCCTGGCCAGGAAGTACGGCGTGCCCTACGTGAGCCTCGTGGCCGCGGCCAGGCTGCCCAACTCGAGCTTCTATGACCTGTGGCACCTCGTAGAGCCGGGCCGCAAGGTGTGGCAGAACCTCTTGAGCGCCAAGACGGCCGCCCTGCTCAAACGGTACGGCTACGATGGCGGCGGCTCGTAAGGCGCTCCGCCGCATCGGCTACCACGTGGACGCCTACGATCTCGGCTCCAAACACCGCCCCTACGCGCAGGACCTCGAGCGCGTGAAGCGCCTGCCCAAGGGCGTGCCGCCGCAGTCCGTCTCGCCCTCATCCTCGACATCGCCCCCCGCGTCCGCTTCGGCGGCGCCGGCACGCTGACGCCCGAGCGCTCGTGTCGACGCTCACGCTCATCGGCATTGCGCTCGGACTCGCCATGGACGCGTTCGCCGTGGCCATCGGCGCCGGGCTCCAGCTGTGCCAGATCACCAAGAGGCAGACCTTTCGTCTCGCCTGGCACTTCGGCCTCTTCCAGGCGTTCATGCCCATCCTCGGGTGGCTGGCCGGTCTCACGCTGGTCGACTACATCGCACCGGTCGACCACTGGATCGCGTTCGGCCTGCTGGCCTTCATCGGTGGCAAGATGATCTACGAAGCCTTCAAGCAGGAGGAAGAGGCCGACCGGTGCGACCCGACGAAGGGCTGGACGCTGGTCATGCTCTCCATCGCGACGAGTATCGACGCGCTGGCCGTCGGTCTCTCCCTGGCGATCCTCGGCGTCGACATCTGGTACCCGGCGCTGGTGATCGGCGTGGTCGCCGGGGTCCTCACGATGCTGGGCCTCGAGCTCGGGACCCGCTTCGGCGGCCTGCTGGGTCGTCGCGTGGAGATCGTCGGTGGCGTCATCCTCATCGGGATCGGCCTCAAGATCCTCATCGAGCACCTCACCGCCTGATCGCGCGTCGTTGTCCTTTCCCACCCTCGAGTCGTGCCGTATCGACAGGCTGCTCGGCTCGAAGCTGCGCCTCGTCACGCTGCTGGCCGTGACAGCGGTCGTCTTCGTGCACGCCTACAACCTGAACAGCCGCTTCGGATTGAGCGAGAACGCCGCGCCGGCCAGCGGCGCTCCGGGAGCCGTCGGCTTCATCGAATACCTCATCTCGCAGGCGCTGGCGAGGTGGCCGGCGGCCATGCTCTTCGCCATCTCCGGCTTCCTCTTCTTCCACAACCTGCAGCCACGCTGGGCCGACTACCGCAGGAAGTACGCGGGCCGGTTGCGCACCGTGGTAGTCCCGTTCCTGCTGTGGAGCGCCCTGGGCCTGGCTCTCTACCTCGTCCTCCAGGCGCTGCCCCAATCCTCGGCCTACTTCTCGCGCGACTTCCTGGGTGAGGCCAGCCTGGGGCGGATCGCCGACAAGCTCTTCCTGCATCCCGTCGCCTATCCGCTGTGGTTCCTGCAGACGCTCATCGTCTGCTTCGCGCTCGCGCCGCTGCTGTACTGGCCGGTGCGCGTACTCCGCTGGCTCGCGCCGGCGCCCTTCGCCGTGCTGTGGATCCTCGGCGCCACGGCGACGAACTGCAGCGACTGGAAGGGTCTCACGTTCTTCACCCTTGGAGCCGTCATCGCCCTTGAGCGGCGGCGGGACGTGGACCTCACGCCGCCACGCTGGTTCGGCAGGATCCTGTTCCCACTCTGGGTGGGCGCCTGCGTGCTCTTCACGACCTTCCTCCGCGACGACGACACCTTCTGGGCACACTCCCTGCACAAGGGACTCATGTGCATGGCGATCGCCGCCGTGTGGTTCGGCTACGAGGCCTACCTGCGGCCGCTCGACGGCCGGCGCCTGACGAAGCTGCTGCTGCCCTTCAGCTTCATCATCTTCGTCGCCCAGGAGCCGCTGCTGATGATGCTCAAACGCGTGGGCCTGCGCACGCTGGGGACGAGTCAAGCGGCCGTGCTCATCGTGTACTTCGCCGCGCCGCTGCTCACGCTGGCGATAGTCGTCGCGGGCGGCGCGGTGCTCAGACGCTACACGCCGCGCCCCTACTCCTGGCTGACGGGCGGGCGCTGAGACTCCAGGGCGGGAGCTGCACGGCGGCGCCCTCGCGCGGGCGGGCGCCGCAGGGACGTCCTCTCAGACGTGGCAGCTGAAGCCGGCGTGCTTCTCGAAGTACTTCTGGTGGTACTCCTCGGCGCGCCACCACTCGGGCGCAGCGACGATCTGGGTGACGATCGGCCGCTTGAAGATGCCACTCTCCGTGAGCTGTTCGACGGAGGCCCGGGCCGCTCTGTCCTGCTCGGGGGTGTGGATGAAGACCGCGGAGCGATATTGGTCGCCGACGTCCGGTCCCTGGCGGTTCAGCTGTGTCGGGTCGTGCATACCGAAGAACGCCGCCAGGAGCTCCTCGTAGCTGATCCGCTCCGGGTCGTACTCGAGTCGCACTGCCTCGGCGTGGCTGGTGGTGTGCGAGCAGACCTGCTCGTAGGTGGGGTGCGGCGTGGTGCCGCCGGTGTAGCCGACCTCAGTGCTGGTGACGCCCGGCAGCCCGGCGAAGCGCTGCTCGACGCCCCAGAAGCAGCCGGCGGCGAAGGTGGCGGTGGCCATGGATCCATCCTGTCGTCTGGGTTGGCGCGCACCGCTCCGGCGGCGCGCCGTGCAAGACGACTGTTCCCCGAGGGCGCCGGCGGCACGCCCGGAGGTGGGCGAGCGGAAGAGCAGGGTCGGCGGAACAGGGGCGAGGGCGCCGCCGTGACTACGTGAGCGGCGCCTTCTCGGCGACGCCGACCTTGGTGGGCGGCGCCTGCTTCGGCGCCCACGCCGGTTTCGGCGCCTGCGGCTGCTTCCGCGCCTGCGGCTGCATGCGGCTCAACTCGCGGAGCCGCTTCCGTTGGGCGCGGTTCTTGGCAGCGGTCCACCACGTGCGTGAGTAGTACCAGAGCCAACCGTATTCGCGCATCCTGTCCCAGCTGTACTGGTCGCGATGCCAGGACCAGTGGTTGAACTTCAGCACCGGCCGCCACGCGGCGTAGAACTTCTTGTTGGCGCGGATCGTCTGCTGCAGGAGGTGGAGCGGCGTCATCTGGCGCGGCCGGAAGACGACGTGCTGGGCGTCGTAGAACGACCAATCGCGCTCGATGATGCGGCCCTCGGCCTCAAGCTCGGCGAACTGCTGCGTGCCGGGCAGGGGCGTGAGGATGTTCAGCATCACCGTGTCGATCTTGTTCTTGAGCGCGAACTTCACGGTGTCGTGGACCGAGCGCTCGGTGTCGTGGTCGGCGCCGAGCACGAACATGCCGTGGCTGCGGATGCCGTAGTCGTGAAGGATCTTGATCGCCTGCTCGATGTCGCCGACCGTCTGCGACTTCTCGAAGCTGTCCAGCGTGTCCTGGTTCACGGACTCGAGGCCGAGGGCGACGAAATCGGCCCCCGAGGCCCGCATGAGCTCCAACAGTTCGGGGTCGCGCACGACGTCGGTGCGCACCTGAGCGCCCCAGGGAATCGTGAGGCCCTCGTCGATCATCAGCTGGAGGAGCCTCTTGAGGCGCTTCCTGTTGGCGGCGAAGTTGTCGTCGTAGAAGAAGATCGTCTTGGGCTGCTTCTCTTTGATCTCGGCGACCACGCTCTCGGCGCTGCGGAAGCGGTACTTCTTGCCGAACATGGCGGTCACCGAGCAGAAGGTGCAGTCGAAGGGGCAGCCCCAGCTGGTCATGATCGGCGTGTTGGTGATGCGTTCGTAACCGTCGATCAGCGTGAGATCGGGGAAGGGGAGCAGGTCGAGATCAGGGCAGGCCTCGTGCAGGGGCGCGTCCACCCTCTTGCCGTCCTCGCCGAAGTAGGAGATGCCGATGACGGAGCCGATCTCGCGGTCGCCGGCCAGCGCGGCGGCAAGCTCGACCATGATGACCTCGCCGCCCTCGCCGCGAGCGACGTAATCGGCGTGCTGGAGCGCCTCGTCCACCATGAAGGTCACGTGCGACCCACCGATGGCGACGGGGATGCCTCGCCGGCGCAGCTCGTCGGCGATGCGGTACGACTCGGGGATCGTCGATGTGGTGCTCGAGAGGCCGACGAGGTCGGAGCTGAACACGTCGGCCCAGTCGATCGGCGCCAGCTGCGGGTTGAAGATCCGCACGTCATGGCCGGCTTGAACGAGCGCGGCGCCGATCATGGGCAGGCCAAGCCGGACGAAGTACGACTTCGACCAGAGGTGGCGGCTCGGTGAGATGGGTTCTATCAAGCGGATCTTCATGCTGTGCGCGTCCTCGTGCGGGGTGGGTCCGTCAGGGTCAGTGTGAGTCTTCGACCTTTTCGGGAAAAGAGCAACCTGTTCAGAATACAGGACACTATCGACCCTGTCTTCCTCCCGAGCGTACGGGCGGCGCTCCCAGACGCCCTTCTGCTAGCCTGTGCGCGTGGACTTCGACTTCGACGCCCCCATCGAACGACGGGGCACGGCCAGCTTCAAGTGGGACCTCTACCCCGGCGATCCGCTGCCGCTCTGGGTCGCGGACATGGATTTCGCCTCGCCGCCGCAGGTGGTCGAGGCGCTCATCGCCCGCGCCGCGCACGGCGTCTTCGGCTACCCGCTCCTTCCCGACTCCCTGGTCGACGCGATCGTGGCCCACCTCGAGCAACGCTACGGCTGGCGCATCGACGGTGAGTGGATCGTGTGGCTGCCGAGCGTCGTGCCGGGACTGAACCTCGCGTGCGACGCCTTCGCCGCCCCCGGCGACGCCGTTCTCACCATCACGCCGGTCTACCCGCCGTTTCTGGAGGCGCCCGGCGGTCGCGGCCGGCGACTGGTCACCGTGCCTGCCGAGCTCAGGCAGGGATGCTGGGAACTGCCGCTGGAGGGACTTGAGACAGCGGCCACTCCCGACGCCCGCGTGCTGCTCCTGTGCCACCCGCACAACCCACTCGGTCGCGTCTGGCGCCGCGATGAGATCCAGGCGGTCGCCGGCTTCTGCCGCCGGCACGACCTCGTGCTCGTGAGCGACGAGATCCACTGCGACCTGGTGCTCGACGATCTGGCTCACGTGCCGGCGGCGCTCGCCTGCCCCGGCGATACCGACCGCATCATCACGCTCATGTCGCCGAGCAAGACGTTCAACCTTCCGGGCCTCAACTTCGCCTTCGCGATCGTCGAGGACGCGGAGCTGCGGCGGCGATTCCAGGCGCCCGGCGAGGGGCTCCTGCCCTTCCCCGGCTGTTTCGCGGTCACCGCCGCGGAGGCGGCATACCGCAACGGCGGCGCCTGGCACGCCGGCCTGCTGGACTACCTGCGCGGCAACCGCGACGCACTCGAAGCGTTCGTCGCCGCGGAGTTCCCGCACGTGCGCATGACGCACGTCGAGGCCACCTACCTCGCCTGGCTCGACGTACGCGGCCTTGGGCTCGACGACCCGGCGGCGGCGTGCCGGGCCGCCGGGGTGGCCCTCTCGGCCGGGGCCGCCTTCGGCGACCCGGCCTACCTCCGCCTCAACTTCGGCTGCCGTCGCGAGACGCTCATCGAGGCGCTCGACCGCCTCTGTACCGTCTTCGCCTGATGCCCGGCGGGGCCGCGGTGCCCGGCGGGCGGGAGCCATCCCACCGGCCCGTCTGCTACACTCGCGCTCCATGAGCAGCCCCCATCGCACGTCCCATCCGACCCAGCGCCGGCGCGTCCGTCGGGCGTCCAGATCGCGCGTGTATCGGCGCCGGCGCCTTTTCGCTCTGATCGCCCTGATCGCGATCGTCGCTGTGCTGGGTGGCGTGATCTGGGCGGCCCTCGGCGGCGGTGACGCAGGCGGCGCTGGCGACGGCACGACGAGTTCCGCCGGCGCTTCGAGCTCTACCGGCTCCGACGGCGACAAGGTCACCGCCGAGGCCAAGATCACGCCGTCGCCGAGCCCCACCGCCTGGACGGGCCCGCCATCCTCCTCGCTCAAGCTCAAGCTGCGCAAGACCATCGTGAGCTCGGACATCGCGCCCAAGTCGGTGGTGAGCACCGGCACCGGCTACGTCTTCGCCCAGAACATGATGTACAAGCACTCGATGACGGTGTACGACGCCAGGACGCTCAAGCTGATCGAGACGATCCCCGACGAGATCGACGCCGGCAAGTTCCGCATCAAGGGGCACGGCGAGACGATCCAGGGGTCGCCCGTCGAGGCCGCCGCCATGCCCGACGGGCGCTTCATGTACGTCTCCCAGTACTCCATGTTCGGAGATGGCTACACCGAGGGCCAGGACGTCTGCGCGCCGGGCGACGGCACCGACGAGAGCTACGTCTACCGCGTCCCGCTCGACACGCTCGCGGTCGACAAGGTCATCCCGGTCGGCGCCGTCCCCAAGTACCTGGCCGTCACGCCGGACCAGAAGTACCTGCTGGTGAGCAACTGGTGCTCGTACAGCCTGAGCGTCGTCGACATCCACAGGAGCAAGCAGATCGAGAGCGTCGACCTCGGCCCGTACCCGCGCGGCATCGCCGTCTCGCCCGATTCGAAGACGGCATACGTCGCGGTGATGGGCAGCAACGACATCGCGGAGGTCGACCTCCAGGACTTCTCGGTGTCGTGGATCCGCGGCGTCGGCCGTGGGCCGCGACACCTGTGCATGGCTCCCAACGGCAAGTACCTGTACGCGACGGTGAACGGTGAGGGCACCGTCGCCAAGATCGACCCGAAGACGCGGAAGGTCGTCGACAAAGTCGCCACCGGAGCCCAGCCGCGCAGCATGGCCATCGCCCCCGACGGCAGATCGCTGTTCGTCGTCAACTACGACTCGAGCACGATGAGCATGGTCCGCACCAGCGATATGAAGGTGGTCGACACGGTGAACACCAACGCCCTGCCGATCGGGATCACCTACGACGCGCCGACGAAGAGCGTGTGGCTCTGCTGCTACACCGGCAGCATCATGGTCTTCAAGCAGGTCTGAGTTCGCGCACGCCATCCGCCTCGCCCACCAGCACGACGTCCGCCCGGCGGCGCGCGAAGACCCCGCACGCCACGACGCCGGGGATGGCTTCGAGCTCGGCCTCGAGCCGCCCCGGATCGCTCAGATCGAGGCCGGCGATGTCGAGGACGAGGGCGCCGTCGTCTGTGAGGTAGTCGGGTCGGGTGGCGGGGTCGCCGCCGAGCACGCGCACGCGCTCGGCCACGAACGCCGCCGCCATCGGCAGCACAGCAAGAGGCACCGGAACGGCGGAGCTGCCGCGCGCGCCGGACGGGTCACGCGGCCCGCCGCCCAGGCGCTCTACCAGTTTGGTCTCGTCGACGATGCAGACGAAGAGCGCGGCGGCGCTCGCCACCACCTTCTCCCGAGCGAGCGCCCCTCCGGCGCCCTTGATCAGCCGCAGCCGCGGATCGACCTCGTCGGCGCCGTCGACGTAGAGCGGCAGCGACGGGGTCCCGTCCAACCCGACGACGGGGATGCCGGCCGCGCGCAGCGCGCCCGCCGACGCCTCCGAGCTCGCCACGGCGGCGGCGACCAGGCTCGGCTGCGCCGCCAGCGCAGCGATGAAGAAGTCGGCCGTGCTGCCGGTGCCCACGCCGATGATCGTGCCCGGCGTGACGTACTCCAGGGCCGCCTCGGCGGCGATGCGCTTGTGCTCGTCGCGGGTCATAGACTAGACATGCCCGGGGACGCTCCCGCCGTCACGCGGCCGGAGCCTGCGCCGCGGGACGAGCATTCCTTCAGCGACCGCGAGGAGGGGCGATGGAACACGTCAACGTGTATACCGTACGGACCGCGGCGGATGCCGGAGATCCGCCGGGCTACGTGGCGCCGCGCGCCAAACTCGGGCCCATGATCGACGCCGCCATGATCGGCGGCAGCGTGTACGACCTCGAGCCGGGCGAGAGCGTCTGCCCGTATCACTGCGAGCACGGCAACGAGGAATGGCTGCTGGTCATCGAGGGACGGCCGACGTTGCGTCGGGCCGCCGGCGACGGTGAGCTGGAGGAGGTCCTCGACCCGGGCGACGTGGTCTGCTTCCCGCCCGGGCCCGCTGGAGCCCACAAGGTGAGCAACGGCAGCGAGGCGTCCGCCCGCGTCCTGCTGCTCTCGACCATGGTCGACCCGGACATCACGTACTACCCGGACAGCGAGAAGTACGGCGTGTGGCCCGGCGGAGACGAGGACGGGTTCCTCGTGCGTCGCGAGAGCGCGGTCGACTACTACGACGGCGAGCTATGACGGCGGAGGCACGCTGATGACCATGCACGAGCCGTCCCACGAAGATGCGGCCGCCGCGCGAGAGATGCTGGAGTGGGCGATGGCGCGGCTCGCCGAGCGGCGCTCGGTGCTGCCGCCGGCCCCGCAGGGCGGGCCGCTGCCCGCCCTCACGCCCGCCGGGATCGGGACGGAGGCCGCGCTGCGCACGCTGCGTGAAGCCGTGTTCCCGACGGCGATCCCGCCAGACCACCCCCGCTTCTTCGCCTTCGTCCCGGGCACGTCCACCGTGGCCGCCGCGATCGCCGATATGGCGCTTCCGGCTGCCATGGTCTTCGGCGGCAGCCGCCTCGAGGCAGGAGCCGCGGCGGACGCCGAAGACGCCGTCGTGCGCTGGCTCGCCGACCGGGCCGGCTTTCCGCCGTCGGCGGGCGGCACCTTCGTCAGCGGCGGCTCCATCGCCAACCTCAGCGCGCTCGTGGCGGCCCGCGGCGAGCGCTTCGCCGCGCCGCGCCGCCAGGCCATCGTCGCCGGCGCCTCGGCGCA
>Ga0307378_10004841_pt1 | contig 18976 bp, 12 predicted proteins | sample UN1MG_FD_202238 | JGI IMG/M metagenome (GOLD analysis project Ga0307378, IMG submission 202238) | Soil microbial communities from Risofladan, Vaasa, Finland - UN-1 | ecosystem: Environmental > Terrestrial > Soil > Coastal area > Acid sulfate soil | place: Finland: Risofladan, Vaasa | collected... | reverse complement strand
TAAGTTTAGGAAGATTTATATAAGTGATTGAATCCCTATTTTTCATGATTTTAACGATAGTTTTAGGCAATCTAAAAGTTTTTAAGTTATATCCCTTAGATTTATCTTCTGCAGAAGGTTTCCCCTTAAATTCAAAAGTTTCCGTATCCTCTTCATCTAAGTATACTATGTTTGCGCCAGTTTCATCACATACATCTTTAAAGCCGTTGATTGCAAATACGATTCGAGTCATGTTTGCTTGAGTAGAATTCTCCATTACAAAAATCTTGGCATCTTTGTCCCTTAAATATTTAATAACTTCTTTAAGTACTTCTGGTGATGTATAGGCATGTTTTTTGAAATCGATTCCATTTACCTTAATATACACTTCTTTTGAGCTTTTTAAGATTGGTCCGGATTTCATTAAATTCGAAAATATCTCATTTACAGCCTTACTAACACCCATTTTTGTATCTGATATAAAAACTTCAGTCATTTTAATCTTTTAAATATAATTTTAATATAAATAATCGCGATTAATTATAAAAAGATTTCATAAAAATATTAATATTTCAAAATGAAAAAAATTATAAATTAAAGACTATTTAGCCTTTCATAATATTTCATTTTGAAAAGAATTTCTTTATTTATTGTTTTCTACAAAAATGTGGCCTAAAAGGTTTAAATTTTTCATAGAATTCTCAGAGGAATTAAAAACGCTTTTTATGTTCAATACAATAAAAGATTTTCCAGAAGGTTTAACTTACTACGATTTGAAGAAGTTTGGAAACATTCCACATTCGAAAGTATATCGAATGATGAAGGAATTAGCAGAAGAAGGTTTTCTGTCAATAAAAGATGATGTAAGTAAAGATACCGGACGACCTAAACACCTTTACTTCTTAACCGATAAAGGTGAAAGCAAATTATTAGATCTTCGTGAAAAAATTGGAAAAATTTTTGAATTTATTAAATATAGATTCCCGGAAAGTAGCATCGAATTTGACCATGAGAAATTTCTTAAGGATGCGACTTTTAGTGTATGGTCTAGTCCGGTTGAGTATATAATGCAAAAAGATATTCCTAATAAAGAAAAAATTAATATTTTGACCTATATGGAAAAAGATGTGAAAGAAATTTTATTAAAAATAAGAAAGGAAAAAGTTAAACTACAGAAATTAAATAATATACAAACAGAGGTATAGGATATCCATGAATTCAATGCAAATGATAATTAAATATTGGGCACGATCGAAAAAAGATTTCATTTTCCAATTGTTATATCTCATATTATCGACGATTTTTTACACGTTTATTCCTATATTTATAGGAAGATTAGTTGGAGCATTAGTTAATATTAACGAGTTATTAATAAATTTCTTACTCGTGTTAGTTTTCGCTTTTTTGATATATTTTACCAACCGGGCTGGCAGGCTTAAAGGTGCCGAAGTATCGGCAAGAGCTATTTATCATTTACGAACAGATATTAGTAATGCAATATATCGCCAATCTTTTTCGTTTTTTGATAAGACAGAAACGGGTCAATTAATTTCAAGAGCTACAAGCGATATTGAGGAGACTCAAATGATTTTTGGTATGGGATTAATTATGGGATTGCAATCTATTCTTCAATTGGGAGGCGTATTGGTAGGTTTTCTCTTTTTTAGTTTCGAACTATCGATATTTTTAATAATTGCATTTGGAGGGTCTCTAACTGTATCTTATTTCATCGCGAAAAAGCTAAAGCCGATTTTTCTGGAAACTCGCGAAAGTTTTGGCGATTTAACTAATACAATAAGAGAAAACATCGTTGGAGCGGAGGTTGTTAGGATGTTTAGCACACAAAATAAAGAGCAAGATAAGTTCCAAGAAAGTAATACAAGATTCTACAGAGCTAGCGTTAAATCCGTTAAATTTAACTCCTTGTATATGCCTCTTGTGTATGTAGTAATAGGTTTCATGACAATTATTACTTTTTTCCTTGGTGGAATGTGGTTTATTGAGGGTAAAATGGAGTTGAGTGTGATTATTACACTGATATCATATGTTGCTTCTCTTGGGTTCCCCTTAGTGATGCTAGGACAAATTATGTTAATTTATGTGCAAGCTGATGCTGCACTTACGCGCGTGAGAGAGATAATTGATTCTGCACCAGAAATTGAAGATTCTCCTGACGCAGTGCCAATAAATTTAATGAAGGGTGAAATTGTCTTTGAGAATGTTTCTTTTGGTTACACATCTGAACATAGAATATTAAAGGATATATCTTTTAAAATCCCGGAAGGGAAGAAGTTAGCAATACTGGGAACAACAGGTTCAGGTAAATCAACGATTATAAACTTAATCCCAAGATTTTACGAAATCAATGAGGGTTCTATCAAGATCGATGGCATTGGTATAGATAAATATGTATTGAAAGATTTAAGAAGAAATATTGGGTTAGTCTCCCAAGAAACTTACTTATTTAACAAAAGTATTGCAGATAATATAGCTTATGGTAAGGAAGATGCAAAATATGAGGAAATCATAGAAGCCGCTAAAATCGCAGAATTACACGATTTTATCGAAAACCTACCGGAAGGTTATGATTCATTAGTCGGAGAAAGAGGAGCTAGACTGTCAGGAGGACAGAAACAACGGTTGTCTATAGCCCGGGCTCTAATTGTGAAACCAAAGATCCTGATTTTTGATGATTCTACCAGTTCCGTTGATGTAGAAACCGAATTTAAAATTCAAGAAGCTTTAATGAAAATAATGAGAGAAACTACAACAATTATTATAACCCAGCGTATATCCACGATTCGTAATGCGGATTTAATCTTAATATTAGATAGAGGTCGCGTAGTTGGGTTTGGTAATCACGAAGAGTTAATAGAATCAAATATACTATACAGACAAATATTTGAGACATTGTATCAAAAACAAAAATCGAAAGGTGGAATCATCAATGAGTAGCAACAAACCGAAGGAAGAAGAAGAAGAGAAGGAAATTATTCAACCGAGCGTAGGTGGTATGCATAAGGGTTTTATGATGGACACTGGCCCTTCTAAATTAGAACACCCTCGACGGGAATTATGGAAATGGCTTTTTTCATATTTGGGTCGTTATAAGTGGAAATTTATATCCTTTCTAATCTTGTTACTAATCGGAACACTAGTATCATCGGTAAGTCCTATTATTTCAGCATACATAGTAGACTATGGTATCGTAGCAAAAGATAGTTTATATATTATTTTTATGAGTACCATCTACTTCTCTTTACTCGTATTCATGGCGATAGCAACCTATTTTGCGTGGTATGGTATGGGAAAAATATCGCAAAATATAACTTATGAAATTAGAAATGACCTCTTCCATAAACTACAAAACATGTCTTTAAGTTATTTTGACAAACGATCGTCAGGGGATATAATGTCTATAACAACCAACGATGTGACTCAGTTGAATCAATTAGTCGGAGGCCAATTTGTAGCAATTATAACGAGTATTGTTAGTTTGATTCTTACAATCTTCATAATGTTTTTCCTCAATCCATATCTAGCTCTGCTTTCTTTAGTGATTTTTCCTGTTTTCTTTTTCTTCACATATATGTTTAGAAAAGTAGCAATGGGGCTTTTTAAAGAATCAAGAAAGACTATTGGTAAAGTAACCTCCTCAATCCAGGAAAATATTGCAGGAGCAAAGGTTCTTCAAGCTTACGGACAAGAGAAAAAGGCTTCTACTGAGTTTGATGAAGCAAATACAGCTAATTATAACGCAATGATGAAAATAAGAAGATTTATGGCTACTATTTTTCCTCTAATTAACCTTGTTACAGCACTACTCACCGCAAGTATTCTATTAGCTGGAGGTTTCGCAGTCTTAGGAAATGTTTCTGTTTTTGGTATTACAGTTACGGTAGGAGTTCTAAGCGCGTATATTGGTATTCTGGGTCAATTCTTTAGACCTTTTATGACACTAATGCAAATTCAGGAAATGATCGCTTCTGCTTTAGCAGCGAGTGATAGAATATATACATTGCTCGAGGAAAAAGCAGAAATTCCCGATGTTGAGAATCCAAAACAACTTGAAAATATTATTGGTGAGATTAGATTTGATTCAGTGAATTTTGGTTATACTTTAAAAAATGGAGAAGATATCAATGTAAAATCTGATTTTCCTCAAATTGAACCTAAAGTTATACACTCAATAGAAACATCAAGGCCTTCAGGTATGCCAGATAATCCAATGATGAAACAAATGATGCAACGAGCAATGGATTTTATGAAGTCACTTCCCGAGCCTTACTCTTCTTTTATGATGAAGAATGTCATGCTCATGCCTCAAAATATTAGACAGAAATTATTTATGAGTCTTATGAGGCAAAATCCTTCTGAAGCTCCTAAGCTAATTGATTCAATTTTAGCCGAATTTAATTACGCTGTACCGGGCACAGATAATGCTAATAATCATCCGGAATTTATAACTTCCTTTAAAGAAGCTACAACTAAAAGTGAAAGAGATAGTGTATCTGCATTTCCAGCTCTACCTCCTGAAGCAATAATACAAATGATTAAATTCCTAGAGAAAAATTTGAAAAGTAAAGCTGCAATCCAATCTTCAGGTAGTGAAATGGGCGAAGGGGGAGGAATGATGGGGGGAGGAATGCCACGAATGTCCCCTCAATCAATGGTTAGGATGTTAGCAACCACAAAAATTAATAAAGAGATTTATGAACAACTTCCTAAAATAGTTAGAGATGCAATTGAAGAAGAGAAGACAATTATTCAGCATGAAGAATCTAAGGGTTATGTGTTAAAGAACATAGATTTAGAAATTCCTCCGGGTAAGACTATGGCTATTGTTGGAGAAACGGGCGCTGGCAAAACGACTATAACTAAATTGATTTCTCGATTCTATGATGTAAATGATGGGGAGATAACGCTAGACAATGTAAACATCAGAGAAATCAGCAAGAAAGATCTTCGGAATTTGATAGGTTTAGTACCACAAGATGCGTTTCTATTCACAGGAACAATAAAAGAGAATTTACTTTATGCGTTTGACAATCCTAACCCTGAAATAGAAAAAAAAATGATAGAAGTATCGAAGTTTCTCGGTTTGCATAATTTCATTGAAGCATTACACAAGAAATATGATACGAAACTTAAAGAAAATGCTTCTAACATCTCAATTGGACAACGTCAATTGATAGCATTTGCTCGAGCACTAATAACAGATCCAAAGATATTAATTCTCGACGAAGCAACCTCTTCAGTTGATCCTTATACTGAAACTTTAATCCAGGATGCTTTAGATAAAGCTCGAAAGGGTAGAACAACAATTATTATCGCACATAGACTCTCTACAATAAAAAATGCAGACCACATAATTGTACTAAGCGCAGATAAAAAAGGTATAATAGAACAGGGAACCCACGAATCTTTACTCGAATTAAATGGCAAGTACAAGCGGTTGTTGGAAATGCAGCATCGAGATTTTGAGTTACAAAAATAATTCAATATAATATTTTTTCATCTTGATTTTTTTATCAACGATTAGTAATTTGATAAATCTAAATTAACCACCATTTCTTTTTATTATGTAACATCAATTATTTTATTTTTGATTGATAAGTATGTATTTAGAATTTGAAGATAAGAAGATTTTTTACAATTATGTCGTGAACAATGTTTAGTTTCGAATAATTTTGTAAAAATTTCATTTATCTATTTAAACTCCACTTTTTTCTGAAATTTTTTTAGCAACCGTTAGGTTTAAAAAGGCCTCTCCCCGTCTTAATTTTCTTAGAAAAGTAAACTAGCTCGATCAAAAAAAATAGTAAAAAAAATTTTAACAAGAATTTTTCTATGAAAATTAGACAATTGTCATTTTTCTTTAAATACAAATAATACATTAATGGTTTAATTATGTATAGACTTAAAAAAAGAAGTCTTAAAAGAAGTCTTAAAGGAAAAATAAGTAAAATTAGACTTAAAATAATTCTCAAAAGAAATGAAAGGTTTAACACACAGACTGTAAGAAATGAATTTCGCCTAAATCAGTTTATAACTCTCAGATTAATCGATTATGGCAATAATCTTACATGTACATTTATTTCCGTAAACGATAGAATGTTCAATTTATACGAATTTTCGTTCAAAGAAATTTTCGAGATATTAAATGAAAAAAGAAATTACTCTTGTATGGATGAAGCATGTTTGGATTTAATTGGAACATACAACACTAAAAATTTTATGGAAGATCCGGATGCGATGTTTTGGATTTATTGCTACTACATTGATGTATGGGTGCAATATAATTACGACTGGAGATTGCTTAGAGTGGACGATGCTTTTGAGATATTGCACGCATTATATAGAGCGGGGGACCCTAAGGCAAGGGAGGTTTTTAAGATTGAGATCGTCAAAGCGCTTTTAAGTGGTTACCTTCCTGCTGTATATCATTTGACATCAAGTAAAAATTATTATTTAAACTACTTTGAATTTGAAGAAATAATTTGGTTATTCGAGAAATGTCTTAAAATCGTAGGATTCCACAATCGTGGCGAGTTTAAAACGCAGATTTTTTATTTTTTCAGGGATAAAGGTTTTCAATATTTTGACAGCCATAATTTTAAAAAATCAATTAAATATCTTAACGAAGCGTTAAAAATTTACCCTGATGATATTCTAACTTTACAACAACTTGGTGAAGTTTATCTAAAGAACGGTAATTACGAATTGGCAAGAGAACACCTTATATATGCTATAGATCTTTCCAGCTATGATGGTATGTTTGCTGATAGTTATATAGTAAAGGAAGCGTGGTATTACCTTGGCAAATTATATAATCGATTATTTTTGTTCAATAAGGCAATAATCGCGTACAATAAATCTATGGATCTAAATCGTTTTGCGAATAATTGGGATCAGATTGCCATTGCGTACGATGGATTGGGAGATTTTGAACGCGCAAAAGAGGCAAAAAAGAGTTTTAAGAAGAGAGCGAAAAAAATAATAAAAATTGAGAGAGAAAGAGTACAATAATGAATAGTCAATTTTTTTGTTTAAATATAACAGATTTTTTTAGGATTCATTTAATGTAAAATGATTTGAAAAAAAATAAAATAGTGTTGGTATATGTGTGCGACGTATAAGAGATCTATGGCTTCTAACCCGGCAAACAAAGGTAATAAAGAAGAAAATAACATTTCGGATGAAAATTCGGATTTGTTAGATATATGGAGAGTTAATCCCAGTTATAGAGATATTAACACAAAGTATTCACAAATTAGAGGGATTTCCGCTTTAATTCTAACATTACTTTTGTTTTATTTGACTTATCTGATGTTTAATAATTTGTACCTCTCAATTGGAAGTACTGCGTTTTTTACTATTGGTTTATTCTTCGAACAACTTCTACGCGTATATCATAACATATCCAATGTATTTCACGACATTATTCGCGTGGATCCGTTCGAAGATTTTAAGATCTGCAAGTTAGTCGAGGATCCGGCTTCCATTTTAATAATTAACGAAAAAACAGCCACCAACGTAATAACTCGAATATTTGAAGTTGATATTCTTCCTGAAAACATCCATCCAACACTTAACCAGTTTTTAAAAGCCCTCAACAGTTCAGAGTTGGAATACACTTATCAAATCGTACAAAAACCGATGATAAGTCTGATCATGAATAAAAAAGAAGACGATGAAAGTTCTAAAATTAACGCGTTCCAAATAGCAAATTCAGGTGAGTCGTTTAAAACATCGATCTATTTCAGCGTGTCTTACCGTTTAAACGGGGTTTTAGGAAAATCTAAGATATGGGAATTGATGGAAACAATAATTAAGTATTCTAATACTCTAAAATCTGAGTTCAGCGCAAATTTTCATCACACGAAAATTACTCTCCTTTCAGGGATGAATCTAATTAATGCTATTAGAACTCTCATTTTCAACCAAGCGGCAGATATCTCTGCAGTTAAAGAAGAATATCTTTACAAAAGGGGCTTTTTAGCCCGATTATTATTTAAAATGATGTTTATTCTTATCACGCTATGTTATCTTTGGTTCGTTTTAATTTCGCTTAAAATACACCCATTATTTGTAGTAGTATCTGAATCCGTCCTAATTTTATTTTGGTTTCTTGTTTGGTGGCGTGATATATTGTATGGCTTTTCGAATAGATATCTAAGACGCTCTACTCTGATCTCTGCTATTAACCCTTTTGGAGACACAACGTTTTACCAGCAAAAAAGCTTTAAGGATATTCTTTTTGTGAATATTAATAACAAAATTTTAACTGCCATCAAAACCATGAACGTTAGAAGGTCTATACAACCTACATTAGCTTATCCAGATAAGTTTTTTAGAGCGTTAAATAATCATCATGCCCCGTACATATACACATTATTCGCATCACCAATATCGTCACATACTTTTGCGCAAGAATGTCTAAAAAGTTTAAATGAACGCACATATGAAGCTTTAGATGGAATTGCATATACGACATTAGACAAACCAAACCCTAAAATAAAACATCCAGAGATTGAATTTGATAATTGGCTGCAAATGAGATCTGGAGTATGGAAAACTATCTTAACTATTTCTACTTTCTCCTTTAAATATATTCATCAGTTAGATGTGAGCGATTTCATTGAATTAGCTGCAGAACTCGATACTCGTTCTACAAGCGTCGAAGACGCGTTTGAAAATAATTTTTCAAAATTAAAGTTAAGTTATTTGAAAGGGAAATTGCTTGTATCAGGATTTATTGGAGGATGTTTTAAAAATGTTAATTTCGATTTAGCTGGTACTGGTCTAATCTACTTGTATTTTCAAGGTAAAAATTTGATACACCTTAGCAAGATCTCTAGTGAACATAAGAAAGGCTTGGACACTAAGATTGCAGCCGAATTTAATACCCCAACTCACCTTGCCAACCACGCAATAATAGGTAACACCATAAACACAGAATTTTTGGAAGAAGAAACGCCGCTCGGTTTTACTTTGAAGCAGTATAATAGTTTATTTATCACAAATGGGATTGCTCAGGAACGCGAGTTCGCAAAGATGAAGATTGCTGCAGAATTGATAAAAACTCAAAAATCTTGCGTGATCTTTGATTATGCAGGGGACTGGTCGAAATTAATTCGATATTTCGAAAATACGCCGTTTGAAGACAAGTTTCTTCATTTTAAATTGGGTACCACATTTAACGTCAATTTATCGCAATCTGGAGTTAAATACGATAAGAAAAACACCGAATATTTAAGTTTATTCTACGACGCTTTCGCGCTAGCATATAAAGAGCAAAAAATCACGATTGAAGCTTTAAAGAAATCGGTTAATAAAGATGAGAATCTTGATCTTGACCCCCTTTTGCTGGATTACAAATACGATAAAGAATTTAAACCGTATAACAAGGACAATCGATTATTAAACCTACTAAATGAACTTACAAATCAGACTATTGTTTTCTCGGAAGGATCATCTGAATTTGAGGAAAATATAAACCCAATAGATTTTATAAAAAATGATAAAAATATCATTATCGATCTTTCGATTTTAAAAGATTTAGAAAATAAGACATTCATTTCTTTCGTTATTTTATCAAAGTTCATTCATTATATTAATAATTTTCCTGATTACATAGAAAAAATGATAATTATCCCCAATGTTGACGCCTTTTTCGACGCTAATTATCTGGATAGCAATTACAACACAGCAAATTACGGAAAAATAGGAAAATTTTTAGAACCTTTGCATAGGCACGGTTTTGGTTTAATCTTTTCGGCGAACCAGATTAGATATCTTCATCCGAATTTCTTAAATTACTTCCAAAATATCCTCTCGTTTAGAGCTACTGATTTAAGGGATATTGCTGTATTGAAAAACCAAATGAACCTTCAAGAGTTACAAGGCTCGGGGTATTATAGTTCGAAACGAAACAATACGTATCAAATTGACTATTTGAAAAATTTAAGAGAAAACGAGGTAATCGTCAAAAGGGCTGATATCAACCAACCATTCCCTGGGGTTATTGCATACGATTGGTTCATTAATTCCTTACCGTTGACACGCGATAAAATTATCCAATATATGGAGCGTCAAGGATACAATGTGAAGCGTGCAGAGAGAAAAATTATAGATCAAGCTAAAAAAACGCTGTTTGAGAAAGACTTTGGGCTATATTCGCACTTTCTTACGGATATTGTAAATTTCTTAAGAAACATTAAAACGGTTGATAATGTAGGTCAACTTTACAAGGGACGGCTTAAAGATGAACTATTAAAACATATCAATGAATCCTCTAAAAGAAGAAATTACGATAAAAAGCAGATAAAAGAGATTCGGGATGAAATTTTTAATGCTCTTGTAAAACACGGCTATCTTGTAGAAAATCATCCTAAACGCGCTAGCGGTGCTGAATCCATGAGGACTTCTTTTGCCGTTGGGCCAAAATACGAGAAAGCTTTAAAAGATTACTACGAATCCCAGGATAGCTCCGTTATCACTTACGAACCGGTGGAACTGGAATCCGATCAAAAATTTATTCCAGAAGAAGCGCCCGATCCAGAAGGTTTAGACCCCGTTAAGATAAAAAACGCTCTGGCTAAATATTTTGTAAATATTCTCTATTACGAATATTTCATCATGCACAAGAATATGACGCATAAAAAGTACGAAAAAATGCTAAAAACCGCTCGAAATTTACTCCCAAATTATTTACACCGCGTGTACCAAGAATATTACGGAACGAATTACACAATTACCTCAGAAGGTATAAGTAAATTTATCGATAAGATTGGAAATTTCGAAGAATTTCCGTTTACAGGTGAGGATTTGCAGCAATTTTTAATCTCTATTAAAAATTTTGAAGTAAACGAAAGCGAAAATGTAGCCGAAGTTTGCAAAAGGTGCTTCGACGCCTATACTCCAATATTTAACGGTTTTAAGCAATTTATTGAAGGAAGTTGCGGGGTGATCTAATGACAGAAAGTCAAGAATTAAGGCACATTGAACAGTTAATAGAAAAGATTATCTTCGATGAAAACGAGTTAGAAAGGCTCAAATTTGCGATTAAAAACTTTACCGAAGGAAAAACGAGCGCTAGAGAGTTAAAACTACTAATGCTTCAATGTCGAGGTCGTATACTGGAAGATATAACAGCTTACATTTTTTTCATCGAGGAAGCTCAAATCAAAAACAAATTGAACTCGGAAAACAACCAAAACCAGCTTATTTTGTCGACTGATGTAGAGTCTCAACTAAGAGAGGAAATAAGTGAGAAAAACGAACTTTTGGAGACTGTTGCGCAACGTGTAAATCACCTAGTATACAAGCTTAACAATGAAAACACGAGTGAGGTTTAAAAACCAAATCTTCATTTTAAAAATACAACGAATAAGACAAAATATAACAAAAATAGAGGGATAGCAAAAATGAGGTTTACGGTATGCGTATTGTGTTTTGAAGAAGTCGCCCGATTTAACACAAAGGACGGTATTTGCTTCAATTGTTGGAAAAAGATTGAAAGCCAAGAGAACCCTATTTTTACCAAGTACCAGCAACTAGATGTATTTTTAAAAGTATTCCCCAAACCCCACCAAATTAAAATAAGAAATGAGAGAGAAAAAAAAGAAAATGAGATGGTAATCTAATGACAAAGAGTCAAATGTCATCGAATGTTGAACCTGACTGTTGGCACAGTGTAGTGCGCATTACCCAAGTCCCTGGTATGAATAGACAAGACGAGAGTGAAGTCTCGTGGCTTTGCGATCCTCTTGGTGGGGACAAGGAAAAAGAAAGTATCGTGTATTGCACTAAATTCACGTTAGATAAAGGTTATTTTTCGTGGAAATTTTATCTAAAAGAAGAGACCCGGAGAAAAGCAATTGAATCAGGATTCTGCTTTCTGGAGTATTTACAGGAATTGTATCCCGGTTTAGATGGAATTGTTAAGGTTAAACCAATTTATTTGCAGCAAATCAGGGATGATGGAAAATTTTCTGAATTAATTTTACCAGAGCCACCGTATCGCAAAAAAATTGATTTAATTAAAAAGATCGTTAATCTTTTTTGCAACCTTGAAAATTATAAAGTTAAAATTTTCGTTTTCTGGCAGCGTTCTGACGATGTTGTTGGTGAAATTAGCGATACTGTTTTGGAAAAAAAACGTAAAAGAATAGAGGATTATTATAAAGTCAAGATCTTTATTAATTCGGTTCCCAGCTCACCAGATGCGGATAAAAAAGAAGATCTAAAAACAAAATTTAAAGGTCACCTGCGATCTTTAACTTCTGGAATCTCTAACGAAGAAAACGATAGAGCTAAGATACAAAATCGTCCGTCTTTGACATCGGAAAACATTGCAAACTTCTTGGTATTCTTTAAAAATCGGGATAAACTCGATACGGGCTTATACTATAGAAATATAAAAGATGTGATTGGGGAAGCGAAACTTCCTGGATTTGTAAATGCTAAAACTATAGACTTTACGATTCCTAAAAACTTTCTGTTGCCTCAAGCGAAAAAAATATTTAACGAAAACATCGAGTTTTCTTCTTCTTTTAAAAATGAGCTTTTACTCGGATATTGGATTCGCAATGGAGTAAAAAAGAATAAACCAATCTACTTGAAATTTGACGATTTATTGCATCACTTTTTTGTGTCAGGTTTATCAGGCTCAGGAAAAAGTCGCTTTTTATATCATTTTAAGAAAGAATTAATGTTAAAAGCTCCACATGTTGGGGTAATGATTATAAATTTAAAGAAAAAGGGAGAAAAACAATATTACAACGCAGATATTAATCTCGAATATAAGGATTTGGAAGTACCATACACATTTATTGACGAAGAAGAAGGTATATCTGATACTTTAGAATCATTTATTCCGCTTTTAGTAGCTTCTTTAGGATTTGCTCCTTTTGTTGAACATCCTTTTGTAAATTCTACTAAAGCGTATTATGACGAACACCATACCTTACCTACGGAGTTAAAGGATTTATTCCCTCCTTTAGTGCACTGGTTTAAAAATCAAGTCAAATACGACGATGAAATCAGTCTGCGCACGATAAGTGCTATCGAAAATCGAGTTATTCGACTTTTAAATTCGCCCGTACTTAAAAAGATCGTAAGGTTACGCAAAGATATACCAACTTGGTTTAGCGAATGGAAAAACGGTAAAGATGTTTTTATCGACTTAACTGGTTGCAAAAGTACCATAAAAAAGCGACTTATAATGCTCTTAATTTTTCAAATGATAAGTAAATTTACACCAGAGCTCAATGAACTCGATTCTGACAAAAAGATTTATGGTAATTTACAACATGTAATAATGTTAGACGAAATTGGTGATTTTTTAGCGGTAGCGAGCAGTCCAATTTATTCAGACGACGAGCATTTGGCAAGACATTACGTCAATGAGAAGTTTGGAAACTTTCTAGGAGTTTTTCGAAGTCGAGGAGTTTGTCTTGCATATATCGATAATAAACCTTCAAGGTTATTCGAAAGCGTATATTCGTTACCAAGTATAAAAATGGTGTTCCGAACAGCGCATTCCTGTAACCATTTATTTACAAAAATTATCGAAGAACAAGAATTTTTGAAAGGACTAGAGCATCGAAGAGCCATGGTTATTGACGGTGTTAACGGGTATAAATACGAAATTTACACGCCTGATTTTGATTATCCTAATTTCAATACCAGTAGATCAGATTAAATTATTAAATGAACTATCAATTTTTCAAGTAGGAGGAGAGGATTCTTCAGCGAATACGGCGCGGGAGGTGGGGAAAAAGAAGAAGACAATTCAGAAGCGGGTTCTGAGACCAAAAAAGATAATGATAACGACACAGGTGATGATTCTGAGGAGGGTTTCGAGGGAAATAAGGAATACGAATTTGATGGGAAAATGGATTTTGACGGCATGGAAGAATACGATTTTGATGGAAAAATGGATTTTGACGGTATGGAAGAATACGATTTCGATGGAAAACTTGATTTTGGCGAAATGGACCAAAACGATGAAGAAAATAGGATAGAGTCAATAGCAGAGTCTGATATTTCTCAAGAGCCTGATAGAGATACTAATGCCGATAACAACGATGATCAATCAAGTAATATTGAACAAGAAAATGAATCTTACGAAAATCTCAATTCTAAATCTACAAGTACCGTTCTAATAAGCGAAAATGGAGAAGAGAAAGTCGAAAGTTTACAAAATGACGATCAAAACCATGAGGAAATAGAAGAAATCAATCAGGACGAGTTAGAAAAAGAAGTTGAGAAAGAACTTGAGGAGGGAGTTGAAGCCATAAACCAATATTTGGAAGAAGAGGCAGAATTTATAAGCGCCTATCAGGAAATGGTGGGAGAAGCAAGGGAGTTAGACGAAGAACGCGCACGCGAAGGCGAGGAACATCTTAAAACTGAGGAAGAATGGGAAAAAGAGGTCGAAACTGCAGCTTATACCGCTGAACAGCTCTACGAAAGTATGAAAGAAATAGAAGCTAACGCTAACAACGAAGAAATTTCCGAAATTAACGAAGAACTTGAAACTGAAGAAGAAACACAGCAGAACGAGGAATTCTCAGAATCTCAGTTTAGTGAATTAAAAGAAGAACTATCGGAACTTGTAGCAGAAGATTTAGAGTTTGGGGAAGAAGAAAGGGATGAGATCGAACAACACCAAGTCGAACCCTTGATCGAAGAAGCACTTGAAACTGAACCAGAACCTATAGTTAACGATAAAGAAATAGAAGAGCTTCAAGAGATGGATCTCGAGGAACAGTTCCAAAAGGTTCACAATAACGAATATATAGAAGAATTAGTAGAATTGCAAAATGAAAAAACCGAACAAGAAAAAGAGGAAGAAGTAGAGGCCCAAGTTGATAATTCTAAAGAATCAATTTCTGAACTAAAAGAAGAATTAGAAGACGAAAGAGATCAGATCGAACAACACCAAGTCGAACCCTTGATCGAAGAAGCACTTGAAACTGAACCAGAACCTATAGTTAACGATAAAGAAATAGAAGAGCTTCAAGAGTTGGAACTTGAAGAACAATTTCAAACCATTCAGTTTAACGAATATGTAGAAGAACTAGTAGAAAAACAAGAAGAAGAAAAAATCCAGAATGTGATAAAATAGAAAAAGAAAAAGAAAATGTCGAACAAAATCAAGAAGTACTACAGCAATCGACCTATTTTCAAGAAAAATTAGAAGAACAAGAACTGGAGTTAGAGCGGGAGTATGAAGAAAAAGACGGAGTTGAGCAACACCAAGTCGAAGCCGCTATCGAAGAAGAACTTGAAAAAGAACCTAAACCTATTATACACGAGGAAGAAGTAAAATATATCAAAAATTTCGAACCTGAAAAACAATTCGATGCCGAACTTCTTTACGAACTCATAGAAGAACTAACGAAGAAGCAAAATGAAGAAAAAGAAGAACACGAGGAGAAAGAAGAACATAAAAAGATCACTGCAGAAGAAAAAGTAGCTCAAATCATACGCGAGCTCGAGATAGCCCAAGAAATAAACTCTGGCGAGATCGAAGTAGAACCAAATAATCATGAAAAAGAACTAGAGCGGGACACAACTTTACAAGATAAAGAAGCAGAAGAGCATAAAGAAGTAGAAGAAAACAAAGATCATCAACAAGAATTAGAAGAAATCCTCGAACAAAGTAAAAAAATCGAACAAGAAGTTCTCAACGAAATCGAGCCAGTAGAAGAGGATTCAGATAAAACCGCCGAAAAAAACTACGAGAGAGCTAAAAGACTTTATAAACAACAGACCGGGAAAAGATCAATTTATGCGAACAATGAAACAAAAGGATTTAAACAGTGGTTAAAACAGAATCAAGAATCGGAGGAAAAAGAGAAAACGAAACTGAAGAAAGAACTAAAGGAAGAACTGAAAAAAGAAGAAGCGTGGAAGTGGTCACTGAAAAATTGGATAAAAATGGCAACCGAAATTGAGCCTAAGCTAAAAAGTGAGTTGAAAAAGCTCGTTGAGAGGTACAATAAGTTAGAAAAATTGATAAAAAAATACTCGCAATTATACAACAAAGCGAAACGCGAAGAACTCTCTCAAGCTGAAAAGAACGAATTAAATTCGTTAAACAAAGTGCTCCAAAAACTTGGTCCTATAAAAATTGAGCTGTTCCTATGCATACGGGAAATTAAACACTATTTAGATGAGCAATATTATTACGATTTCTGGGATAAAGAGCGCGTTAATCGAATCCGTAGTACTTTTTTTAAGAATGTATCGCATAAATATAAAACCCATATACAAAAGATTGAAGAATCTACAGAGAATGAAATTAGTTATGATTTTAAAGTTATTTTAAAAAAACTCCTTGAAGATAACAAAGAATATGAAAAATTGGAAGAAAAATTCATGGAACTCTACAAAAAGTACAAAAAAGAAGAGATGACAAATAAAGAAAAAGTAGAATTTAAAAATAACATCGAAAAACTTAAAAAAATAAGTCCTTTAAACTTACAATTGTATGCAGAAATCAATGGATTTAAAGCTTACTGCAAAAAACACTTTGATTGGGATTCAACTCGGATTAAAAATGCCCAATCTAATTTCATTGAGAAATTATCTCAAAAATATGAAAAATTAAAATTTGGAAAACTATTTCTTAAAAAATATGCAAAAATCACTTCTGAGAGCTATAAAAATGAGATTCTAAGGTCATTTAAGGAATTAGGATTTAAACCTAAGCAACTACGGATGAGCGGAGAGTTTTGTTTTAAAAGATCTGATTTTGATGATATTTCCAAATTCGAAAGAATTGTTAATTCAAGAGGGAAATATCTATGGTATGGTTTAGTATATGAGATAACTGAAATTTTATCTGACAAATCTAAGGGTGAAACCATTGCGGGTTTTACAACAGATACGATGAATAAACGGTGGGCTCATTATGTTTATAAAGCTATTTTTAAACATGGTGAAGGAGGGAAACTCAATAGATTAATTTATAACTTCATAAATCTGGTTGGGGTTGAAAATCTGAAAGTCAATGGGAAATATAATTGGAGTTTTATTTTTGGTATATTAAATTCTAGATTTAGGAGAACACCTGTAGAAATCCATTTTTCCTCAAATTCTTTAAGATCTGGAGAAATTGATTACATATCAGAACATAATCTGACAAGTTCTGGCCTTAATATAAACACAGGAGGGGGAGGAGGGAGGAGTAAAATGAATCTACCTATGATAACAGTTGCTTATTATATAGCATTAGGCTATATGGAAACTGAGATTCAAAAAAAATTAAAAAAACATGGTATAATATGCAGTAAAACTACACTTAGAAGAAGAATTAATCAATATTGGGGATCCTTTGAAGAAGCTCAATTAAAATTTTTAAGACCTGTCTTTTATCTGTTTTTAAAAAATCATTTTGAGCTTTATGAGGTAAACAATGCTTTTAATCGTTTCACTCTAAAATATATTGAAGCATTGTTTGGTGGTAGATCATATAAAAAGTTGAAATATCTTGTTGATACAGAAAATATTCTTAAATTACCAATTATAGGAAAACTTGACGGTTGGGAAGGAATAACTAAATTACGAATACCAGGTAGTCTTCTAAAACAATTAATTTTTAAGCACGCAAAGATGAATAAAGCCCTTAAAGATTTAAGAGTTCAGAAATACCTACAAGAGTACGAGAGCTCTTATTATCGATATGCTTTCATAAGGCAGATACATAATCAATTGGGTTTTCCAACATGGGATGGAGCTCGAAAAGAATTAGTTTTACCTCATATTATTAAAGAAATTAAATGTGATGAAACTTTTTACTCGATTTACTATAAATATGGTTGGAGTAAGTCTACTGCTAAATCTCATAATAGGACTAGTCAAAGTCTCTTTTTTGGGATGAATTCACAACAAGTTCGACAATTTTTAGAAGATCATCCAGAAATTGAAACATATAAGAATTTAAAAAAGCAATTTTTAGCTGAAAAATCCATTTAATTATGGTAATTTTTACTTTCAAGTTTTACTTTCAAAGAGCTTTGACAAATTATTTCAGTACTTTATTTGATTTTACTTTATTTGATGGAATGTCATTAGAAGAAATATTAGATTATTATGTATCTTAAATAACTAACCTAAAATTTGTTTTTATCGAATAATGGATTATTAAAAGGAATACTTTTTTCTTAATCTTCATTTAAATTATTGTACAAAATAGATAGATAATATCAAAAGTAGACTTTTTTAATTTAATTCAAAGTAAAAAATTACACATCGAAATGCGTCAATACATTTATGGACCTTTTCAGTCAAGACGTTTAGGACTTTCATTAGGAATAAATATATTATTAAATTACAAAGTTTGCTCATACGATTGCGTCTATTGTGAGATTGGTGCAACAGATAAAGAAAATTTAGTTTCTCCAGAATATAGAATTAAATTACCTCCTACACCAGATTTTAGAAAAGAGTTAATATCAATATTGAAATATGTCCCGCATTTAAAAAGTTTAAGCTTTACGGGTTATAATGGAGAACCGACCTTAAACGATAATCTATTAGATTTCTATAAAATAGCTTTTGATGTTAGAAATGAATTGAAATGGACAGGAACACCGCCTCTCCTTACGCTTTTTACTAATTCCAGCACCTTATATATCGATGAGATTCGTGATAGAGTAAAGCATTTTGATCTTGTGCTGGCAAAATTAGACGCTGCTACCGATGAAGATCTAAAACAGACGAATAGACCACATACTGACTGTCCTGATATAAATAGAATCGTTGAATCTTTAGTAAAGTTAAGAAAGGATATGCCAGATAAGAAATTAGCAATTCAATGTCTAATTTCTAATTCTTACGATAAAAATTACTATTCTAATAATAATCCCGAAAATATTAAGCAACTAGCAAAGTTAATAACTAAAATTAAACCTGATATGATTCAGTTGTATTCAATTGCCAGAATTCCCTCTGAATACTTTGTTTATGCAATTGATGAAGA
>Ga0307378_10004840_pt1 | contig 18977 bp, 23 predicted proteins | sample UN1MG_FD_202238 | JGI IMG/M metagenome (GOLD analysis project Ga0307378, IMG submission 202238) | Soil microbial communities from Risofladan, Vaasa, Finland - UN-1 | ecosystem: Environmental > Terrestrial > Soil > Coastal area > Acid sulfate soil | place: Finland: Risofladan, Vaasa | collected... | reverse complement strand
TAAGTCTGTTGGCGGTCTTGTTTTAAAAGGAAAAAATGGTATTTGGACTGAAAAAGAAAAAGAAAAAGTATTGAATATTTTAGATTCTTTATCTAAAGGCATTAATAGTTTTGAAGATTTGAATAGTAAAATTGATTCTTCTAAGGATGTTCTTGAATTGTTAAAAAAAGATATTGAAAATAATACTAAAATTGATGTTATTGATTATTCTGATAAAATTGATTCTATTGTTGAAAAGGTTTCTATTTTATGCGATAATGTCAGTTCTAAAAAAGAAGAAGTTGTTTTTAATTTAGATGAATCAAAAATTTGTAAGGATATAACCGAAAACATTAAGAACTATAAAAATGAGGATTATGTAAAAGTAATAAGTATGCTTAAAGATTTAAAAATTGATGTAAAAAAATTTGATGAACTTAACGAAAATTTAAGGATTCCTAGAATAATTTCAGAACTTGAAGATATTAGAATTGGTTTTGAAAATTTTCAAAGAGATTTAGTTAAGATGATGCCAACAGGAGATATCGAAAAGGGGTTGACAAAATGAAAAGTTTATCAGATTTTATGGGTGAAGAGTATGAAAAGAGGTTGAATGAAATATCTAAGTCGGCTAAAGTAGATAAAGCTAATCTTGAGGATATTGATTCTTATGTTTCTAATTTGAAATCTAAATTAAAAAATAGGTTTATTTTTGGTGTTGAAAAAAATATGATGGGTAAAAGAGTATTTTTCCATAAGAGTGATTCTTGTTGTAAATTTTTTTCTATGGCTGAAGAAGATATTACTAATGAAATTAATGTTGATTTAATTAAAGTATTAAAAGATTGTGAACAAGATAAATTTATTATTGATTGTGTTTTGAATGATAAGAATGGAAAAAATGTTTTGTATGCTTATGACGTTTTGATGTTTGATGGTAAAGATATTTCTTCCAAATCTTGGAATGAAAGAAAAAGACTTCTTCGTAAAATAACTGGTTCTGAAAGTTTAAAAGAGATTCCAATGGTTGTTGTAAAGAATAAAAAAGAATTTGAAGAAGCAGTTAATATGATGAGTAAGTTTCCTGATTCTACTGGCGTTAGTATCAAAAATTATGTTGGTGAATATGTTTTTGGTGATTATACTGATGATTGGTTAGAATTAGAGTTGAAGAAAGATGGGAAGATTAATACACAATAATTTGACTATAAATCAAATAGAATTAATAGTTGTTTTAACTCGTAATGGAGAATTTAGACCTATGATTGCCAAAAAAATAGGGGTTAGTAATATGACTATTTGGAATTATCAAAAAAAATTAGATTTGATTTAATAGCTAAATAGTTAATATTAGCTTCAATTTTTAGCAAAGTTTATTAATAAATTAAAATTTCATTACTCTATGGCCTACAATTTAGATATTAGAGACATACCTGACGACAAGATAATGAGTCATCCTTTAGTTCAAGAATTAAGTCAAGCACTTGATCTTAGCAAGTACGAATTTCCACTAATTTTGAAAAATAAGACTCTTATGGAAGAAGGGACTTGGAATAATCATTATTATTCTGCTGATTCTATTGCTAAAGCTCTTTCTATGACTGATTGGTCTGATAGAAATAATAATGATCTTTTTTATGATCATGATGATACCAAGGCTTCTGAGTTAATTGGTTCTGTAGAAAATTTGAAGATGTTTGGTAAAAAACTTATTGGTGATTTAAAAATATTTGATTTGGCTTCGGCTATAAAACTTCAAGTTGGTAGACCAAAAATTGGTATTTCTCCTAAGGTTCTTGGTAAAAATAATTCTAAAACTAATGAAATATTTGATTTTGTGTTTGGAAATTTTTCGGTTGTTTATAATCCTGCGATTAAAACGGCTTATATTAATAATAGTGAAAGTGTTGATGAGAAAGATCTTGGTAAAGATTTGATAATGGAGAATGATTCTTATTCAACTAAGGTTGAAGAAAAACCTGTTGAAATTAAAGAAGACATCAAGGTTAATGATGGTGTTGTTATAGATGAAAAGGCTATTGAAATAAAAGTTAAAGGAGGAGATGTTAAGATGGCAGAAGAAGAAGAAAAAAAGGAAGGGGAAGTTGCTCCTGAAACTAAGGATGAACAGCCAACTGGTGAAACTGAAAAGAAAGAAGAAAAACCAGTTGAAAAAGAAGCTGAACCTGTTGCTCAGAGTAAAGAACCTTCGAAAGAAGAAACTGAACTTTCTGATCTTGATTCTAAGATTGGAACGTTAAAGGCAATGTTGGGTGAACTTGAAGTTAAAAAAGAAACTTTACTACCTAAACAAGAAACTAGTGAGGTGAGTACAAAATTATCAGCTTTTGAAGCAAAACTTGATAGTTTTATAAAACTTACTGAAGAGAGAACAAGTAAATTGGTTGATAGTCAGGCTTTAATACCTGATAAGAGATCGGTTAATGCTTCGACTCCTACTAGTAATGATAGGGCTAAAATTAATCTTTCTGAAATAGAGAAAGATCCTGATGCAGCAATGCACAAAGTATTTTTACAGGTAATGGACGGAGGTTCGATGATATGAGTGAAGGAAATGGAGTAAGACATATTCTTCCTATGAGTGATGGGGAATATGAGGATATAGTGCAGACTCTTGCAGCTACAACTGCGTCTACTGCTAGAGGTAGTTCGGCTTCAACGACTACTTATTTGTTAGAACCTAGAATGTGGATGAGAGAGATTGTTAATGCTGCTAAGAAAGATTTGAGGTATGCTGAGGGTGGAATGATTAAAGATATTCCTAAGGGGAATGCTAATTTGATTATACCTAAACAGAAGCAATATCTTGCTGGTGGTAGTTGGGGTGCTAACGTTACTCCTGGTACAGCAGTTAATCAGACCGCTCTTAGTAATTATGATGGTGTGGAACTTGTTCCTACTTGGTATAATTCGTCAGTTGCAGTAACTTATGATGTTATTCAACAGAATGTTGTTGATTATGTCGGACAGGCAAGAGAAGAGTTAACTTATCGTGCTGGTGATATTGTTGATCAGGCTGTTGTAACTGCTATTAGTGGTGCTACAGAGTCAACTTCAACTGCGGCTGGATCTTCAACTATTTTTGGTGGAGATGCTACACAAGCTTCTGAGTTAACTGATGGTGATATTATAACTACTGATATGGTTGCTGAAGGTAGAAAGAAACTTACTACTGATTCAATATATTATTGGGTTGGCGGTACTGGAGAATCTAAAGCTGCTAAAGCTAGTTATTCGAAGAATCCATGGAAGAACAATGATGATTTCTTGCTTTATATTGCACCTGAACAAGAAGAAGCTTTCTTAACTGATTCACAGTTTATAAATGCTTCTGAATATGGTAGCAATAAAGTAATCATGAATGGAGAGATAGGAACTTATCTTAACACAAAAATTATAGTGAGTAATAACACTAAACAGGTTGCATCTGCTGGAGTTGGAACTACTGATGGTTCTGCCGCTGGAACAGATATAAACACTTGTGTTATGGTTAAGGCTAAGAAAGGATATGCTCTTGGGTACCTTAAAAGACCTACTTTGCACATTATGGATTATCCTAGACAACTTGAGGTTGACCTCATTCTTGAACAAGCCTTCGGGGCAAAAACAGTACACGATGATGCAATAGTACACATCAACGTGTCACAGGTATAAAGTTGTGGATTGAAAAATCCAATTGCTTTGGGGGTTTAACCCCCTTAGCATGGTTAAACTAAAAGGAGGATTGATAATATGACAGGAAGATTTGGTTGGCATAGTGGAGATGTACATGCTAAGAACATTCAAGCAGGTACTTTTGTTATTTCAGGAACTGCTAATGAAATTAAAGATAAAGCTATTGTTTTCCCTAAAAGATTTAGTAATGTTCCAAAAATATTTTTACAGCAACAGATAAGAACTGGTACTCCTAGCGATACTTCGTTTGGAGCTATTAGTGGTTCAAGTTATACTGTTCCTTTCATTGCTTCTGGAGCTAGTATTACTATTAGTGGTGGTACTATTGCTGGATTTACTGCACACGCAGCATTTTCAACTTTGGAATTCAATGAAACAGTAGGGACTACAGGAGTTGCTAGTGGAGTTATAGTTGATTATTATGCTATTGACTTCATTAATAAAGGGTGATGATTCATGGGTGGATTAACTAAACATGAGTATGAACAATTGCTTGCTTCTGGTAGAGTTAAAGAACTTAATAGGAGAATGGCTTCAGGGCCTATTCCTATTATTTCTAAACCTAAAGAAGTTGTTAAAGAAGAAAAAGTAATTAAACCAGTACCTATCGAAGTTGTTGAAGAGAAACCTAAAAAAAAAGGTTTTCAGGGATTTCGAAGATAAAAGGAATTGGTAGTGAAACTATAATGGATATTGAAAGGATTTACTCTTCGGAGTCTGAACTTATTAGTGCTTTGAAGAGTGATCTTGTTCCATTTAGAAATGATGTTGTGAAAAAGTTAAAAGAGTTTTATGGTTTGGGAGATGATGTTTAATGACGATTGTAACTTATGTTAGTGGGGCTTACGCATATTCTAATGGAACTCATAGTGAAACTGTTGATTATTTAAATTCTAATCATGTTCCTGCTCATAAAATTGTTTCTTGTGTTGTTAGTGGTGGTGTGGTTTTTACTTTAGTTAATATTGGTGGAAGATCGAGACCGATTTGATTTGGGGGAATTTAATTGTCTACTTATATTGAAAATGTTTCCCCTACTGATGTTAGAAATATTACTGGTTTAACTACTGATGATATTAGTGATGTTAATCTTACTGCTGTTATTAGTGGTTCTATTGCTCAGTTGAATGGGGATATTTTTATTCGTCATGAGGATGTTGAGTTATTTACTATTGATGCTTGGCGTGAAAATGTTCAAGACGGATCAAATACTACATATTATTTGCCTTTTTATCCTATTGCTGATTTTAATAATGATGGTAAACTTGATACTAGTGATGTAGAAATTTATGCTATTGAGGATAATGGTACTGATTCTGCTCAAAAGAAAACAGATTTTACTATTTCTAGTATTCTTGATGATAAGTATGGTAAAATTCAATTGTCTACTGCTCCTACTGGTGGGACTAGACTTTTTGCTTCTTGGTCTTCTAGTCCTTTGGAAATCGAGACTCCTGATCCTTTGATTAAGAGGGCTGTTGTTCAACTTGCTAGTGCTATGGCTTATACTAAGATTAATGCTGGTAAGATTGCTAGTTTTAGGATTGGTAAGATTAGTGTTATGAAGCAATCTCAAGCGTTTAAGACTTATTTGGATATGTATTATAGGACTGTTCAACAGATTCAGTCTAAGGATTTGATTCAGGATTCTAAATTTGAGTTGATTTGATGGCCTTGATTAATGATAGGTTTAATGTTAGCGATATTATTGGTGATGTTGGCGAGTCTGTTCAGATTGTTGATAAGTCTAGTGTTACTTATAATACTCGTGGTGATATTAGTGGTGCTACTTATACTTATGTTAATGGTACTGGTTCTGTTCAGCTTATGACTGCTGAAGATATTGAGGTTCAGGAAGGTATTTTGAAACCTCAAGATATTATTGCTTTTTTTGATTATAATGATTCTAGTGTTTTTAGATCTTATTTGAAGGTTGGTAACATCATTTCTGGTTCTTTTTATACTACTGCTTCTAGTTCTGAATATGAAATTAAGGAAGTTATTCAGAATCCTGGTCATTATGAAGTTCACGGGTCAAAACTGTAAAGCTTATTAATAAATTAAAAGTTCATTTATTTAGTCAATAGGATGATCTTGTTGATTTTAGCTCTGAGAGCGTGATGATGTTGGTTTTGATTAGTAATTTGTGTTCTGCTTCGTGGAATTCTATTTATACAGTTATTAGTTCTAATGTGAGTGATCCTACTGGTAAATCTAAGTATATTTTTACCACGGCTCCTGATAAGATTTGGGAAGATAAGTCTAGTTTTCCTATTATTGTTATTTATCCTATTGAGTCTAGTGGTTCTGATACTATTAGTATTACTCGTGGTACTAAGGATTTTGGTTTGAGGTTGTCTATTGAGGTTTATTCTACTAATGCTGAACAACTTGATTCTATTAGTGATAGTATTTTGAGTACTATTGAATCTAATGAACTTGTTCTTTATAATGATGGTATTGATAATTTTGAGTTAACTAATGTTAATGTTGATACTATTGATAGAGGTAAATTTAGGGTTCATACTAGACGTTTGGAATGGGATTTTAGTTTTTTTAAGGTGAGTTAAAATGGTTAGATTTTTTGATATTAAAGTTAGTGGTTTGAAAGAAACTCAAAGTTTTTTGAGTAAACTTGATGTGCAATTACCAAAGAATGCTGAAATTGATGCTTCTCTTGTTGCTGATGATTATAAACGTGGTTTAAAAAATGAACTTCTTGCTCAAGATCTTGTTTGGGATAAAATATTGTATAATTCTATTAAAAAACAAAAGACTGGTGATAAGGAATTTAGTATTTTGATGAAAAAGCAGGGTGTTTATCTTGATAGGATGAGACCACATTTTGCTCCTCTTGCTGATCCTACTTTGAAAAGATGGGTTGATGAGCATGCTGGTTCTAGTACAAGTAAAGGTCTTGGTAGTGGTAAAGGTAAAAAGGGTTATATTTATGTTAAACCTCATCCTTGGATTGAAAGAGGGATGGAAAGAGGTAGAAAAAATCTTAACAAGCGTTTAGAAAATGGTAAAGTTGCTAGAATGTTTAAAAAAGGAGGAAAATAATTATGGCTAAATTTAAGCTAAAAAAAGGAGTTTTGACTTATAAGGGTCAAATGTATTGTATTGGTGATATTGTCGAAATGGATGTCTTTGATAATGCTCTGCCTATCGCGTGGTTTGAGGAAATCAAAGAATCAAAAAAAATTAAGTCTAAGCAAAATAAAAAAGAGGAGGTAATTGCAAATGACTATAACAACGATAACTCCTACTAGGTTATCAATTGCGAGAGAAACTAGAGTAGTGATTGCTAGTGGAGTAACTATAAGTGCTACAAGTAATCTTAATACTTTGTTTGAATCTGGTACTGGTAATAATGTTTCGGCAATATTTAAGAATATAACTATTAGTCCACCTGAAACTGCTAGAGATTTACAGAGTTTTTTGGGTACTGATACAAATGCTTTTCAGAATCAAATGTTAGAGACTAAACCACCTGGGTTAGCTACTTTTACTGGTACTGCTATTATGGATGAAGATGAGGCTCTTGATGGATTTTTGGATAATAGTGGAACGGCTATTACTGATGGTTATACTAGGTATCAACTTGGTAATAATCAGTCTGAACACACTGATATTCTTGTAAACATTAGTGGTACTACGGCTAGTGTTAGTGGAGCACTTAATATTGCTTTAATTGATGCTGAGATAACCAAGTGGGGCGATGTTAGAATTAGTGGACCTGATTCTCATTGGGAACAAGATATTACAGCAGTAACTTTAGCAAAGAATTTCTACTGGGAATATAAAAACTAGGGATTTGATTTGAATGGTTGAAGATAGGTCGCAGGGAACCAGGGGCTTTACAGTCTCTGCGTTTCCAATGTCGAAATGGATTGAATGGGAACAGGATTGTAAGGATAATTTTGGAAACATTTATTGGATGAAAATTTGGAATGATCATTCTAGGGTTAAGGGTTATTCTTCTCTTAGTTCTTGTTTTGATAAGATTGCTGAATTAGAGGTCAAAATTATTGAATTGGAGTCTAGGTTAGATTCTTTGAACAAGAATGATGATTGTGGAGAAGAAAAATCTGTTAGTCCTTTTAAGGGAGTTACTCTTGGTGGTTGATGTTTTATGCCATTCGCGAATTATCCTGATTGGGGTTCTTGTGTTATTGATCAAATGAAGAAAGGTAAATCTAAAGAAGTTGCTAATAAGATTTGTGGTGCTTTGAAGAAGAAGTTTGAGAATCGTGAGAGAAAGAAAAAGGTTTATGAGTATGAAGAATTTTATCATGGTAAACATGAAGTCGTTGAATTGTGAATGGAGGATTGATGTAAATGACGAGTGTATTTAAAGGTGCAAAGGATAAGATAACAGAAATAAAAATTGGTGATGATTTAATTAAAATCAAACCTAAAGTTAAGGATGCTGAGGCATTGATGACTTTGAATAAGGATATGGGTGAAAAGGATGTTAGTAGGGTTACTGAAATAATGAAGAATCTTATTTGTAGGGCTAATCCTGATGAGGACCCTGAGGATATTGAGGCTTATGTTGCTGAAAATTATGGTTTGATTTTTGCCGAGTTAGCTATTTTGTATAAGTTTTCTACTAGAGAAAAAATGGATAAACTTTTGACTGAGGACTCTAAAAAAAAAGAGTGACTAAAAAAACAGGTTTGAAGGAATTTTTGAAGGGTATTGCTAGGGATAATAAGGATTTAAGTTTTGAGCGAGATTTTGTGAGGGAGATTGTTTTGGTATCGAAGGAAATGAGTCAGAGTATTGATGTTACGTTTGATCTTGGTATTGAACAATATTTTGCTATTAGAGATACTATTAGTTATCTTTATGAAGAACAGAATAAACAAATGAAAGGTTCTGGTAGTTCTAGTAATTTATCTTCTGGTACTTTTGGGTGATTTTGATTGGGTAATAAGATTCAGCAAGAAATAGTGGTTAAAGTTACGGCTCTAGTTGCAGGTTTTAAAAGAGGCATGGCTGATGGAAATAAATCTATTGCTGAATCTGTTGGTCAAATAGGTAGATTAAGTAGAAATGCTCTTGCTAGTAGTAAGTCTATTTATGGTGCTAGTGATTCTTTTTCTAATTTTGCTGGAATTGGAATGCATGCAGGTAATATTGTCCGAAGGCTTGTAACTTCTGTTTCTAGGGCTCCTTCTGTTTTTAGAGGTTTTTCTAATACTGTTAATTCTTTTGGTCAATCTATTACTGGTGTTGCTCGTAGACTTGTTCGTTTTAGAATGGAGATGTTATCAATAATGTTTTTTGGTATGGCTCTTTCGGCTATGATGTTTGGTTTGGTTAGACCTGCTGGTACTATGGCTGGTATTTTTGAGTTAATTGGGGTTATTTTAGAATTGTTCTTTTTACCTGTAATGCTTGCTTTGTTACCTGTTTTACTTGATATTCTTGATTGGGTTATTAATACTCCTGATGAGATTAAACTTTTAGTTGGGCAGATTGTTTTATTGGTTGGTGCTGCTGGAACTTTTTTAGCTCTTTTTGGTCAATTGTTATTATTTCTTCCTTCTATTGGTAGTTTGTTTCTTGAATTAATTGGTTCTGTTAGTGGTTTGTTTGGTCCTTTTGCTGGTTTAGCTGAAGGTTTGTTAGTTCTTGCAGGTGGGGCTATTTTAGTTGAAAGTGCTTTTAAGTTATGGGATTTTATTGGGCCAATTGTTAATGATGTTTGGGATAGTTTAAAAGAGTCTGAATTGTTTACTAAGATTTTGGAAACTTTTGGTTTGACTGTTGAAGATATTCAAAATCCTTTTGAATTATTGAAAAATAAGGTTAGTGAAGTAGTAGGTTCTATTGCAGAATCGCTTGGATTTTCTAGTGATGAAACTGGGACTTGGCAAGATAAAGTTATTGGGTTTATGAATGGAGTAAAAGATATGATTGTTAGAATTATTGATATTATGAAAGAATTTAAAACTAAATTTACTGAATCTATGGCTGAGTCAGGGGTAAGTACTGAAGATTTGATTAAATCAGTAGCAGATTTAATTTTAAAATTTATTGAATTATTACCAAGAGTTGCAGAATTATTACCTGATCTTATTGATTTAGCTGATAGAATAACTAATTTAGCTATTGTTGTTTTAGATTTAGTCGATGATTTAGATCCTCTTTGGGATGCTTTTCATGAAGGTTTAATGCTTATAAATGATGTTATTTATGCTTATGAAGTTTTAATTAAGTTATTAACAGGAAAAGAAATTCAGGGTAGAGAGTTAAAAAGTGTTCTTAGTTTTGATAGACTTACTGAACTTGGATCAGGTATTACTAAAATGATAATGGAATTAATTCCTGCTTTTGGTGATGGTGGGTTGGTTACTAAACCTACTCTTGCTCTTGTTGGTGAAAGAGGTCCTGAAATGATTACTCCTATTGGTCAAGGTGGTGTTAGTGGTGGAATTAATATTACGGTTCATGCTAATACTGCTGGTGGTGTTACTGCTGATGATATTGCCAGGGTTGTTGAAGAAAGACTTGGTAACGAGTTGAGGCGTTTGAACCATGGTTTCTAGAGGTAATATATTATGACTTCAAGTGCTAAGGTTTTTTTGGAAAAAAATGAGGTTAGTGGTCAAACTAAGATTGCTATAGAGGTTACCAAAATTCAGGAAAATTTGGAAAATAAAACTATTAAAATTCCTATTCCTGTTGTTAGTCAATCAAATCAAAATTCTAATAGTCCACAAACTAAATTTAAAGATTTGAAAAGAATAACTCATGTTATTACTATTGAAGGTAAAATTTATAATCAAAATACTTGGGTAAAAAATACAGGTGAATTAAATGATGAAACTAAAAGACAATTGATTACTGCAACTCAGGCTAAAAATGCTTTAATTTATTATATTCTTTATACTTATGGTAATTTGAATCTTTATTGGAGAGGTACATCTTCTTCTACAGCAGATCCTAGTGATACTTTAAGTTCTTTAATGGATTCGACTGATACTGATAGAGTTGTAACAGTTGTTTTTGATAAAATTGAGTTTTCAGAAATTCCTGCGCAAAGAGCGGAAAAGATTTATAGTATTAGTGATGGTTATGATTATGATGAAACTAATACTGAATCGTATGATGTTACTATTACGCTTACAAAAGGAGTGACTTTTTAATGGGTCGTGAAATTAAAAAAGAGTATTTGATTGTTACTGGAATTCTTCTTGTTTTGCTTACGGGTGGTTGGCTTTATTTTTCAGATATTAGAGGAACTTTTGATTTAAATCCTGACATTTTTTATATTGTTGAAGATCGTTTATCTGATAATGGTCAACTTAGAGTTAGTACTCGTGGTAATGATTATGGTGAAACAAAGGATTTGTTGTTATGGCGTTATGGTAATGAAGAGATGATTCTTTACAAGAATAACAGGGTTTTGGTTAAATCTGAGTGGCTTGTTAAGGGTTATGGGTTGAAAAAGATCGGAGTTGATGAATTAAGTTATTTGGGTGATCAAAGTGAGGGTATTGTTAATATTTTTAGGAATCGTGCTTATAATACTGGGGTTTTTACAGAATCCACTGTGATTGATTCTATTGCAAGTTTTGAACAATTTCCTAGTAAACATGTTGTTGAATATGTTGATGATTCTGGTTATAAGCGTTCTTTGACTTGGAGGCTTACTAATGTTGAGTTTCCTGATAGTTTGGATCATGGAAAATATTATGGTTGTGAGATTAATACTGTTAATAATGTGAAGATTAATTGGTGTAATGATATTGATAAAATGAATTATGCTTTTGTTGATAAGACTAAAAAGCAACTTTCGGTTTATTTTTTGTATGCTCTTGGTGAACAAGAGTTTAGTGTTAGTGTTACTGATCCTCCTGCTGATTATTTTATTGTTGGTAATTCTGTTTTACAAGAAGATGCTTTTTCTAAGTTAGAAGTTTATCCTGCTTATTCTAGTTCTCCTCCTGGTACTATTAATACACAAATTTTTGATTTGGATAATAAGACTTTGAATGATGTCCCTAACGCTCATTTGGCTTATGTTTTCGATTTTGAGATTAGTGATGGTGGTTTTGAGGTTTGGGTTGAACCTGAGTATGGTTTGGTTTCTAATTCGATTACTTGTGATTTTGATTATTCTTATGAGTTAAATAAGTTTCCTGGAGAAATTAATCCTCATGAAGCTACTTGTTTTAGAATTAATGATATGAATACAATTAGCGAAGTTGATGATGTGCAAGAAATCTTATGGGTTAGACCCTTTAAAACTGGTGATATTGAATCGAAAACCATTAATTATGATGTTAATACTATGATTTCTAGTGGTAGTTGGGTTGACAAGTCTTTTTTAATGAAACATGCTAGTGTAAATGGTAAACATATCTATTATCTTGATGAGGATATTTTTATTGGCGCTAAAGAATCTGTTAAATGGAGAATTAAATATAGAGTTCCAAAAGGTATTATTTCTGGTAAATATGTTTTAATTTATTATGTTGGTAATATTGATTGTATTTTGAATAATACTTGTTCTTATAAACAAGAAATGGATCCGTGGTTTAATAATGATTGGGGGTATAAAAAAGCTATTACTATAAATGCTAATGGAGTAACAGGAAAATGGTTTCAGATAATTGATTTAAATTCTGATACTTTAGGTGGAGATGCTTCTAATTTTTGGGATAATACTCGTGCTGATGGTTTTGATGCTATTTTTGTTAATAGTAGCGAAGATACTATATTAGAATCTTATCGTTTAACTTGGGTTAATGATGTTAATGCGATTTATTTGGTTGAAATTCCTTCGATGGAAAATCAAACAATTTATTTGTATTATTCTAATGCTGGTGCAAGTGATGATTCTAATAGTTCTGTGATTGATTTGTTTGATGATTTTAGTGATGGTGATTATTCTAGTAATCCTACTTGGACTGTTGCAAATAGAACTTGGAGTGCTGCGACAGGAAAATTGATTTCTGATGTTAGTGCTGATCCACAAATATATTCTTCTAATGTTATTACTGATTATACACAGATAAGATTATCTTTTGATATTAATTCTGGAACTTCTTCCTTTGCTGATTTTTGGTTAAGTGGGGTAAATAATATTGGTACTCCTGCGTATGTAATTAGACAGGGTACTAATGGTCTTGGATTTGATGATTATAATGTTAGTTATAGACTTATATTTTTGGATTCGACAATAAATACCAGTAATGAATATTTAAACATTCAAGTAACTAGGGATAAAAAAGGTTTATGGCGTGTGTTTTATAATGGTTCTCTTGTTGGTTCTGATATTAATACTGCTTATAATGACCTTGCTTCTTTTGCTTTATACACTGGTTCTACTGCTAGTATTGGTTATGATAATATTCGTTTTTGGAGTAGTACTGAAACTAATGAACCAGAATATTCTATTGGTTCTGCACAAACAAGTGCTGTTAGTCCTGATGTTAATGTTGTTTCTCCTAATGGCGGCGAGTATTATGATAATGCTAGTGTTTCAACTGTTTCAATAGATTTTAATGTTATGTATACTGATAATAATTCTGTTCTTGCAGATATTAATTATTCTGCGAGTGGAGTTCAAGGAACAGGAACAAATATTATTAGTGATGTTAATACTGATTCTGTAACAATAACTTGTGCTGATTCAGATTTTTCTAATTCTACTGCTTGTAGTTATTCTTGGAATATTGATGCTGTTGCTGATGGTAATTATTTTATTTTAATTGATGTTAATGGTGGTTTAACTACTAGGGTTTTTGATGCTAGTGATAATAATTTTAATATTTTTACCACTCCAAATGTTTCTCCAGATATGAATGTTGTTTTTCCTAGTAAATCTGGGTTACAGTTTATTGATGGTAATGTTATTGTAATTGATTTTAATGTTGTTGATGTTGATAATAATGCTGTTAGTCAATTGATTGATATTAATTATGGAACTACTTCTTCTCAAGGAACTGGAACTGTAATTATTAATGATGGTAATGTAGCTGAAACTGTTGGTCTTTATTGTGATTCTAATAATCTTGTAACTGTTCAAGAATGTCATTATGATTGGACTGTTCCTGTTGAAAATGATGATTTTTATATTCTTATTTCGGTTTATGATGGAGTAAATATTGATTTTAATTCTTCAGAAAATACTTTTTTAATTGATTCTACGGATCCAACTACAACTGCTGATAATAATACTAATTGGCAAAATGTTGATTCTAATGTTACTTTGACTTGTAGTGATTCTGGTTCTGGTTGTTCTTTAACTTCTTATAGAATTGATAGTGATGATTCTAATTCTGTTTCAATGGGTTCTTGGCAAACTTGGGATGGTAATGGACTTTATTTTTATCTTGATGGTAATTTTGCTTTTGATTTTAATTCAACTGATGGAGTTGGAAATATTGAAACTACTAATCGTTCTTATGTTACTATTGATAAAACTAGTCCTGTTCTTAGTGACCCTACACCATCATCAAATAGTCTTGTTTCTGATACTACTCCTGATTTAAACGTTGCTTTTACAGAGACGAATCCTTGGTATTGTACTGTTACTCCTATTGTTAATGATGTTAATGGTAGTGATTCTAATGCAACTTTGACAAGTGGAAGATGTTTGTATACTAGTAGTACTTTAAGCGAAAATGATACTATTAGAACTTGTTTTGTGATGACTGATTTAGCTGGGAATGTTTCTAGTGAACTTTGTACTTCTACTTATACTATTATGGCTAGTTATTATTTTGGTAATGTTAAAGAAGATTATTCGACTGATGTTAATGAGGCTGTTTTTTATCCTTCAAGTCTTGTTGATCAGAATGTTACTCCTAGTGGTCAAAATGATACTAATGGTTTTTGGCAATTTGAAAATGTTAGTCTTGGCGATACTAATGTTAGTGTTATAATGCGTAATAGAAGAGTATTATTTAATTTTGAACAAGATTGGGTTAAGTGGAAAAGAGTTCCTAATACTGATGCTTTGTTAGCTGTTAAAGATACTAATTCTTATCAGGGTCAATATTGTTTAAATCTTCGTTCTTATACTGCCGCGGATTATAATGTTTCAACTTGGGTTAATAATCAATTTATTGTCGATATTAATTCTGAATATAATACTGGGGCTGATTTAAATTTCCGAATTAAAGTTACTGATATTAATCAAATTAGTGATATTAATTTTATAATAGGAAATGATTCAGTTAATAATACGTGGTTTAATTTAGCCACTATAGATGCTAATTCTCTTAATGATAATTTTTCCGATGGGAATTTTCTTATTGATCCTGAATGGGTAATTGCTACTGGTAGTTTTGATGCTAGTAGTGGAAAATTAAAAAATACTAACGCTGGAAGCAGTAGAATTTCAACTGATTTAAATTCTCCTAATTATAATTCTCTTTCAATGAGTTTTGATTTTAATAAAGTATCTGCTAATGCTTCTTATATTTGGTTTACAAATTCAACAAGAAATATTAGTGTTACTGATGAAGGTTATGGGTTAATTGTTCATTCTGCTACTGATACTATTTCTCTTGCCTATCATAAAAATGGTAGTCAGTATATGATAGTTTCTGGAGTTGCAGGTTATACTTCAGGAACTGAATTTAATGTAAAAGTTACTAGGGATTCAGATTTTAATTGGGAATTATTTATTGATGGTGTTTCCAAAGGAACTGGAATAGATAATAATAATAGTTCTTCAAATTTTTTTGTAGTTGAAATGGGTTCTCAAAATACTACTATTGATAATATAGATGTAAATTTAACAACTCAAATTCAAGATTTAAATAGTATTTATCCATCAAATTCATGGTTTGAATTTAATATTGATTTAAATTTAGCAATTAATAATCAAATTGGAATAATTAATTGGAGTGATATTAATTATTTTTCAATTAAAGTAACTGAAGTTACTGGTGCAAGTGATTACAATATTTTAATTGATGATTTAGTTGTTACTCCTTCTACAAATCCAATTAATAATTGGGGTAATGGTTCAAGTTTTTGTATTGATGATGATAATTTAATGAGCGGTTGTCTTGATTTAAATACTTCTTCTCCTGCTTTTATAATACCTTCAAGTAGTAATGGAAATTCTAATAAAATTTGGATTTGGGCTGATTTGAATTTGACGAATTATACTCCTTTCGACTTATTCGAATTTGATTTTAACTGGTCGTTTGGAGGAATACCAAATGCCAATTAGTGTCGGAAAAATAGTTACTCCTGAAACAGGAGTCAAGATTTATATTAATGGAACTGATTATTCAGAATATGTTTTTAACTATGAGTTTAAGAAAAAAGTTAACCAGATCGGAGAGTTCATGGTTGAACTTCTTGGAATTAGTTCTACTCAACGTGATACTGATATTAAACAAGATGTTGTAGTTTATTTTGAGTCTAAAGGAAAACTTTTGTTTAAAGGTGTTAGTGAAAGACCTGATTATGAAACGGGTCAAGGGGTTATAATTAATGGTTATGGTGCTGGTGAGTCTTATTGTAAGAGAAGAATGGCCGAGGTTACTGCTAGTGCTGATACTAATAGTTCTCCTCTTTCACCTGTTTATACTTTACAGTCAATTAATACTATTCTTAGTGAACAGTTAGATAATGTTTCTCAAGTTACTCTTGATAGTGTTGATGATGGTTCTGAGTTGGGTACTGGAACTTATCGTGGTGATCACGTTAGTATTCTTTCCATTCTTGCTAATCCTGTTAGTGCTAAAGGCGGTAAATGGTGGTTTACTCACGGTAATAGTTCTCCGTGGAATGATAATATTTGTCACACTAGTTTGTTTCAAGGTTCTGCTAGTAGTGTAAAAGATTTTAATATTAGCGGTGTTGACCAGAATGCAAGTGGTACTAGTAATGAACAGGATTTTGAGAGTCTTTGGAATTGGACTGAAATACTCGGTTCGGGTGATGGCCTAAATCAAAAGCGTAGTGTGAATTTTCATGCTACTAATACTCGTAGTTTTCTTGCTAATGATATTGATTCTTCACAAACTACTATTGAATTAGAAGATGCTAGTTCTTTTGATTCTAGCGGTAACGTTTTTATTGGAATGGAAACTTTAAAATATACTAGTAAAAATAATAATTTTTTAACTGGTATAACTAGAGGTTCTCAAATAATTAGATTGTTTGATGATTTTAGCGATGGTAATTATACTGCTGATCCTGTTTGGACTGTTATTAGTGGTTCTTGGGTAATAGATTCTGACGATTTATTTGAATCTGGTTTTAGTAATAATACTGGAATAATTACTGATATTAATTTTAATAGTGATTTAGATTGTTTATGGGAATTTAATCTTTCTAGAGAAGGTTCTACCAATACTGCACAAGTTGGAATCTTAGTTAATGATTCTATTCTTGAAAATGGGTATTATGTTGATTTAAAAGATGATATTGCTTTAAGAACTCAAAGAAATGATGGAGTAGTAGTAATTTCAGGTGGAACTACTGTAGCAAATACTAATTATAAAATAAAAGTTACAAGAGATAATAGTGGTTTATTTGAACTTTTTTTAGATGATGCTAGTCTCGGAACAGCTACAAATATTACTCATGTTTCAGGTTCAAAACTAATTTTGGGTTCAAGTGGTTATGGTAAATCTAGATTAGATGATATTTTATTTTCAGATAATAATGAACTTTATAAAGCATACGCTCATTCTAAAGGTATTGAAGTTTATGATGCTCAATATACAATTGATACTCCTGAATCTAGTTCAAGTATCGATACTTATGGTTTGAAACAACATAGTTTGCAGGATAAAACTATTATTGATCAAGATGCTCTTGATAGGATTGCTCAAAAAGAATTGGCGGCTCATAAAGATTTGGTTACTAGAATTAGTCTTGAAGCTAGTGATCCTTATGATGCTGTTAGAATTATTGGTGTTGATGATACTATTTCTATTAGTGATTCTGATACTGATTTGAGTGGTGATTATCGTGTTGTTAGTGTTAACATGAAGTCTGAGAATGGTTGGGAGAGATGTTTTTTTGAGTGTTCTAATGCTCGATTAGTTTTGACTGAGGAGTTAAAAGAAAATAGTAGGTTAAGCGATGTTGAATCTAGGTTCATGCAGGGTTCAACTAGTTTATTTGTTGTTAATGAAACTGAGAATGCTAAAAGTGGTGCGCCTATTGATGTTTTCTTTGAAATTCCTGCTGAAGCTGTTGCTATTAATCAGGTTAAATTAGCTTATCGTAATGAAGCTCCTCGTGTTTGGCATGATGTTTCTAGTAATGTTGCTTCTAGTTCTACTGGAAATCCAACAATTGAAGGCACTACGGCTAATTTAACTCCTTCTGATAATACTGATTGGCAAACTATTTCAACTTGGGAAATTGGAACTAATATACAAACAATAATGGTTAGTACTCATTTAAGAAGAACTGCTGGAACTGGAGCTGATGCGGTTAGAATTAGATTGGTTAATTCTACTGCTAGTACTAATTATCCTGTTTCTAGTGGAAGTAGTAGTGCTTATTATGAATTTAATTATACTAATGATGCTGATAGTGGTACTGCTGGTGGTGGAGTTTCTTTATATTGGGAAAATCCAGGTTCTTCAGGAGATACTGTTTTATTTCAAATTGCTTCTGATAGTGGTAATACTTGGACTTGTTATTATCATATTACTCAAATAAGAGATCATACTCATACTATTGATTATAATATTAATGATAAACCTTATACGACTAATGTTGTTACAATTTCTACTACTGATGATGCTAGTGGAACAACTCCAACTTGGACTGATAGAACTACAGCAATTGAAGCAATAGAAGACACTTTAAATGCTAGTAATGGGGGTTTAGAAAGAAATATTGATTTAACAGATTTTTTTTCTAGTACTGGTTGGAAAGGAGTTAGATTTGCTGTTAATGGTAATTCTCGTCATAAAATTCAAGTCATGGGGAAAGTGTTTATAGAAGCAAAAAAAGTATGATTAGAAAAGTAATTTTGTTTTATTTGGGTTTTGAATAAATGGAGGATAAACATTTTTTATTGGGTTTTCTTTAACTTTATTATTATCAGGTCCATACTCAATTATTTTAGAATAAACTGATTCAATATATTTAATAGATATTATTGTAATACTAAAGCATAACAAAATCATTAGTAGGGATATTAAAAGTATTAAATTATTTTTAGCCATAAAATCATCAAAATAAGTAGGTTTAATAATAAATTAAAAACAAGTTTACATAACGCATTTAAACAAGTATAAAGGTTTCGTTAATGAACAAAGAAGAAACAAATAGGTTATGGAAATCCATCGAAG
>Ga0307378_10004839_pt1 | contig 18978 bp, 16 predicted proteins | sample UN1MG_FD_202238 | JGI IMG/M metagenome (GOLD analysis project Ga0307378, IMG submission 202238) | Soil microbial communities from Risofladan, Vaasa, Finland - UN-1 | ecosystem: Environmental > Terrestrial > Soil > Coastal area > Acid sulfate soil | place: Finland: Risofladan, Vaasa | collected... | reverse complement strand
AGCTTGAGCGATTGACATGGGGGCGAGCCTCGTCTAGACTAAATGCGGCCGACCAGCGACAGAACGATACGGAACTCGCAGGGATAGCGCGAACTCGGTCCGTGACGCGCCTGCTTTGGACCACTTAGAATCTCGGGTGGGGTGAAGCAGGCGCGGTCCAGTTTGGGCGGCGATAGAGAACGCCGTTCCCAGGAGAATCCGATGGCGCGTGGAGCGAAGACGAAGAAAGAGATCATACGGGATATGGGAGACGGGCTGGTGCTGCGCCGGGCAACGCCTGCTGATGCGGAGGCGCTGGCCAGGTTCAACTGCGCCGTCCACTGCGGCCCCGGGTCCGACGACTCGCCGGAGGCTACCGCCGCCTGGGTGCGCGACCTGATGTCGGGGAATCACCCGACCTTCTCGCCGGGCGACTTCACGGTCGTCGAGGACATCGGCAGCGGCGAGATCGTGTCTTCCCTCAATCTCATCTCGCAGACGTGGTCTTACGGCGGCGTCGAATTCGGGGTCGGGCACCCGGAGCTTGTGGGCACGAAGAAGGAGCACCGGAAGAAGGGGCTGGTCCGGGCTCAGTTCGACGTGATTCACGAATGGAGCGCCCGGCGGGGCCAGAAGCTCCAGGCGATCACGGGCATTCCCTTCTTCTACCGGCAGTTCGGGTACGAGATGACGTTGAGGTGGTCGGATGGCGTCCGGGGCCACAAGTCGGACGTCCCGAAGCTGAGTAAGAAGGAGAAAGAGACCTACCGCGTGAGGCCCGCGGGCGAGGACGATCTGGCGTTCATCGGCCGCGCCTACAAGGCCGGTATGGCGCGGTATCTGGTGTCGGCGGTCCGCACGAGAGCACTGTGGCGGTACGAGCTGAGCGGCCGGGGGGAGGGGGCGATGACGCAGTGGAAGCTGTGCGCGATCGAAAACGCGAGCAGTCAGCGGGTCGGCTTTCTCGCCCACGGGCCGCGGCTGTGGCACCGGAACCTGGGTGTTGTCGCCTATGAGCTGAAGGCCGGGGCGAGCTGGCTGGACGTTACCCCGTCGGTCCTGCGGTACCTGGCGGCAACCGGCGAGAAGATGGCGCAGCGGGAGAAGGGAGCGTTTGAATGGATCGCTTTCTGGGGGTTCGATGAGCATCCCGTGAGGCAGGTCGTCCCCAGCTTCCTATCTGAGCCGGCGCGGCCGTATGCCTACTTCATTCGCGTGCCCGACATCCCGGGCTTCGTTCGGCACATCTCTCCCGTGCTGGAGGAGCGGCTGGCGCGGTCGCTGGCGGCGGGGTACACGGGCGACCTCAGGCTGAACTTCTACCGGGGCGGCCTCCGCATGGCCTTCAAGCGGGGGAGGGTGACTGCGGTGGAGCCCTGGGAGCCCGGAGACAAGCTTTCGGCCTCGTTCCCGTTCCTGACGTTTCTCCATATCTTGTTCGGCCATCATTCGCTCGACGAGCTGGCGGCCGTATACCCGGACTCCGGTCCGCGCGGCGACGAGGCGCGGCTTCTGCTGGACACGCTGTTCCCGAAGATGCCGTCTCAGGTCTGGGGGGTGGAGTAGGGCCCTATGGAGCTTCTTGTGTTATAGTAACGCTCGGCATATCCAGGCCGAGCGAAAAGGGCGGGCGGGGGAAACCCGTTCGCTGCGCTCAGGGCAAGCTCCCTTTTGATCCCCCTGCCCCTTTCACTCGCTTTTGGCGCTCCTGGCGATGACTACGACCGAAATGGCGCCCGCCACCCGAAATCCATGAGCGCCAGCTCATATTGCCGCCCGAAAGCCCCCTGTTTCCCCGGGGGCTAATACCAATACTCCCGCGCTATTACCACAATACAAGATACTCTGTAGTCGGCATTGTGGGAATAATTATGCGTACGTTTCCGCGGACGGCGCCTCGGCGCCGTCCGCCTTCGTTCGTTCGGGCAGGACCGTCCGACCTCGAGCGGAAGTGAACGGGTCGAGGCGTTTCGTGTCGCCGGCGGAGGAGGAGACAGGTGGCAGCAAGAAGATCTGTGCCGTACTCGCGTGCCGAGCTGTGGGCGCAGGGGCCGCAGCCGCCCCGGAGCGGCGACGATCTGGATGAGATCGCGTTTCCGCTGGGGGGGATCGGCACGGGGTGTGTGAGCCTGGGGGGGTGGGGTCAGCTTCGCCACTGGGAGGTGATGAACCGCCCGGCGAAGGGCTCCCTGATTCCATTCGCGTTCTTCACGCTGCGAGTGGAGCGGCGCGGTAAGGCCCCGCTCGTGAAGGTGATCGAGGGCCCGGCCGGGGGACCGCGAAACGCGGGGGGACACTCGTCCGTGCCATGGGAGACGGGGGCCGGGCTGCCGAGGTTCGAGGAGGTTTCGTTCCGAGGGGAGTTCCCGATGGCGGAGGTGCGGTTCCGCGATCCGGAGGTTCCGCTGGAGGTGAGCCTGGAGGCCTTCAATCCTTTCATCCCGCTGAACGAGGACGACTCGAGCATTCCGGCTGCGGTGCTTATCTATCGCTTCCGCAATCGGAGCGGGCGGCGGGTGACGTTCTCCGTGGTGGGCAATCTGACAAACGTCGCCGGGGAGGGAGACGGTCTGAAGCGGAGGAACGAGGCGCGCCGCGGGGGAGGCCTGCGGGGCCTCTTCCTTTCTGCGTCGGGGGGGCGGCGGGACTCCCGCAAGCAGGGGTCGATGGCGCTGGCGACGCCGTGGGGGGACAGCTTCGTATGGCGGGGGTGGAAGGCGGGCGGGGGGTCGCCGCTCGACCGATTTTGGTGGGCGGTGGCGCGGTCTGAGAAGCTCCCGGCGAGGCTGGACGGGGACTCGGACACGGGAAGCGTGGGTGCGACGTGTACGCTGAAGCCGGGTGAGAGTGCGGAGATTCCGTTCGTCGTCGCCTGGCACTTCCCGATCTACGAGCACTGGGAGGGGACTTCGGGCGAGGCGGGCAAGGGCCCGGCGCGATGGCGGAACTGGTACGCGACCCGGTGGGGGGAGGCGTGGGAGGTGGCGAGCTACACGGCGAAGCACCTGGCGAGGCTGCGGCAGGAGACGAAGCGCTTCCGCGACGCGCTCTTCTCATCGACGCTTCCGACGCACGTTCTCGACGCGGTCAGCTCGCAGCTCTCGGTGCTCAAGTCTCCCACCTGCCTGCGCCTCGAAGACGGGACGTTCTATGGATTCGAGGGGTGCAGCGACACGGTCGGGTGTTGTGAGGGGTCGTGCACTCACGTCTGGAACTACGCGCAGGCGCTGCCCTATCTGTTCCCCCGGCTCCAGCGATCTATGCGGGAGGCGGAATACGCCAACAGCCTGCTGGGCGATGGCTTCATGTGCTTCCGCATGCCGCTTCCTTTGGGGCACAAGGGTACGAGGGACTATCATCCTGCGGCGGATGGCCAGATGGGAACGGTGATCCAGGTCTACCGGGACTGGCAGATCGGCGGAGATGATGCGTGGCTGGCGCGGATGTGGCCGCGGGCGAAGAAGGCGCTCGAGTTTGCCTGGCGCTACTGGGATGCGGACCGCGACGGCGTCATGGAAGGCATGCAGCACAACACGTACGACATCGAATTCCATGGTCCGAATACGGTGACGGGGAGCCTCTATCTCGCCGCGCTGCGTGCCGGGGAGCGCATGGCGTCTCATCTGGGCGACGAGGAGAGCGCGGCGGAATACCGGCGCCTGGCGGAGAGCGGATCGAGCTGGACGGACGCGAGCCTTTTCAACGGCGAGTACTACGAGCAGCAGGTGAGAACGGGTGCGCGCGATGCGTGGCCGGCGAGGCAGCGCAAGCTGTCCGAGCGGCAGGGTGACGACGATGTGTTCCCGTGGCCGAAGTTCCAGTACGGAAAGGGGTGCCTTGCGGATCAGCTCATCGGCGAGTGGTATGCGGCGATGCTGGGGCTGGGGCGCCTCTATCGACGCGGGAACGTCAGGAAGGCGCTGCGCGCCGTCTTCGGGCATAATTGGCGCGGGGACCTGAGCGATCATCCGAACCTGTTTCGGCTCTACGCGTTCAACGATGAGGCGGGGCTTCTGGTGGCGACGTGGCCGAGGGGCGGCCGGCCGGGGTATCCGGTGGTATATGCAGACGAGGTCTTCTGCGGGATCGAGTATCAGGTGGCCTCGCACCTGATCTATGAGGGGTTCGTCGAGGAGGGGCTGGCCATCGTCCGAGGCACGCGGGATCGCCATACGGGGAGGCGGCGGAACCCATGGAACGAGTTCGAGTGCGGCCACCACTACGTGCGGTCGATGGCGAGCTATGCCGTGCTGCTCGCTCTGTCGGGGTTCTCCTACTCGGCGGAGGAGGCGCGGCTTGGGTTCTCGCCGCGGGTCTTCCCGCGCGACTTCCGGACGTTCTTCTCCGTTGGGTCGGGCTGGGGGACGTATGCGCAGAGGGCCGTGGGGCGCGGGGGCGAAATCGAGCTTCGGGTCGAGCTCGGCTCGCTGCGGGTGAAGGAGATTGGGACGTCGCTGGTGGTTCCGAGAGACAGGACTGCGCAGGCGCGAGTGGGAAGGAAGCGGGTGGCGGCTAGGGTGCGCCGGCGCCGAGGGGGAGCTGGGTTTGTGTTCGAGAAGCCGGTGGTGGTGGAGGCGGGCGAGACTCTGAGGATCGAGGTCGGCCAGGAGCGGCGGAGACGCTCGGCGACGGCGGGCGGGGTGGGGGAGTAGGCGGCACGACCGAACAGGAGGTGGTTTTCGATGGGCAAGACAGAGATCATCAGTGCGGCGCTGGACCTGGTCCGCGCCGGCCGGTCGTTCGTGTTTGCGACGGTGGACGGGGACGGCACCCCGCAGGTTCGATGGATGGGGGGAGCGCACCTGGAGGAGCCGCTCACGATCTACATGGCCTGTGGAGCGGGCTCGCGGAAGATGGGACAGATCGCGTCACATGCAAAGTCGCAGCTCATGTTCCAGGCCGAGGACTTTTCTCGCGTGGCGACGCTGACGGGGATGAGCGAGGTCGTGACGGAGGCGGAGACGAAACGTCGGGTCTTCGAGGGGATCGCGGGCGCTTCTCAGTACTTCTCCGGGCCCGACGATCCGAACTTCGGGGCGATCAAGTTCACGTGTCGGCGGGTCGAGATGCTGGGGATGTCCGAAGGCATGGGCGTGGAGTCAGCGGATATGTGATCGGTGGGGCGCGGTACGTCGAGGAGGAATGAAAAAGAGCTCCGGCAGAAGCCGGAGCTCTTTTTTCCTGAATCGCTATTCGATCTAGAGAGGTCGGACGCGAAGCGCCCGCGGGCCTTTGTCGCCCTGGCCTATCTCGATCTCAACGTCCTGGCCTTCTCGCAGGGACCGAAACCCCTGGCCCTCGATGACCGAGTGGTGGACGAAGACGTCACCTTCCTCGGTCTCGATGAAGCCGAAGCCCTTTGCGTCGTTGAACCACTTGACTTTGCCGTTAACCATCAGCCGTTCTCCTTTCCGAAAGCATCGCCAGGTCGGAGAGCGGCTGAGATTACGAGTACGCTGCTCACCCCGAAGTCCTACGGCTTTCGATGTTCGTGCGCATCCAACGCACCAACATATATGCTACATGGACCGGCTCTGCTTGTCAAGGGCAGCAGGCAAGCTCTTTGGATATCCATTGGCCGCCGCGACGAGACCCGGGCGCGCGGTGCAGCCCTTGGACCGGGATGGAGGGACTCGCGCACGCGCCGCCGAAACCGATGCTATTGGGTGGGGCTTGGCGCAGTGGGAGAGGAGGGGAACGGGTGTTCCTGTTCGTGCCGCTGGGGACGACTCGGCCGCGGTGGCGCACACCCTACGTCACCTACGGGCTCATTGTGGCGAACGTGCTGGTGTTCTGGCTCCAGATCACCTCGCCCGATGCTCTGCCTCCAGGCTTCATCCCCGCTCGGCCCGGGCTCTTCAGCTGGTTTGCCTCGATGTTCATGCACGGCGACGTGTTCCACCTGGGCGGGAACATGCTCTTCCTGTGGCTGTTTGCGACGCTGACAGAGGACGTGTTCGGGCCCTGGCTGCTGCTGGCGGTGTACTTCGGCCCGGGACCCCCGTGGGGGCCGATCTGGGCGCCACTCTCCTTCACAGCTTCGTCGGGGCACTGTTCGCGCCGGGCGCTCTCGACGTCCCGGTGGTGGGTGCATCCGGGGCGATCGCGGGGGTGATGGGGCTGAGCCCGGGACCCCCGTGGGGGCGGTGTGCTTTCTGCGGACGCAGGTCCGGGTGTGGTACCTCGTGGGGCTGTTCCTGTATTGGCGGACGAACGTTGTGGAGATCGGGGCGCCGGTGTTTCTGGGTTTGTGGGTGGGTTGGGAGGTGTTGAAGGGCATCGTCTTCACCTCCTTCCAGGCGGCTCTCGGAGGCGGGGGCGGGGTTGCTCACTGGGCGCATGTGGGGGGCTTCGGTGTAGGGCTGGGTGTGGCGCTGGCGCTGAACCGGGACCCCCGTGGGGGCTGCGCGGGCGTGTCGTGCGAACGGACGTCGTGGATGGGCGGCGGCCCGCGATCGGTCGGTTCGAGGCCTTTTCGCAATCCGCCGAGATCGAGAAAATGGTGCAGCAGTCTCCCGAGGATGCGGAAGCGTGGTACGCGCTGGGCCGGGCGCGGCTGCTCAGCGGGCGGCCCGAGAGGGCGGGGGAGGCGTACGCGCGGGCGATGGAGCTGTTCTTGAGGCAGCGTCAGGAGGAGGGTGCGGTTCGGGCGTACGACGGGTTGAAGGAGCACCGGGAGGGGGCTGCGGTCGCCGAGGGGCTGCGCTTTCCGCTCGCCTGCGCGCTGGCGGAGAGAGCTCACGCGGAGGATGCGTTCAGGCTTTTTTGGGATGTGGCGAAGGAGAGGCCAAAGGGGGCGCAGACGGAGACGGCCCCCACGGGGGTCCCGGGCTGGTGCGCGCGGGGGAGATTGCGGGCCGTCTGCCTGGGTATGAGCGGTATGCTCGGGAGAGCTTTCAAAGGCTGCTGGAGGAGTACCCCTATGGGCCGTGGAGGCACATCGCGTTGAAGCGCCTGAAGGAGCTGGAGGCGGCCGCGGTTTCACCGGGGAGTGGGAGCCCGGCGGAGCGGCCGAGCGCGATAGACGAAGACGTCCGGCATTTGGGCGGGCCGCCGGGAGAGGGCGATGGTGGTGTGTGATCCTCTGCGCATCGCGGGAGGGCGCGCTAGCGCGGCTTCATGAACTGGATGGGCGTGATCCCGAGGATCAGGAGCGTGCGACTATGGCACACGATCCGGGGGCCGGCCGCGCGGGATTCGACGGCGAAGGGGAAACATGGAATTGGGTTCCCGACTCGACAACCTCGATGCGAGGGTGCCATGGCGCTGCGGGAGCATGTTGCCTACGTGCCGTATGCGAATCTCGTCGAGCGCTTCCACGATGCGGACGGCTGGACGTGCGTGGCGTGTGGGGGCCGGGTGGGGTTCAGGGGCTTCGGCCACGAGCCGCGGCCGCGGGTGCCGCTGTTCGAGTGCGCCGCGTGCGGGCGCCGCTCCGACGGGTGTCAGACGTTCGAGGCGCACCACCTGCTGTACGACGGATGCGCGCTGGAGGATGAAGCGCCGGCGCGGTGCGGGCACTGGCTGTGTGAGTGGGCGCGGGCGGCCGGGATGTGCCCGGTGTGTGGGGCGAGGAAAGGCGCTGGGGAATACAAGACGGCCCGGAGCCGCTGAGGGCGCCGGGCCGGGCAGTGCTGGGGCGGGACTGAGCGCCCGCCCCGGTTGATCCGAGCGAGCCCGCAGAAGGGGGCTCGGAAGAAGACCTACTTGCAGCCGGACTTCTTGGTCTGCTTCTTCTCAGTCTCGCACGTCTGCTTCGTCTCGGTTTCCTTCTTGTCTTTCTTCGATCCGCAGCATCCCATTTGGGTCACTCCTCTTTTCTCTGAACGTGTGCGCTCATGCGCTGGATTGATTATTGCCCGGCCGGGGTATGCTGTCAAGCCCAGATGTGTGCAGGGAGCGCGACGAAGGTGGTTAGGTCCGCTCCCCGCCTCCGCTGTCGCTCCGGGTTGGTCGCTCCCCGCCTCCGCTGTCGCTCCGGGTTGGTGGAAGGCGACAGATTCATGCCCCTGCCGGTAAATGGTGCGCCATGTTCCGGAATGGCCGAAATGGTCGAAGGATATTGGTGGTGTGGTGTGGCAGTAGAAAGGGTGGTGTAAACACTATGCGAGTGCCGATGCTGCCGAAGACAGAACAGGAGCCTGTGTCCTTCGAAGGCCTGCCGCCGGAGGTAGATGGTTGGCTGAAGGAGACCGTGCCGGGTGAAGAGGTGCGGGCGGTGCAGCACGTGGACCTGCACGGGCCGGGGCACTTTGGCGACGCCTGGGTGATCGCCACGGACGACTCGCTGGTGTCCGTGCGATGGGACTCGGATGGGCTGAAGCTGCAGGCGCGGGTGCCGCTGGAGAAGGTGGAGCGGGTGGATCTGCGCGAGTTCGTGGGCAACGGCCGCCTGGAAGTGACCGAGAACGGGCAGAGCAAGGCGCTGGCTCGGTTTACGCGGTCGCTGGCGAGAGATGTGGAGGTGACGGGGAGGGAGATTGCACGGCTCGCCACCGACAAGCGCAAGCCGCTCGGGCTTCCCGCCGTCGAGCTCACCGGCGACGTCGGTGAGCGAGGGGCCGCTCGCTGCGCCATCTGTGGGCGCGTCCTGGGCCGCGAGGGCGTCTGCCCCGAGTGCCTGGACCGCACTCAGCTCGCCTGGCGCATGATCGGGTTCATCCGCCCCTATCTGCCCTACGCCCTCCTCGGGCTCTTCCTCGCCGGCCTCGCCACCCTCGTCGGCCTGCTCCCGCCGCTCGTAACCCGGTACCTCATCAACGATGTTTTCATGGCGGGAGCATACGACCGCCTTGGCCCGGCGATCTGGCTGCTGGCCGGCATCTACGTCGCCCGGTCGGTCTTCAGCTACTGGCGGGCCTACCTCCTGGCCTGGCTGGGCCAGCGCGTCGTCGCCGACGTCCGCTCCATGACCTATCGCCACCTCCACCAGCTCGCCGTCGGCTTCTACGAGCGCCGCCAGACGGGACAGCTCATGTCCCGGCTCACCCATGACACCGGACACATCCAGGACTTCGTCGCCGAGTACCTCCAGGAGATCGTCGTCCAGGTCTTCACCGTCATCATCATTCTCGTCATCATGCTCAAGATGCAGGCCACCCTCACCCTGCTCACGCTCCTCCCCATACCGCTCATCGTCCTCACCACCACCTTCATCCGCACCCGGGTCCGCCGCTACTACCGCAGCGCCCGCCGGCGCATGGGCAGCATGCAGGCCGTCCTCGCCGACGCCATCCCGGGCGTGCGCGTCGTCAAGGCCTTCGCCCAGGAAGATCGCGAAGTCGAACGCTTCGACGTCCGCAACGAGGGCTACACCCAGACCAGCATCCAGGCCGCTCGGCTCAAGGCCGGCTTCATGGCCGCCATCGCCCTTATCACCGCCATCGGCTCGCTCGTGGTCTGGGCCTACGGCGGCAAGCTCTACTTCCAGGGCGGCATGGACCTCGGCACCATCGTCGCCTTCACCGCCTACCTCTGGCAGCTCTACGGACCCATCGGCCAGATCAGCAACCTGTACGAGCGCTTCCAGTTTGCCGCCACCGCCGCCGAGCGCGTCTTCGAGGTGCTCGACACCGAGCCTGAGGTGGATCGCTCCCGAGAGCGCCGCCAGGCCAGCGACATCAAGGGCGGCTTCAAGTTCGAGCAGATCTACTTCAGCTACGAAGACGGCGAGCCGGTGCTCTTCGACATCAACCTCGAGGTCGAGCCCGGGGAGATGATCGGCCTCGTCGGTCGCACCGGCGTCGGCAAGACCACGATCGTCAACCTCGTCTGCCGGTTCTACGACCCCGACCGCGGCGCCATCTATGTCGATGGCCACGACCTGCGCGAGTACGACCTCCGCTCCTGGCGCAGCCAGATCGGCATGGTCCTCCAGGAGCCGTTCCTCTTCCACGGCAGTATTGCGCACAACATCGCCTACGGCCGGGCCGAGGCCTCGGAGTACGAGATTATCGCGGCGGCGAAGGCGGCCAACGCCCACGACTTCATCATGGCCACCCCCGACCGGTACGACTCCCAGGTCGGCGAGCGCGGGGTGCGACTATCCGGCGGCGAGCGCCAGCGCATCTCCATCGCCCGCGCCATTCTCCACAACCCGCGCCTCCTCATCTTCGACGAGGCCACCTCCTCCGTGGACACCGAGACCGAGATGCTCATTCAGGACGCCATTCAGCGCCTCGTTGCCGGCCGCACCACCTTCGCCATCGCCCACCGGCTCTCCACCCTGCGCAACGCCAACCGCATCGTCGTCCTGGAGGAAGGCCGCATCGGCGAGGTCGGCAGCCACGAGCAGCTCATGAAGACCGGCGGCCCCTACTCCCGCCTCGTCAACGCCCAGACCAGGCTCACCCCTCAGATCGTCGGCGTGGGCGCCGATCAGGAAGGCTCGAGACGCGCAGAGGCAGGCGGAGATGACTGACAGCGAGCGCGAGCAACAGGCCCAACACGCGGCCGACACCTTCGCCGTCATCGATCCCGGAGACGTTCAGTTCCGGCAGAACGATGATGGGCTGGTCGAAGCCGTGCTCGGCGACGGAAGCGTGCACGCCGGCATCAGGGTCGCCCCCGCCTTTCCCATCACGCGGCCCAATAGCTTTCTCTATCTCTTCGACGGCGACGAGAAAGAGCTCGGCCTCCTCGTCGATCCTCGCCGGCTCGACCGCGAATCCCGCGACATCCTCCTCGCCCAGGCCGACCAGGCCTACTTCATGCCCCACATCACCCGCATCATCCGCGTGGAAGAGAGCATGGGCTTGGGCATCGCTCAGTGGGAGGTCGAGACCGACCGCGGCTACAGCGCCTTCGAGGTCGTCTCCCGCTCGGAGTCGGTCTGGTTCGTCGGGCGCGACCGCATCGTGATCCGAGACGCGGACGGGAACCGCTATCTGATAGAGGATATGTCTGCGCTCGACAAGAGAAGCCGGCGCCTGGCGGATCTGTATATCTGAGAGTTCCGCGGGCTGCGGCTTGCGCCGGGGGCGCGCCCCGGTTCCCGTATGCGGCTTCGTGCGGGCCTATGGCCTGACAGGACGCGGGGTGCTGAGCAGGTATCTGACCGAGGTCGAGGATGCACTCGACCGAGAGCCTGCACCGGCGCCGGCGGGGTGAGGGCGGGACGGGGGATCAGTCCCCTCGGAGCAGTCCTGTGATGATGGGCTTGATGGCGCCCCAGTCGCTGGATGCGGCGTACTTGACGGGGGCGCCGTCGTCGGTGAGGCGAAGCCGGCCGTCCTTCTCGACGAAGATGCGGAGGTCCTGGAAGCCGAAGAGGTCTTCGCGGAGGAGCGAGAGGAGGCTGATGGCGTCGAAGAGGGTGAGGGGCGCGGTCTCGGGATCGGCGTGCCATCCCGACTGCTCGCGGTAGAGGCGGTAGCAGTCGAGAAGGAAGGCCGAGACGGGATCGCCGGGGTCGAGGGCTGTTTCCGCTTCCTGCCGAGTGAGGATGTCGCGGCAGGCCTCGATTCCGACCACGCGTGGGGCGAGGCGCTCGAAGACGACGCGGGCGGCCGCGGGGTCGCACTGGATGTTGTACTCGATCCCTTGCTCGAGCCGTCCGGCCATGCAGGTTACGGAGGCCCAGCGTTCCAATATGCCGGGGTGCCGGTCGGCCAGCCGGGCGGCGTTGGTCAGCGGGCCGATGGTCAGGAAATGAAAGCGTTCGGGGAGGGCGACCATGGCCTGGGCGATGGCCTCGATGCGGGCGTCGTCCTGCTCCGGGGAGACCGGTTCGAGCGGCGGCGCGAGCTGGGCCTGAGCGGGGATGTCGTTTCGCTCGTTCCGGCGCCCGTCGAAGGATGCCATCGCTCCCGGCAGCACGGGGACCCTCGGGGCGCCGCCGCGGGCCAGGATTTCTCGAGCCAGCCAAACTCTCGCTTCGACCCTGCGGAAGACCGTGGAGATCCCGACTACGTCGATCTCCGGATGGCGCAGGGCGCAGAGGAGCGCCACCGCGTCATCGATGTCGTCGCCGATGTCAGTGTCGATCCAGACTGGAAGCATAACAATCAAGTATTCGACGGCTGGACGCTATGGTCCTTGTGGCCGCGCTCGTGCGAGGGCGCCGGCGCGCGGCGCCAGCCTATTCCTATTCTATCGTCGGCGCCCGCTTGATGCGGGGGTCTGTGAAGGTATCGGTTTCATCCCGGCTCGTGGTCGAGAACTCCGAGACGATCGCGCCCTCGGGTCCCGCCTGGAACCAGTGGAGGGTGTCGGAGGGGATGGTGTACTGCTCGCCGGGGTTGAGCTCGACCTCGTGGAAGACGGTGTAGCAGCTCTCGCTCCCTTCGGGGAGGCGCGCCTTCACGGAGGGGGTGGGTTCGCCCTCTGCGTAGACCCAGACCTTGCCCCAGCGGCAGCGGAAGGTCTCCAGCTTCCCAGGGCCGCCGGCCACGGGCGGGTGTTGGTGCTCGGGGCAGGTCTGCCCGGGGAACATGACGAGCTCCTTGGCGCAGTAGGAGTCGTTGTTGATGTATATGACGATCATGAGGCCGGTCCGCTCGAGCTCGTCCAGCCCGAAATCGGCGACCTCGATGTTCTCCCGCTCTTCCGGGGTGATGGCGATTCCCGCTTTCGCGAGCATCTCAACCGCGCGCTTCCGGGCGCTCTCTACCTGGCTGCTCTTCATCGTCTTCCCTCTCTTCCTCTTGGTCTATCCGGCGCGTCAGGCATTCTTCTCCTCGGACATCATGAGGTCCTGCCGCCTGCTAGAAGACCTCGAAGGGGTTCTCTCCCGCGTAGAGCATCGTGTCGGGCAGGGGGACGTTGATGTCTTCGATTCCGAGGAGCTGCACGGCGTCGAAGAGCACTTTGCCGCAGTCGGCGAAGGCGACCGCGCCGTGGTGGGGGAAGCGCTTGCCGATGAGCACGTGGCGGTAGAAGCGGGCGAAGTGGGGGATGCCGAAGACGCCGATGCCGCCGAAGCTGCGGGGGTCGATGTCGAGGATGTTGCCGGGGGCGATGTAGCTGAGGAGCCGGTTGTCGGCGTTGCTCTGGAGCCGGAAGAAGGTGGCGGGGCCGGGGCGGAGCTGGCCCTCGAGGGTGCCGCGGGTGATGTCGGGCTCCTTCGACGGGTCTTCTATGAGCCGGTTCATGATGAGCTGGAACTTGATCTCGCAGCTCTTGAGGCAGCAGCTCGGGGTGTTGCCGCAGTGGAAGCCCATGAAAAGATCCTCCGGCGATGCGCCCTTGAGGTCGGCATTCCCGTCGATCATGTCGGCGGGGACGGAGTTGTTGATGTCGAGGAGCGTGGGCGGCACGCCGCCGGCCAGGTAGCACATGTATTCGCTCAGCGCGCCGTAGAGGTCGACCTCGCAGGCCACCGGGACGCCGCGCGTCGCCAGCCGGGAGTTGACGTAGCACGGCACGAAGCCGAAGGCCTGCTCGAATGCGGGCCAGCACTTGTTGGCGAACACGGCGTACTGGCGGGAGCCGAGGTTGGCCTCGGCGAAGCGTGTGAGTGCCACCTCGAAGCGGGCGAGCTTCGGAAGAAGGTCGGGGTAGGTGTTTCCGCCGCCGAGCTCATTCGCCATGTCTTTGGCGGTGGCGGCGACGTCGGGGTCGTCCTCGCTCATCTCCTGGTAGAGGACGTACATGTCGAGCTCGCTGTTTTCCATGACTTCGACGCCGAGGTCGTAGAGGGGCTTGATGGGTGCGTTGCAGGCGAAGAAGTCGTGGGGGCGGGGCCCGAAGGCGAGGATTTTGAGGCCGCTGACGCCGAGGACGGCGCGGGCGACGGCGGCGAAGTGGGCGATCTTCGGGGCCAGCTCTTGGGGCAGGCCGACGGGCATCTGGGGGATGTGGATCCGAACGCTGCGGAGCCCGAAGTTGTAGGAGGCGCTGAGCATTCCGCAGTAGGCGTCGCCGCGCCCTCCGACGAGGGATTTCTTGCTTTCCTCTGCGGCGGCGCAGGCCATGACGGGGCCGTGGAAGCGCTGGGCGAAGATGGCGAGGGGTCCTTCGGGGCCGAAGTTCCCCAGGTAGATCGCGGCCGCGTTGGCGCCGGCGGCGCGGCACTCGGCAAGGGCGTTCACCGCGTCCCGCTCGCTCTCGATGATGGTGGGGCAGACGAACGGGTCGAGGCCGATTGCCTTGCAGGCTTTGGCCAGCTTGTCGCGACGCGTCCGGGAGAGCTCGATGGGAAAACAGTCGCGGCTCACGGCGACGATCGCGAGCTTGATCTCGGGCGCGTTCGGGATGGTCGTCATTTCCATGTGCCTTCTCCTTTGCGACTGTGGGCGGCAGCAGTGCCGCCCGAGGTTTCGAGTTCGGCGCTCGGGCGTTGGCTCCCTTTTCTATAGAGTTTCTTGCATTATGGTTAGGAGCACCCATAATGCAAGAAACTCTACAGCGCACGGCGTTAGGCTCACACAGCAGATTCTCTTGCATTACGGTCGTAACCGTAATGCAAGAGAATCCGTAGAAGCTGTTTCATAGCCCGCCGAGGCGGGTTATGAAACAGCAGCACACGCCGCCAGGCTCCAGCAGGGGCATTTCATGCCAGCGTCTCTCGCGGAGAGCCAGGCGAGTGAGGGTTATGAAATGCGCTCCAGCCGCGTCTCCTTGCGGCGCCCTGGTCGCGGGCGATCTCACCCTCGGCGCCGAGCCGCTATGCGGGACTGCTGGGAGGTTTGAGGTCCGCCGCGTTCACAATGCTCGGCGCGGCCTTGGGTGGGGTGCCCTCGAGGAAGTGCCTCACGTGGTCGTTCCCCCACACCGGGTATCCCATGAGGATTCCCGCCACGTTGCAGGCGGCGAGGCCGGCCATGCCGCGGCGGGTCCAGGAGGTGGCGGAGCCGAGGTGGGGAAGGACGATGACGTTGTCGAGTTTCGCCATTCCGGGCTTCATGGCTGGCTCGTCCACGCTCTCGACCCGGGTGCACGAGACGGGCTCTTCGCCCTGAGACTGGAGGAACCGGCCGTAGGCTGCGACGAAGGCCTCCAGCTCGTCGCTCGGAGTAGAGAAGCTTCGCACCGTGCTGGCGCATGCGGTTACCGAGGTCAGTCGTGATTCCGGTGTAGAGTCTTCCCTGACGGTCGGAGATGTACACGTGCCACATAAGGACGGCTGCCATAGGGTAATGGCTCCGCGGGTAGGACTCCCTTCACTGCGTTCAGGGCAAGCTCATCCGCCACAGGCGGATCTTCGAGCCGCCTGTGGGCGTCTCTGCGACCTGGAATCCGGTTGCCCCCACAGGATTCTGGCTCCCCGAACGTCACCCTCCTAGTAACCGTTCTCAGTTCGCGGATGGTCACACGCGGGGGGCGAGCATAGGGATGGGAATGGAACAACCGGACCAATAGGGCCGTGTGGCCGGAGGTTGGTAGCGGGGGCCCGCTACGTTCGAATGCACCACGCGCTGTCATCCATCCTGGTGAGGCGTTGGTCACTGCCCATGAAGGGACGCCGTCCCCGCCGAGACTGATCCACTGGACGGAGGCCAGTAGTAACCGTCGCAACCGTCGACACCGTCGTCACATGGCGCGAGTGCCGCCGGTCCGTCGGGCTACTCCAGACCCTCGTTCCATCGGCTGAGCTAACGGCCCGCCCGCGGGGGCGGGTACGCCAGAGGTCGGAATCATGCTCCACCCCGGGGTGGGTTTCGAAAATGTAGCCACCGCTCGAAAGGGTGTATTCTTAGGTCTTTGGGCCCAGAATCCAGAACGGAAGGAATTGCGGTGGATGCCATGCTTTTCTCGTTGGTCACGCTGCTCGCGCAGTGGTTGCGCCCCCGGTACAATGCCAGAATGAGGCTGCTCGAAGCGCAGATTCGCATGCTTCGCGCAAGAATTGACACAAGCCGGATTGCGCCGACGCCAAAGGAGAGGACGGACTTGCTTCGCCTGGGAGCTGCCATGAACCACGACATCGATGAGCTCATGCATGTCGTCGTGCCGGCGACGTACAAGAAATGGGTTCGGCAGCTTCGAGGGGGCAAGGCGCACCGGCCTTCTGGACGACCTCGGACGCCCAGGGCGACCCGGGAGCTGGTGCTGCGGATGGCCACGGAGAACCTTCGCTGGGGCTATCGGCGCATCGTCGGGGAGTTGAAGAAACTCGGCATCCGCATTGGCGCGACTACGATTCGCGATATCCTCAAGCGGGAAGGGCATCTTCCCGAGCCGCAGAAGGCCACGAAGAAGCTGCCTATCCCCTGGACGACGTTTGTCCATGCGCACTTGGAGACAATTGTCTCGTGTGACTTCTTCACGAAGCGCGTCTTCACGCTTGGTGGGATACGCCGTGCTCATGTGCTGGTCTTTATCCATTTGGGGAGCCGCAAAGTCTTCTGTAGTCCGAGTACGTATCATCCCGATTCCAAGTGGATAATGCAACAAGCGCGCAACGCCTCAATGTGGATGGAGGACGAAGGCATCAAACCAAGGTTCCTCATCAGGGACCGCGACAGAAAGTACCCCGACGAATTCGACACGTTCTGGAGGCCGGACGTGAGATGCATCCGGATTCCACCCAAGGCCCCCAAAGCGAATTCCTTCGTCGAGAGTTTCGTCTCCAGCACACGCCGGGAAACGCTGAACCACTTCATCTGCTTCAGCCGGGGACAACTCGACTACATCATTGATATCTGGCTCCGCCATTACCACGAGTGCAGGCCGCATAGAGGTGTGGGACGAGACAACACCGTCTTGGACGAGGCCTTTGTTCCACAGACAGAAAGTCGCGTCCGATGTAGAAGCGATCTCGGTGGCATCCTCAAATCCTATTATCGCGAAGCCGCTTGAGTTGAACCCTCGTCGTCATTCCGCTAATAGAGTTGCCACACGCGCCATGGGCCTCCTCCTCGGTAAAACACGGCCATCTCCGACATGCTCTCGCCCAACTGCGATTCCCAACGCTTGATTCAATAACCTTCTTCTGGTTAACTCAGGGAAGATCATCGTCAAGATCATAATCAGGTCGACGCAGCTACAATTCCGCACCCCTCAATAGACCCTTCAGGCTTCTCTTCTTACATTTGATCGAGATCGATTACAGGCTGTTTAGGTCCCTCTGCGCTATGGCGCGTAAAGGGAACTAGATAGGGTCGAAGTGTTTTAGGGCTCCCGTCTGGGACAAGAGCGTCTTAATCTACTTAGCGTCGGCGGTCGTACCTTTCTTCCGGCCCTTAATCGAGTAATCGATCTCAGAATCCGTTCCGCTACTCAAGGCACCTTCGAAGGTGTCTCCAGTGACTCTCGCCCAGACCTCCATGGTACCCTTCGCCCCATTCCCCTTGTGCCAGCTCATCATGGACTTGGGCGTTTCGTACTTGTAGATCAACATGTCATCCTTGAAGCTGATGGCCGTGATCTTGAGTTCACCATCCTTGTCGTCGTGGAGTTCTGCGGCAAGCGCACCGTCTTTCTCGGTAATCGTCAACACGCCGTTGCGAACCTGGCTGACAATGTTGGACACGACCTCCCACTCGCCAATCACCGCATCGAGGTTCGGCTCATCGTAGGCGCTCTTCACGCCGGGATAATCGCGCCAGATCCATCGAAGGGTATCAGGAAAGATCTCGCCGCCGTGACACAAATCGTGCCCGCCGGTTCCCAGTTCGAACCGATAGTCGTATCTGGCAAACCTCAGCGCGAAATCCATATTGATATTAGCGAGCGTCCAATTGCCTTCAATGATGCTTATGTCATTCGCTCCGTCCTGGAGAAACACACGAATGGGTTTCGGGCTTCCGCGGGTCTTTCGGATGCGATAGGGGTACTCGGACCCACGTTGGAGCCTTGTGTAGCTGCCAATGTGACTGATGACCTTGCTGAAAGCGTCGGGGCGTTCCCAGGCAACGGTGAAGGAGCACACCCCTCCGTCGCTCATGCCGCAGACGGCTCTACCCGCCGCATCGTCAACGAGGTTGTAGTCTTTGGCGACGTCAGGGAGGATCTCTTCCAGCAGGAAGCGCGCATAGGTGTCAGAGAGCGTTACATACTCCACTTCGCGATTGTCATACACATTCTTCGTCCCGCCGGGATTGACGAAGACGCCAATGGTGACGGGCATCTCCCCCTTGTGAATCAGGTTGTCGAAAACGGTCGGCACGCGCACCTCGCCGTCCGTATGAACGTAGTCTCCACCGTCCTGGAACACCATCACGCAGGCCGGTTCGGCCTCATCGTATTGGGCCGGGACATAGACCCAATAATCGCGTGTACTGCCGGGATAGATAGTGCTTTCATTCCAAGTGCGTTTCTCCACCGTGCCCTTGGGGACGCCATCTTGTGGCAACGAATCAACGCCCAGCCTGTAATCGGTCACGTATCCTGCCCCTTTGGCTTCCTCATTCTCCTTGGCCTCCTCCATTTTGGCTCCTGCCTTCTTGGCCCCTGCCTCTTTGGCTTCTGGCTCTTTAGCCGAAGCGGGACTTGCTAGAGCGAAAGCCAGAACAACCGATACAATTGACATTCCCAATACAGGCCTGCACATGTTCATCGCGGGTAAGTCCTCCTTCCTCTTTCAAGACGAGAGTCGAGTGGCGCGGGGGAATTTCACCCCCGCGCTCTCCCAGAACCGGACGTGCACGTCTCCGCGCATCCGGCTCCCATTTCTCCAATTCGCTATGGCATCGTTCCGAAACACCAGTGCGGAAACAACGTTGGGTCCCGCTATGCGATTCGGCGTAACCAGTGTGTCGCACGGCGTGGATGTCGGCGAAGCCAGTTGTATTTGTTCCGCGCCCAGCGTACAAGGTAGCGGTTGATGCGAACAAGTAACGGGTGAAGCGCAGTCTTGTAGTACCGACAGTAGTACTGTATCCAGCCTCGAATGACCGCGGCGTACATGTGCGCCAAGTCGTCGAGACCTTTGTCGCTTCTGCGGTGCATAGACCAACTCCTGGAGCAGAGCCCGATATGCACCTCAGCACTAACATAACAGGTGGTAGCACCCATGGGGGCAGGTCACTCGACATACGGAACTCGTTCCATCGCCTACACTCCTTGCTGCACGGAGAGCAGGCAAGCGCGAAACTCCAAGCTAGTACCGCCATTTCT
>Ga0307378_10004832_pt1 | contig 18999 bp, 17 predicted proteins | sample UN1MG_FD_202238 | JGI IMG/M metagenome (GOLD analysis project Ga0307378, IMG submission 202238) | Soil microbial communities from Risofladan, Vaasa, Finland - UN-1 | ecosystem: Environmental > Terrestrial > Soil > Coastal area > Acid sulfate soil | place: Finland: Risofladan, Vaasa | collected... | reverse complement strand
CCGATACTCACCGCATTTGAGATCGAGTATACTTGATTTGCACAAGATTTGCGTTAGAGAAACATCAATCTTGCATTAGATTTTCGGACCGCACAGGCTCACCTGGCCCGACGTCTGGGTAGTTACACTTGAACGTCGTCCTCACGTCGGGATTCACGGTGGCCGGCTGCGTCACCGACGGGGTTGGCGACCCGGTGCCGGGCGTTCAGATCTACGCCTATGATCCTGAGATCCGAGGGTTTGGATTCTCACCGACTGACGAGAGCGGATGCTACACGGGAACCCTGCCTCTGGGGACTTTTGACATCCAGTTCATCCCACCCGGGGGACGGGGGCTGGGTCCCGTTACCGCTGTCGACGTGATCAGCGAGACAGCCACCTGTCCGAACACCCCTCTGCCCATCGCGCTTCCGGCGGGATTCACGATATCCGGCCGTGCCACTTGCCAGGGACAGCCTGTCAAGAACGTCTTTGCTTACGCCGCCCCGGCAGGAGGTGCTTCTGGATGGGGACTCTACACCGTGGACGATGGTTCCTACGGGCTGCCTGTGATCCCAGGCATTTATGACGTCGAGTTCGTTCCTCCACCAGCAACGGGGTTCGACACGATGGTTGTCAACAACGTCCAGGTCTTCACAGACACAGTCCTGAACGTTGATTTCTGTGCTCCTGTCAAGTCGGTGGACGAGCTTTTCGTCGTGCCGGGCGAGCGGCGTACTTACCAGATCGTTATGACCCCGACGCAGGACGTCGCCACATCCCGGCTGACCGACACACTGCCCTCGGCAGTGGCCTGGGCTGGCGACCTCTCGGCGACCAGCGGCAACGCGAGCTACAGCGGTGGCACCGTCACCTGGAGCGGACCTCTGACGGCCGGCGCGCCGCTCACGATCACCTATGGCGTGACCGTGACCCACGCGCCATGCTGCGACACGGCTGCTCACACGGATATCTACACGGACGTTTACAACAACGCCGTGCTGGACGATGGACAAGGAAACATCCTTTACAGCACGCCTGCGGTCCTGGCCATAGGCAATCCTTTTGGCACAGGTTCAGAACGGGCCTTCGACGTGGCCTTTGGAGATGCCGATGGCGACGGTCACCTGGACCTGGCGCTGGGCAACCACGCGCCGAACCAGGTGTGCTGGAACAACGGCGATGGCACCTTCGACTGCGAGGACGCTTTCGGGGGAAGTGCCACCTTTGACGTGGATTGGGGTGACATGGACGGGGATGGCTCTCTCGATCTCGTCGTAGCCAATTCTATGGGGCACCAAAACCTGGTGTGTCTCAACAACAGAGACCGCACGTTCACCTGTATCGGCTTCAGCATTTGCTCAGGCGGGGCCTGCGATGTAGCTGTGGGAGACGTGGATGGCGACGGCGACCTGGACATCGCGCTCGGAATCCAATTCGCTCAGGATTTAATCTATTACAACGACGGTGACGGGATCACTTTTTCCAGCACCGACACCTATTGTTATGACGGCTGGGTTATGGATCAGGCCTTTGGCGACGTGGACGGCGACGGCGATTTGGACCTGGCTGTGGTGGGCATAGGTCCGGATTTCGTGTGCATCAACGACGGCACCGGTCACTTTACTGAGACTCATTGGCTCGCTTACCGCATCGACCCTGGCACGTGGGGGGTAGCGTTGGGCGATGCCGATGGCGACGGCGATTTGGACGTAGCAGCGGGAGAGGCTACCGGTTACCCAATTGAACTCTATCTGAATGATGGCCGCGGCTACTTTACCGAGACGCTTCCGCTCCTCATTGGTCCTGCCTGGGACAGCACTGAGGGCTTGGCCTGGGGGGATGTGGACTGTGACGGGGACCTGGATCTTGCTACGGGCAACTGGCTCCAGCAAACCGTGGTCTATTTCAATGACCCGGTGACCGCTACCGACAGCATCACTTTTTCGCGGAAGGTTTACCTCGGCACGGACTCATTCGGCGTAAACGGTGTGGCCCTTGGCGACGTGGATGGCGATGGTGATCTGGACTTGGCGGTGGGCAGTGATGGGGGACAAAACGTGGTTTACCTCAACACTGTAGTGGGGACCGATGTAGCGATTGTCAAGTCGAGCCAACCGTCCTTCGCGCTGGGGTCCGGCGACCGGCTGACCTACACCTTGGTCTACACCAACAACGGACCATGTGAGGCGACCAACGTGGTGATCGCTGATGAGGTGCCGGTCACGTTGACCGTAGAGAGCGTCACCAGCAGCGGTGCACAGATCGAGCCTATCGGGAGCGTCAGTTACACCTGGCAGGTAACAGACCTGCCACCAGGCGCGGGCGGCGTCATCACCATCACCAGCATCGTCAGCTCGTCCGCCAGTGGCGAGTTCAGTCTGACCAACCGGGCGACCGCCACCGCCACGAGTGGCTGTCGTATCGATATGAACCCGGGCAACGACACATCCGTCGTTCACAACAGAGTGAATGTCGAACCGTACGACGTCTACTTGCCGCTTATTCTCAAAAACAACTAGACCGGTGGCGTTGCTCAAAGAGTACAGAGCCCGAAGGATCTAGCAGACCCTTCGGGTTTTTCTTACCTCCGCTGCGGCGGCATCCTGATAGGTTGAGCCGATCTTCCTGAAAGATTGTGACCCACGAGGTCACAGTCTTCTTGTGTGCCGGGCATGCCCGACAGCGTGGGGGTGCGAGTCCCCCGCACCGGCCAGCCGGCCAGCCCTCCGCTTGACAAACAGAACATATGTCCTATAATTAGCCTCGCACTGCCCGCTCGTGCCGGCTGCGCGCCGGGGGCCGACCCCGCGTTCGCGGCGGCGTGCCGAAAAACAATTACCGGAACAAAACAATTAACGGAACCAGGATGGCGCCGGTCCCCACCTCCCGGGTCAGGAAGATGATTGAACACCTGGGGCTCAAGATAGAAATCCGGACAAAGCCATCATTGATACCAGCCTGTTATCCTCGCCCCACGAACGTAGCGTATCCCAGGTACTCAAGGTATACCGCTTGACCTGGCTGGCCTCACGGCGCGGGTCGACTTTGTAGACCCTGGTGACGATGTCGCGCAGGCCTGCCTCCCGCAACAGCTCCTCCCAGCCCTCGGCCGTCGGAACGTTCGCCTTGAAATGATCGATTTCGTTTGTCCATCTGTGCCACCTGTGCCATCTGTGCCATTTGTGCCAGTGAAAACAAGACCCCCCTACCCTATGTAGGTCAGATTTGCCATCACGGGGCGAGCCAAGACCCTAAGGGTTTCAGAAAACCCTTAGGGTCTTGGCCCGTTCCGGCGCCCCCCCCCACTTGGCAACCCTGCCACTTTGAGTACAATATCCGCAAGCGCTCACCCCTCCCTACGCAGGGAGGGGCAGGGGGAGGGTGGACCCTCTCGTTGCGAGTTCAACCGCTACACAGACCGCGGTCTTCGTCCTCACCCCATCCCTCTCCCTGGCAGGGAGAGGGAGCAGACGGTTACACACAAAGGAGGGAGCCTAGGATGTTTATCGTCCACGTACACGTCCACGTCAAACCCGAGTTCGTCGATGCCTTCAAGGAGGCGACGCTGGAGAACGCGCGCAACAGCGTGCAGGAACCCGGCATCGCCCGCTTCGACGTGATCCAGCAGTTGGATGACCCCACCCGCTTCGTGCTGGTCGAGGTCTACCGCACGCCCGACGACCCCGCCCGCCACAAGGAGACGGCCCACTACCAGGCCTGGCGCGGCACGGTGGCGGAGATGATGGCCGAGCCGCGCAGCAGCGTCAAGTACGATAACATCTTCCCTGACGATGCGGGGTGGGGATAGAACCCCCAATCGACCGTTTGCCTGTGCTACCTATCTGTACTATAATCCACGGTGTCAATCACCGTTGGAGGATATGCCAATGGCTTCACTGGTGGAATCCCTACCTCAAACAGGGCACTTGGAAGTAGATATCAGAGTGAGAGCGGATGTAAATATCTCCGCTTATGCCGCCAGACAAAAGGTCAATAGCTTTGTGTTGAGCGACATCAGTTACATGATGCATGCCGGTGTCCCAACGCTTGTAGTGGCCGAGCGTATCTGCTGGCGCGTGCCGGTAATCCTCTCTCTCACTTCTCAAGGCGATGTAGGGGAAGTGGGCACAATCGATGTGGATGTAGAAACTGGCCAAATGCACATCACTCCCCAACTGATAGCGGAGATAAACACCCGTGCCGAAGGTCTTGCTCTCAGTGCCACATCAGAGCCAGCAGAGTGACGGTGACTTTGAACTGGCCTGGCTAGAACGCGACTACTTCTATGCGCTCATTACCTCATAACGGCACAGGATGAAAGGCTATTGGTGTGCAAAACGCATCTGACCGATAGAACAGTATCGAACGTGACCATGGATAACTCATCACACAAGGATTCTGTTGGTTGAGGTCTGCCGCATGCCGGACGACCCCGCCCGCCACAAGAAGACGGCCCACTACCAGACCTGAGGCGACGCGGTGGCGGAGATGATGGCTGAGCCGCGTCACAGCGTCAAACACTGTAACGTTTTCCCACATGATGCAGGATGGGGATAGTGACACCCCCACCTTCAAAACCACCAGTCTGTTGGAGGGGAGAAAGTATGGCATGGGATGAAGAGAAACAAGCTAGATTGGATACACTGCGTACTGCTGAGTTGACAGGCACGCTGGACGAGGTAGGCAAAGCTGAGTTAAGTGTCCTGATTGAATCCATTGAAGTAGAAGAACGAAAGCGCTTGGCTCCTACACTGGCCCGGATGCAGGCTGAACAATCCACCTTGCGCCAACAAATCCAGGCGAGCGAGGCCGAGAATGAACAACTAGCGGCCTTGGCTGTACAGATGGAGCAATTGCTGGCCGATGGGCAGCGAACGCTGCGAGACTTGCAACGTCGCCACCAGGCTATCCAGGCAGAGTATCAACGCGTCACGGGCACGCCTTTGTCGGTAGCAACGTGATGGTCTCTGAGAAACTGCGCGAAAGTGTTCGTGCGTCATAACAAAACGAGGATGGTTTCACATCCAACGCCTACGCTTGAACCGCGCTCAATTGGTTGAACTCCGGCTCCAACGTGCCGAAGAGCAACGCTTGCGTCAAATCCTGGAACACAACCAGCAAGCAATTGTCCGGCTGCGAGTACATGTGCGGGAACTGGAGCACGAGATTGAGCGCCTGTTGCAGATCATCGCAGGGATGACGGCTGGGGAGAGGTAAGCCCTCCAAGTCCTGCTGGAATCACCGCAACACAAGGCACTGGTCCTGCTTGCGCACCAAGAGAGGCGCAGCATCTCTGACATCATGCGTGAAATCATCAGTCAGCATCTGAAAGAGCGGGCAAGAGACGCCAAGAAACAGCGCGCAATCGATGCCCTTGACAGGTTGACCCGCCTGCGTGAGAGAATCGAACGGCGGTCTGGCGTGTACCAGCGTGATTTGATTGCCGAGGCTCGGGCCGAGCGTGATGGGCAAATGGGGCGAATATGGAGTGGAGGGGAGCACTGAAGATTGTAGGGGCAGAGTTCTGGACCGCAGACCAAAGGCTGGCACATGGAGCGCAGCAGGTAGGAGCGACCTGGGTGCACTGGGTTGCCGAGAACCTTGAGCGGTGAATGAAATAGGAGAACTGAAGCGCCCATGAGATTCGAGTTCGCCACAGCCACACGCATCATCTTTGGGCCAGGCACGCTGCGCGAGGTGGGGCCGATCGCGGCGCAGATGGGCAGCCGCGCGCTGGTGATCGCGGGCCGCACCGCCCTTCGACCGGCTCAGGGCAGGCCCGCCCGGGCCCAGCCGCTCCTCGACGGGCTGGCCGCACAGGGGGTCGACGCCGTCACCTACCCCGTGGCGGGCGAGCCGACCGTCGAGGTGGCCCGCACCGGCACCGATCGCGCGCGGGAGATGGAGTGCGACCTGGTGATCGGGTTCGGCGGCGGGAGCGCGGTGGACACCGGCAAGGCGATCGCGGCGCTCCTGACTAACGGCGGCGACCCGCTCGACTACCTGGAGGTCATCGGCCGGGGGCAGCCACTCACCCGGCCCGCGGCCCCCTACATCGCGGTGCCCACGACGGCGGGCACCGGCGCCGAGGTGACGCGCAACGCGGTGCTGGCCTCGCCCGAACACCGGGTCAAGGTCAGCCTGCGCAGCCCGCTGATGCTGCCCCGCCTGGCGGTGGTCGACCCCGAGCTCACCCACACACTGCCGCCGGCAGTGACGGCCAGCACCGGGCTGGACGCGCTGACGCAGGTGATCGAGCCCTACGTCTCGCGCCGGGCCAACCCGCTGACGGACGCGATCTGCCGGGAGGGGATGCGGTGCGCCGCCCGCTCGCTGCGCCGGGCCTACGAAGCGGCCTGCTTGCAGCGGGCCGGCGGCGACGACGCGGCGGCCCGCGAGGACATGGCGCTCGCCAGCCTGTTTGGCGGGCTGGCGTTGGCCAACGCCAAGCTGGGGGCGGCGCACGGGTTCGCCGGGCCGATGGGCGGCATGTTCTCCGCGCCGCACGGCACGATATGCGGGCGGCTCCTGCCCCACGTCGTGGCGGTCAACGTGCACGCGCTGCAGGAACGGATGCCGGGGAGCAAGGCGCTGCGCCGGTACGACGAGGTCGGGCAGATTCTGACCGGAGACGCGAGCGCCACGGCCGACGACGCCGTCGCCTGGGTGCAGGAGCTGTGCGACGCGCTGCAGGTGCCGCCTCTCTCCTCCTACGGGGTGACGGAGGAGGACTTTGCGGTGCTGATTGAGAAGGCCTCCGTCTCCAGCAGCATGCAGGGCAACCCGATCAAGCTCACGACTGAGGAGATGGGGGAGATCCTGGTGCGGGCCATCTAACTGGAGATTAGAGATTAGAGATTGGAGATTGGAGAGTGAACCCGCCCCCAAGCTTCTTCGCTGAACCATATTGCGCCTAGAGGCGGGATGGTGTACAATTGGGCCACTCACGAACGCGGAACTGGAGGGCCCATGAGCGAGAGAGAACCGATCCGAGTGATGCTCGTCGACGACCACGCCGTGGTCCGCAGCGGGCTGGGCGCATTCCTGCTCGCCTTCGACGACCTGGAACTGGTCGCGGACGCCGGCAGCGGCGAGGAGGCGGTGCGCCTGTGCCAGCAGGTCCAGCCTGACGTGGTGTTGATGGACCTGGTGATGCCCGGGATGGACGGCGCCGCCGCCACGCACGCCATTCGGGAGCGCTGCCCACACATCCAGGTCATCGCGCTGACCAGCTTCAAGGAGAAGGAGCTGGTGCAGGGGGCGCTGGAGGCCGGCGCGATCGGCTACCTGCTCAAGAACGTGTCGGCCGACGAGCTGGCGGGTGCGATCCGGGCGGCCCACGCCGGGCGGCCAACGCTGGCGCCAGAGGCGGCGCAGGCGTTGATCCAGACCGCCACCCAGCCTTCCCAGCCTGACTATGACCTGACCCCCCGCGAACGAGAGGTGCTGGCGCTGATGGTCGAAGGATTGAGCAACCCCGAGATCGCCGGACGGCTGGTCGTGAGCCGCTCCACCGTCAAGTTTCACGTCAGCAGCATCCTCTCCAAGCTGGGCGTCGCCAGCCGCACGGAGGCCGTGGCGCTGGCCCTCCAGAACAACCTGGTCACCTGACCCGGGAATAGATCCCCCACCTCTACTTCGATATCACCTGGTCCAGACCCGGTGTCTACGCGCGGAACGACTCAGGGCGGGCGTGGACCGGCTACGGAGCTGCCATCGCGTGACCGGGTTCGTGGGGACCGCCCGGCGAAAGTCGCCGGCAGAAGCTTCGTTGCAGGGACCGCCCGGCGATAAAGTCGCCGGGCTAAGGAGCAGCGCCCCATAGATGGGGCTGAGCCGGATTGGTCCGGCGGAACCTCCGCAGACCGGCGGCTTGATGATGCTGTCGGCAGAAGCTTCGTCGCAGCGACCGCCCGGCGATAAAGTCGCCGGGCTAGGGAGCAGTGCCCCATAAATGGGGCTGAGCCGGATTCGCAGGGAAGGAGGTTGTCATGGACAGAAGGCGCAGATCGCGATTGGCCGGCGGGCTGGTACTGATCCTGCTCGGCGCGTGGTTCCTCGTCACCCAGTGGGTGCCTGAACTACAGGTCTGGCAATCGTGGCCATGGATCATCATGGGCGTCGCGGGGCTCCTGCTGATCGTCGGCCTGTTGGCCGGGGTTCCGGCGATGGCGGTGCCGGCCTGCATCGTCGGCGGCATCGGCGGGGTGCTGTACTGGCAGAACGCCACCGGGAACTGGGACAGTTGGGCCTACGCCTGGACGCTGATCCCCGGCTTCGTCGGCGTGGGGATCGTCCTATCGGGCCTGCTCGGCGGTGAGACACGACAGTCGATACGGGGGGGGGGCGGCTGGCTGATCCTGATCAGCCTGGTGCTGTTCGCCGTCTTTGGGTCACTCTTCGGAGGGCGGGGCCTGCTGGGACCGTACTGGCCGGCGCTGCTGATCCTGTTGGGCCTGTTGCTCCTCATCCGATCCCTGTTTCGGCCCCGCTAACAGCCAGTGTGCGTCAATCGCCCGTCACGCATCACGTTTCACGCATCACGCATTCACGTTTCACGTTTCACGTTTCACGCCTACCGGATGCCTTGTCAACCACCAGGAGGTAAGTGACATGAGCAAGAGCAACCTGTTCTGGGGTCTCATCCTCGTCCTGCTCGGCACCCTGCTGCTGCTGAACAGCGTGGGGCTCCTGAGCGTAGACGTCTGGAGCCTGATCGGGCCGCTGGCACTGATCGCGTTCGGCCTGTGGGTCCTGTGGGGGGTTTTCCTCGGCGGGCCGTCTGCCGAGACCGAGGAAGCCACGATCCCGCTCGAAGGCGCCGGGCGGGCCCGCGTCCGCATTCGCCACGGGGCCGGACGGTTGCACGTGGACGGCAGCGCCGGCCCGGGGGAACTGGCGACCGGGACGTTCGGCGGCGGCCTGGACCACCGGGTGAGACGGGAGGGGGACACGCTGGACGTCGAGATGCGCACGCCGCTCCACAGCTTTCCGTTCTTCATGATGCCATGGTGGGGCCTGAGAGGCGGGCTCGACTGGTCGTTGGGCCTGAACGGCGAGATCCCACTCTCGCTCGACCTGGAGACCGGGGCCAGCGACGCGCAGTTGGACCTGGCCGAGCTGCGCGTGACCGACCTACAGTTGCAGACGGGCGCCAGCGCGACCCGCCTGACGCTGCCGGCCAGCGCCGGGCACACGCGGGCCGAGATTCACTCGGGGGCGGCCTCGGTCAGCATCCGCGTGCCAGAAGGCGTGGCCGCCCGCATGCGGATCAAGAGCGGCCTGGCGGGGATCACGGTCGACCGGAGCCGCTTCCCCCGCACGGGCGACACGTACCAGTCCGCGGACTATGACACAGCACCGAACAGGGTCGACCTGGACATCGAGACCGGGGTGGGCTCGGTCGACGTACGCTAGGAGGAAGACAAAATGGGACGGTTTGAAGTACGCGTGGTGGGGGGGATCCTGCTGATCGCTGCTGGGATCCTGTTTCTGCTTCAGAACCTGGGAATCCTGGGAGGTGGTCTGGCCCTCCTGTGGGCCCTCCTCTTTGGCACTGGTGGCGCGGTCTTTTTGTACGTGTTCCTGACCGATCGCGCCGCCTGGTGGTGGGCGGTCATCCCGGGGTTCGCCCTGCTCAGCATAGGGGCGATCATCGCGCTGGACCAGTTGGCTCCCCGGATTGGTGGGAGCTGGGGCGGCGTGCTCGTCCTGGGCAGCATCGCGCTGGCCTTCTGGGTGATCTACCTCACCAACCGCGAGAACTGGTGGGCGGTCATCCCCGGCGGCGTGCTGCTGACGACCGCACTGATCACCGGCCTCTCCTCCGCCTTCGAGGGCGTCGAGATGGGCGGGGTCTTCTTGATGGGGCTGGGGCTGACCTTTGGGCTGCTGTCCCTGATCCGGACGCCGGAGGGACGCATGAAGTGGGCGCTCATCCCCGCCGCCGTGCTCTTGATCATCGGCCTGTTGATCACGGCCGCCACCGTGTCGCTCCTCAACTACCTGTGGCCGGTGGCGCTGATCCTGGTGGGGCTGTACGTGATCGCTCGCATCCTCGTCCCCCAGCGGGGCGAGTGAGCGACGCAACTCACGCAAGACGAAATACGTAATACGTAATGCGTGATGCGTGATGCGTAATGCGTGAAACGTGATGCGTGAAACGTGAGGCGTGAGACGTGAAACGTGAAACGTGAAACGTGAGGCATGATGCGTGAAACGTGAAACGTGAGGCCTGAAACCTGAGACCTGAAACCTGAAACCTGAAACCTGAAACCTGAAACCTGAAACCTGAAACATATACATAACTGCGCGGTGTGAAGGGAGAGTATTATGGACGAGAAAAGGGATGATCGGAGGAGGAGCCTGGTTGGTCCTGTGATTCTGATTGGCCTGGGCGTGGTGTTTTTGCTGAACAACCTGGGGGTCCTGGCGTGGAGCGTCTGGGAGGTGATCCTGCGGTTGTGGCCGATATTGCTCGTCGCCGCGGGGCTGGACCTCCTGCTGGGCCGGCGCTCGATCTGGGGGTCCTTGCTGGCGCTGGTGCTGACGGCGGCGATCGTGGCGGGGGTGTTGTGGCTGGTCGGGTCGGGCATCATTTCCGGGCCGGCGTCACCGGCCGAGGAGATCAGCCAACCGCTGGGCGACGCGACGCAGGCCCGGGTCGTGATCGCGCCCGCCGTCGGGACGCTGCGCGTCGGATCGCTCCCAGAGTCGAACGACCTGGTCGCAGGCACGATCCGCCCGATCAGCGGCGAACGGGTGGCGCGCGACTTTAGGGTGGAGGGCAAGACGGCGGTTCTCACCCTCCAGAGCGAGGGCACGTTCACTGCGTTTTCCCCATTCGCCGGTGGGTGGGGTGACCAGCGGGGCTGGAACCTGGAGCTGAACCCGGACGTGCCAATGCAACTGGAGATCAGCCTCGGCGTGGGAGAGTCCAACCTGGGCCTGACCGGCCTGCAGGTGAGTGACCTGAACGTGAGCACTGGAGTCGGCCAAACGACGGTCGTTCTGCCGGAGGAGGGGCGCTTCCGGGCCAGGATCGAAGGCGCGATCGGCCAGACGGTCGTCCTCATCCCGGCCGGGCTGGAGGCGCGGGTGCGCGTCGACACCGGGATCGCGGGCAGCCAGTTACCGGCCAACTACCGGCGGCAGGACGACGTCTACACCTCGCCCGGCTACGCGGGCGCCGACAACTACGTCGACCTGGAAGTGAGCCAGGCGATCGGCAACATCTCGATCCGTCTTTTTGAGTGAAGCCAGACGACCCTTCGGGTTTTCCGCAACCCGAAGAGTCTCTCCTCGTCGAACCCCCTGGATGCCGCACCTTGGTGCGGTCCTGCTCTTGCCGGATCGCCAGACCCGGCTTGCATCCACTGGATGGAACCCTCGTGCCAAATGGCACTCATGGCACTGATGGCACAACGGCACGGATAGAACACGGATTGGCAGAATTCACGGATCGAGGTTTGCGCAGAACAAGCCCCCCACGCAGTGGAGGGTGGGGTGACAGCTTCCCCACGCCACCACCAGAACGTACCGCCTCCGTGCCCCCGCAGCTTGGAAGGGGATGAGGGGCGGCTGCCCGAACAAGCGCGCGGGAAAGCGGCACAGACAGAACACGGATTGGCAAGATTGGGGATATCCACCGCTAGCGGAAACGCCTGAGAAGGGAAGGCGGCAGTCTTGCACCACACCACAAGGCATTATCCGCAAAAGCGCCCAGGCTCTCACCTGGGCCGTGTTTCTATGAACAACCCTGTCCGCAACTACCGCCGAGGTGCTAGCTAGGAGCAGAACACCCGTGGCGTTGCGTTCACTTGAGATGAGCACCAGCCTCACTCCAATGGATGAATCGGATAAGCCACGAGCATTTCATTCTCTCAACAGCAAGACACCCACCGTACCGCTGGTGGGTTAGATTACCATGTCTTGACTAGGTCCTGTAAAGTAGAGTAAATAGGCGCGGTCGTCGTCTATAGGCGAATCAGGTGAATTGCTGGCACCTGCAGGACTATCGATCCTCATTAGCCCCCTTCAGTTCCGCCAGCAGTCGAGCCGCCAACCTCTGACGTTCCACTGCTTCTGCCCCAGATAACAGTGCGATGGCCTCTCTCAGGCACCGCCGTCGCTCGTTGATTGACAGCTCGTGCCCGACAGGGGGCTGGCTCAGATTGATCAAAGTCGCTGCGGCATTGACGGCGTTACCGACCTGCTTGAACAAACTCACGGCGGTTCTATAAGACGATATGGCCTCATCGATCGATCCAAGGTGTTCGTAGGCCACACCCAGGTTGTTTAAGGTGATCGCCTGTCCCTTCAGGTCACCCAATTGAGCCTTCAGTTCCAGGCTCTCCCGGTATTGGCTGACTGCCTCCTTCCATTGGCCCTGCCCCGCCGCCGCCAAACCGATGTTACCTTTGATCGCTGCGAGGATAGGGTGATCATCCAACACCTGGGCAATCTCAAGACCCTGGCGATACAACTTCAGCGCTCCCTCAAAATCGTCGGCCATGCGAGACAACTCGCCCAGATTATTGAATGTGTGAGCAACGCCGGTGTGATCGCCGACTCTCCAGGCCAGTTCGAGGCTGCGTTCGTAACAAGCTTTTGCTTGGTCCCACTCATTTCGCCAGCAGTGCAAGGCTCCCAAGTTGTTGAGCACACTGGCCTGACTGTACTCGTCGCCCAGGCGTTGAAACTCGGTTAGTGCCGCCTGCAAGTATTGGAGGGCCTTCTGTCCCTCACCCCGTTCCCGGTAAAGCCGACCCAGGTTGTTGAGCGCCCGAGCAGTCTCCACTTGGTCGTTTATCTGTTGGAAGAGCGACAACGCTCGCTCGAAAGCCTGGTCTGCCTCAGCCCAATGCCCCAGACTCATCGAAGCCAGACCTATATTGTTGTAGACCTGTGCTAGCCCTGTTGGATTGTCAAGTTCCTCGAGTATTGGCTTACTGGATTGGTAGAACTGGATGGCCGATTGCCACTGGCCGCGTAGGCGGCAGACTTCACCCAGATTGGTCAGACATTGTGCTTCGTTGTATCGGTCGCCAGCTTCGTGATACAGCACCAAAGCTTCTGCGAAACACTGTTCGGCTTCGTCCAGACAGCCCTGTGACAGACGAAGCAGGCCCTCGTTATGAACGACGACGGAGCGCAACGTCAGCGAGCTGCTGCAGCGTGAGCTACGCCGCACCATAAGCAACATCCGCCCGCACTCGTCAAAATGGGAACGATCCAGAGCCGCCTTGAAGAACTTGAGCCAGGTCTGGATTCCGGTCTCATCATGCGACTCGATTACCTGATGAAGATACTCGAGGCGATAGGTCACTTCATTGGCTAGATTCATCATGCGAGGTTATTCATCCCTGCTGAACGCTACCAACACACCAATCGGAGTGGACCTGCCCCAGACCAGCCAAGGCGACCGCCACCCTTCGTTGATCGTTTACCTCACGAGCGATAGCCAAGCGTTGCTCATAGCACTCAATAGCGCGCGACATGTCGCCCAACTTGCGATAAGCCGCAGCAAGGCTACCAATACTGACACCCTCCCCCGATCGGTCCCCAATCGTGCGGGCGATTTCCAGGCTCTGTTGGAAATACTCTATAAACCTAGGTCGGCCAGAGCTTTGCCTTCGCCTTCCCTATCATCGAGCTCGCGTGCAATGGTCAACGCCTGTTAATAATACTCGATGGCACGCGTAATCTGTCCCAGGCGATGGTAGGCCACACCCAGATTGAGCAAGGCGTTCTTCTCTGAATCCCGAGCTTGCGTATCGCGGGCGAGAATCAGCTTCCGCTCATGCAAATTGATCGCACGCTGCACTTCCCCCAGGTTCGCGAGGGCCGTTCCCAAGTTGTTTAGCAGGATTCCTTCGACGTTCTCAGCCTCTGACATCCGCGCCACCTCCAACCCCTGCTGGCTCCACACTGTGGCTTCACGCCAAAGCCCACGCTGATCCTGAAAATCATAGAAGGCCAGGGCATAGGCCACAACACGAGCTGAGCTTTCCTCACTGTTAACGAGCCACTTCCAGGCTCGTTGTATCTGGGGCCATTCCACATCAACCCACGCCCACGCCCGGCGAATCTGAGGCCACTCGCGCTCGATGATGTGCCAGTCCAGGCCGGTTTGACGGGCCAGTGCAAGGTAGTATTTAGCGTGCCAGCTATGAACGGAGGCTTTCATCTTGGGCCTGCATCTCTTGCTGAATACGAGCTAGCTTCGTCCGGGTAAGCTCCAAATCGGGGTGTTGGATCTCCGCCTCGATAGCGATTACCTGTTCCAGGAGCCGCCAGGCTTCAGGCAACCTGCCCCTCTGTTCAGCGAGCAGAGCCAGATTCGTCAGCGTGATGGCCTCACCAGAGCGATCGCCGATCTCGCGGCGCAGCAGCATCGCAGTTCTATAGTAGTCATCGGCCTGATCTGGTACGCCGAGGCTTTGACTAACCAATCCCAGGTTGTTCAAGGTGGTCGCTTCAGAGGCTCGATCTCCGAGCTGTCTGAACACGTCGTGCGCCTGCTGGAAATACGCGAGGGCCTGATGAGGCTGATCGAGGAGTACATGGACGGCCCCGATATTGTGCAGGACCTTGGCTTCGCCGCTTAAATCGCCCGCTTCGCGAAAGATATCCAGCACCTGTTCATACGTACCGAGGGCTTGTTGGAGTTGTCCCAGGCCTTCGTAAACCAGTGCGATATTGTTCATCGCGCCTGCGCTATGTACTATATCTTCAATCTCGCGCAAGACAGCCAGCGCTTGCTCATAGAGCGGCAGGGCCTGATCGAAAAGGCCCTGCTTGTAGAACGCGCCAGCGATGTTGTTCAGTGTCGTGGCCTCCCCCATCCGATCGCCGCACGCCCGGCGTTTGGGTAGAGCCTGTTCGTAGTATCTCAGCGCTTCGACAAACTGGCCCAGCGCGCTGTAACAACTCCCCAGGCTGTTGAGAAGGGTCCCTTCGACTTGAGTATGGCCCAGTTGCTGTGAGACCACGAGCCCACGTTTCGCCCAGGCTGCCTCCTCCCGCCAGAGACCACGTTGTTCAAAGAACTGAATCAGTGCAGCGATGTATTCAAGCACCAGCCGCTCGCCGCCAGGCTGTCGAGTAACCCATTCCCACGCCCACCGGATCTGAGGCAACTCGCTTTCAATACGCCGCCAGTCATCCGAGCTCTGCTGTGCCAGCGCCAGGTAGTAGAGGGCATGACGTGCCTGAGCCTGGTTCACAGATTTAGTGTCTCCAGCAACTCAGCAGCGTAATCAGCCAATAGCGCGTGCATCCAGTAACGATCGTCGCGCCTCGTCACTAGCCCGCGCTGGATGAATGTGGATACAGAAGCCTCGGCCTGCTCCACCGAGCACTCCCACACAAACGCTGCCGCGTTGATCTCCCATGTCAGGGGTTCGCTGCCGAACACAGAGAGCATCGCGAAGCGCTCCTGATCTACCCGATCCAGGCGTGATACACTCATACCCAAGATCGCCTGGAGGGAGACAGGGTGATCTTCGTCCAGGCCAGGGCGACCCTCCTGCTGTAATAGCTGGAGACGCGCTTCCCGGCGTTCGACCAGCTCGCCCAGCACCCGCTGCATCCGTGAGGGCACGTCCGCCTCAATTGCCAACAACCGGCCCGCCAGTGTCAACGCCAGCGGCAGGTACTCCAGCCGCTCGCAGAGGCGCTGGGCCGTGGTCTCATCGGTGGCCACGGCTTCGCGTGCCAGGCTACGCAGCAGCGCAAGGGCCGCCTCAGGTTTGAGTACGTCTACTGGCAACGTGCGCTCGCGGGTAGCCAGCGTGTACGCCACGGGAGACTCGCGAGTGGTGATGAGAGTGCGGCATTGGGGACCGGCAACCAGGAAATACTTCCCATCGGTGACTTCCCAAACATCATCAACGATCAACAACACACGTCGGTGATAGAGCACGTCTCGCAGTCGCCGGTTGCAGGCCGCCTCATCAGGCTCCGGAAGCAGATCCACACCCAACGACCGGCCCCAGTCATCCAATAGGAGCCTCACGGTGGGGTCGGGTCCGAGAGCGGCCCATAATACGCCATCAGGGAACAGATGCGGGATCACATCCAGTCGCCCTAGGGCGACGGCCAGTGTTGTCTTGCCGATGCCGCCCATACCTCGCAGAGCAACCGGAGCTACATCCCGAATCCCTTCGTCGCTCAAAGCCAGTAGGTCAAAGACGCTGGTGAGTTCCTCATCGCGCCCGAGGACACCCTGCGGCGGCAAAGCCGGTGCCAGAAAAGGGGACGGGAACTGGCGCTGGAGGGACTGATCGGTGAAAACCGCTGCCTGATCCCCAATGGCCAGGCCATAGGCGTTACCATGAATGTGGACCTGGTATTTTGCAGTGGCGTCATTCATAAAACTGGCTCCTCTGGTACATCAAGCCGCTGGCGCAATACTTGGGCGCGTTTGTGGCAGGCCGTGGCGAACTCCGCGTCATCCATCGCTCTGTAGACAACCGCCAGGTTGTTGAGATTGGTGATACAACTTCGTACATCTTGAATATCTTCACTGATGGCGAGCGACTGCAATAGACAATCACGGGCTTTTTCCAGATCGTTGGCGGCGTAAGCCAGTGCGGCCAGGTTGTTCAGGACCGTCGCTTCTCCCTCTCGATCGCCAAGCTCACGATGGGTGTCCACTGCCTGTTCGACATAGGATAGCGCCACGTCTACCTGGCCCAAGGCATAGTGTGCGGCAGCCAAATTATTCAACAGGGTGGCAATCCTGGCTCTATCACCGCCAGGCTGGAGTAATGCCAGTGCTTCTTCGAAGATTTCGATGGCCCGGGACCATTCCTCCATCCGATAGTATACCCCCCCCAGGTTTCCCAGTGCAGTGCCTGCACCAGCGTCGTCCCCTACGGCCCGGTGCATGGATAGCGCCTGTTCAAAGTAAGCCAGAGCGCGTTGAAATTGCCCAAGCCATTCGTACACAGTACCCAGGTTGTTGAGGATGACCGCTTCAGTCACAAGCCCGCCCGACTGCCTGATCAGTGTCAAAGCTGTCTCAAACTGCTGTACGGCCTGTTCCACCTGACCACGTTGGCTCATCAAGAGTCCCAGATTGTTCAAGACCGTTGCTTGATGCATGCGATCGCCCAGCGCCATGAACTTTTCCAACGCTGCCTGGTAATATGGTGCAGCCTCAGTCACCTTTCCTTGTGCAACTGCCAGTTCGCCCAGATTGTTCAGCGTCCCCGCCTCACTCACCAGGTCGCCAACGGACTGTGAGAGGATCAGCGCTGCTTTGTATTCCGTTTCGGCCTCGGCCCATCTTCCCAGGCTGAAATACGTGGCAGCCAGGTTATGCCGGGTGATCGCTTCGCCAGTCTTGTCCCCCACTTCTTGGCGGATAGCCAGGGCTTGTTGCAAGAACTCTAGGGCGCGGGATCGCTGTCCAAGGTCGTCATGGACGATGCCGATGTTGTTCAAGGTCGTCGCCTCACCTGCACGAGGGCCTGCCTGCTGCCGGACAGTCAATGCTTGTGTGAGGTATTTCAAAGCCGTCTGGGGTTGGCCCAAGTGACGGTAACACCAACCGATATCGTGCAGGAAGCGGCCTACCAGGACCTCTCTTCCTAAAGCCTGCGCGGCCGCAAGCCCTCGCTCGGCCCACCTCACGTTTTCACTCCACAGTCCCCGTCTCTCTAGAAAATGGTCCAGGGCGTTGATATAGTCCAATATCCACTGCTCCCGCATGGTTGGGTCATCAAGTGTAAGCGACGTGCTGAGAATCTCCCCCACCCGCTGCAGTTGCGCGTATTCCGATTCGATTGCCGAATCGTCATCCTTGTGCTGTTGGACGAATTGCAGGTAATATCTCAAGTAACGCTCGTGAGCAATAGCCATCAGTGACCCGAGTTTCCGATATGGAACCTGAAGTTGTCCACCGTCAAACTATCCAATTGGCTGATGTGGCTCTTATTCCAACGGGTAAATTCCCTTTACCCGGCACGCCGCCACGTCGATCAGACGCGCAAAGCCACCGGGGTCGAACAGCCTGCGGCTAAAGTACCCACTCATCAGGGCATCATCGTATTGTGCTCGGGCCACTTGCTGCGCTGCGTCGAAATCATTGCTGCCGATCATCGTCGTTTCCAGGAACTCGTACTGGTTCACGCCTTGCCAGATTCGCCATCCCACGAAGGCATGCCCTGGAACAATGACGATTAGCGGGGCTATCGAGGCCAGTTCCAGCAGGCTGGCAAACAGCACCGTGCCATCAATGCAGTTGGCCGAACCGCCCGCTGCCAGGCTTTCGGTAGGCAGCCGCACCCGCTGGGTGACCTGTCCCGCCTGTTCGCCCAGGTTCAGCGGCGAGTCAATGTAGACCAGGCTGGTATCTTGCTTGAGCGCGGTGAAAATCGCTCGTGCCTGGGCACGGACAATCTCGGCACCTTGCACCAGTGTGGATGCGCCCTGGTAGCCGACGAACCGCCGGTTGGGGTGATGCTCGGCGGCCCGGCGCAGCAACTCCTCGATCTCTGGGCGACGTGGTGTGATCCAGCCAGCCAGGTGCTCGGTAAGGTCAATGATTGAGCCATCGGGTGCCTTCACTGCCAGTAGCGCCGTGTCACGGGCGTGCAGTTGGATACGCTCCGTCCGATCGTATAGCATACGCCCGGTCGGGGCAGTCTGCTCGACAGTGACGCGCAGCGTGGCAGATCGAATCTCGTTGAGCGTGGCCACGGCGGCAGGCTTTAGTACCGGCAGCAGAGAGACGCGGAACTGCTCCCCTTGCGACACGTGCGGGGTGGCAATGGCAACATCGCTGTAATCCTCAATGGCTGCACTGACGCGCAGAGCAGCATTGGCGCAACCTTGACCGGTGTTGTCCAGTGTCACCGCAACCAATGGAAAGGCTTCCGCGTCTATACCAAAGGAGGGCATGAATCGCGCTTTTCAGCAGGACAGAAATCTGTATCATGGAGCGCACAATCTGTAGTGGATGAGGTGCATCCATGATAACCATTGAGTTCACTGCCGCAGACATTGAAG
>Ga0307378_10004827_pt1 | contig 19012 bp, 22 predicted proteins | sample UN1MG_FD_202238 | JGI IMG/M metagenome (GOLD analysis project Ga0307378, IMG submission 202238) | Soil microbial communities from Risofladan, Vaasa, Finland - UN-1 | ecosystem: Environmental > Terrestrial > Soil > Coastal area > Acid sulfate soil | place: Finland: Risofladan, Vaasa | collected... | reverse complement strand
TGGAACAGCAGGGTCTACTACTGTTAGAATACATAGGAGTAATGGTCTTGGTGGTAGTGCGGCATCAGTTGACATAGTACTTCCATCTAATAGTGGTTTAGAGAATAAAGCAGCGAGTGGAGTAGTTAGCCTTACAGGTATTGCAGGGGATGTATTCTACGCAGAGCTTGTCTCTGTAGCCACAGGTGGAGTAGAAGATTTATCAGTAGAATGTTTTTTCGGATCGGAGGGTCTAATGTCCAAAATAACTGTGGGTGGTAGAGAGTTAACAGACCTCACTAATTTAAAGATTTTGAAGAGCTACGGTAGTGTAGCCAACAATTATTCAGAGTGGCGCTTGGAGGATGGGACACAATACACCTCCGCAGGTGCAGCAGGTTTCAGAGTCCACGCTGTTAAAGTTACCAATAACTCTGGTAATGACCAAGGAGTTGCCCTTTGTTATGGGGATACAGCAGTAGGGCTAAACTCTGGTGCAGGACCAACTACCACAATCTTTGAAGGCGGCCTGACAGCACAATACCCATACGGGTCTGGAACTGAAGTTTCTGGTTCAGGGGAATACCCATCAGATTTTTTAATACCCACTGGAAAAGAGCCTCATATTAAACTGCAAGGTGCTTTTGAGACTCAGGTGATAATCTATGGATACGAGGAATAATATGAAAACGATATTATTAACAATAGCATTTTTGATGAGTTTCCCAGTGTTCGCGCAGACCGCGAGTAAGATTCCGAGCCTTCAGTTGGGAACTAGAACAGTTACGGACAATCCTGCTGACCTTAAAATGCTCCACTGTAGTATGTCAGCGAACAACAGTTCAGGTTGTAGGGATCTTTCTGACTTCACCGCAACCACTGGATATGTAGTTCCGGGGGGAAAGACTTTTGTATTGAAGGGTTTTTATGTTGAGGAAGTCTCAAACAGTGTGTGTGGATTCTCTATGGGATATACAACAGGTGCTATAGACCAAGATGCCGCTTCAGTTCCAGCGACTATTACTTATCTTGGGAATAATAATCCGAACATGTTCCACCTACTTGCAAATGAAAGTCAGACTTTTGCTTTACCGGATGTAATAATTCCAGCGGGGGGTTACCCCTTTGTGACATTGGTTTCGGGGGCATGTGATATGAACCTACACCTTTGGGGTAAAGAAATTTAAGGAGATAACATGAAATACCTAATACTCATTCTGGCACAATATTCTTGGCTTTTGCTCAGTCACTATTTATGGAATCCTAGAATCTTAAAATGGAGAATAAATGTCTATAGGTAAATTTGATAATACATTCATAAAGCTACTCAGGAACCAATTAAAACTTGGTGACGATGCTCGTATTCTCACAGGTACTGATGACCCTTCTTCAGTCGCAAAGGATGCTGAACGTGGCTCTGTATATCTTAGAGATACTGGATCAGACGGAAGACTTTATATTAAGAACGATGATGGTAGTTCCACCAACTGGTCACAAATTGCACAAACAACACTTGAAGGTGTCGAAATTAACTTTATTAGTAACTCTGGTGTAGAGCTTGATTTATCTGGTTGGGTTACTTATAAGGATTCTGCTAATTCCGTACCTGATGACGGTACAGGCGGAACACCTCTAGGTGTAACACTTACTAGAAATACAACTGTACCGATTAGAGGCATAGCAGACTTACAGATTGACCAAGCTGCAGATCCAGGTGGTTATATAGGAGAGGGTGTATCTTACGATTTCTCTGTAGATAATGCCGATCTTGGAACAGATATTAAATTAAAGTTTAACTTCTCAACTGCAGGTGGTTACAACACTGCCGATATTAGAATCGTGATGTGGGATGTAATAGCAGGAGCGCCGCTGGCATCAAGTTCATCAGATTTACTCCCAGCTCTATCAGGTGTTGGTATATACGTTAATGATTACACTGTTGGAGTTAATAAAGACTTAAGACTTATTATACATAACGCCACGGTTTCCACTGGTGTTTGGACAGTTAATATAGATGATGTTCGAGTTCAACCACAAACAGAATCAGACAAATCAGACAGTCTGCCTACAGGAACATTGGTCCCGTTTGCAGGAACAACCCTGCCTCTTGGTTACTATTTCTGTGATGGCCAGTCCTATTCTGTAGTTACGGACACAATCCTACATAATGCTATCGGGGATGCTTACGGTGGAGATGGTGGTACTAACTTTAATGTCCCTGATTTAAGAGGTCGATTCATCAGAGGTACTGATGATATGGGAACAGGACCAGGGGCTGCAGGAAATGATCCTGATGCTGGATCTCGTGCATTTTCTGCTGCTGGTGGTAACATAAATAACAATGTTGGTTCTATTCAGACGGATGAGTTTAAGTCTCACACTCACCCTGAACAGGGATCATCTGGTGTGGATCAAAAGGGTGCATCTGGTGGGTCTGTCTCGGCCAGCGCCGCTATAACCGGAGCTACTGGTGGATCTGAGACTAGACCAAAGAACGTCTACTGTAACTATTTAATTAAGAGGTAGAGATGGGTTTTAAACAAATCAATTTTGGTATTTTATTAGACCTTCCTACCAAGGGAACTACTAACTGGGCTGACCAGCTAGAGAGCACTACTTGGACTAAGATATCTAACCACAGACATACTGGCGGTGGGGATGGAAATTTAATCCCAAGCTCGGCACTTGCGGCTAACTATGGATGGACACAAGGAACTACTTTAACTCCGACAGGAACAACTGAGGCTATAAGTTTTAATACTGGTAACGTACAGGTTATAGATTTAGGGGGAGCATCAGGAAATGTTACTCTTACTTTGTCGGACCCTGTTGTTGGTGCTTTATATACAGTATTTATTATTCAGGGTGCTACACCATGGGATGTAATATGGGAGCCAGCCGCCAACATTAAGTGGCCTGGTGGGCAAAAGCCTATAGTAAGCCTTACTGATGATGCTGTTGACAAGGTTATGCTTTACTACGATGGAACTAATTACTTTGGTGATTGGGACATAGATTACTTATAGAAGGAGTATTAATGGCTGACCTAAGATCATCCCCACATAAACTTGAAATAGAGGGGCAACAAGCTGAGTTAGATGCTTTAAATAAAAAAATAGCTGCCTTGGCTGCACAGAATTCAGCAGCAGGTAAGGCTCCAGTTCCAGAGGTTAATACTACTGGTTCAGATGCTTCTACTGCAGCAGCAAAAGGCATAGCAGACTCAGCCTCTACTTCAGCAAGTGGTAATTCAAGTGCTTCTATAGCTAGTAAAACTATACAGGGTGGAACTACTGGTGCGATGGTGGGTGGTCTTGGTGGTGCTGCTGTTGGAGCAGCTTCTGGTCTTCTTGTTGGTGTTCTTGGTGCAAGAGCAGCTAAAGCAAAGCAGGAACGTGAGGCAGCTATGCAAGGTCTTAAGGCGCAAGCAAGAGCTGGTGAGTTACTGGCTTCAGGAACTAAAGGTGCTATTCAGGATATCATTGCAGGTATCCGAGGAAGTGTGAGGGGATAATGGCTAGTAAGAAAAGAATCAGAGAAGTACTGAATAAATTTCGTGAGGATAATACGAAGCTTTCAGAACAGGATCTAGAGCAGAAGAAAAAGTTACTAGGTGCTCTTAGATTTGGTGACGATAAAAATCCGTCAAAGTCTGAAAGTAAGGATGATGACGATAAATCTCTGGGTGTTCTTACACCTTCTGAAGTTGAGAAGATCAAGAAGACACTAAGTATAAAGAAAAAGAAGTTAGAGAGAAAGAGTGAGCCTGAAAGCCCTGCTATGAAGGCTCAGATTAAAGCTGATATTGAGAACATAAAGAAACTCAAGAAGAAAAAGGATGAAGATGAATGAGAAGGTTAGACCTTTTAATCACACAATCCCGAAGGAACACAGAGAACGAAGACTTCTCAGACACCAGGGGTATTTTAACAGAAGAGTTTATAGAGTACTTGAATGCAGGACAGGAAAGAATCCAAGCTTTGATACAGGTAGAGTTTGCTGATGTCTTCCAAGCTGAAAAAGTTATTAACGCTGTCGCTGGTCAAGAAATCTACTCTCTCCCCTCAGACACGTTCCTTGGCATTAGAATTGACATGGTGGAATATTCAAGTTCGGGTGGGACGGACGAATACTATACCATTAAAAAAGCCTCTAAAAGGGAACGAACCTCTGGGTTCACTGCTGACCCATCTTTTTACATCAGAAGGAACAAAGAAATACTTCTTCAGCCTGCGCCAGATACCAATGGAAAAATCAGGGTCACCTATCAAAAAAGGCTCCCGAAGTTAGATATCAGGAGAGGAACTGTTGATTCTACGTGGGTTCCTAGTTCAGAGTTAAACACAACAACCAACACTTTTATTAATAACAGGATTGTTTTAGACAGCACTACATCAATAGATAAAACAGAGCTGCTAGAAGAAAACTTCATCAGTATTGTTGATAAGAATGGCAACATAAAGATGAAGAACATACCTATTGATGACATTGATGCATTAACAGGGATTGTTACAGTTACTTCTGGGTTTGTTTATGAAACTGGTGAGACTATTTCCTCTGGCGATTATGCTGTTAGAGGCACTGAATCTACTACCCACTCTCAGTTACCAGATAATGTTGAGAGATACCTTGTGGCTTATAGCAACTGGAAGATATTTAAAAGGGATAGCTCTGTTGATAGCACTGAAGCCCAAGCTGAACTACTTGCTCTTGAGACTGATATAGTTGAAAGCTTCTCTGTGCCTGATGCTGATGTAAATTACATCCCAATATTGGATGATCAGTTTTTAGGATCAGAGGGCGATACTTAATGGCAGCACCCCCAATACTAAATAAAAGATATAACAACTTCCTTGGCCTGGATCTTAAGTCTACTGATCTGGTTCGTCCTATTGAATTTGCTTCTGATACATTAAATGCTCAGTACACAAAAACAGGGGCAATAACTAAGAGACTTGGTTATCAAGCAAGAGCTGGCAGTAATGGTGGTTCTGGTACATTTGTCTATGCAAAGATTACTCCACTGACAAGCAAGGAAGCTCTAAAGATTTTTCAAAATGTATCAGTTGATTACTCCTTGATAAGCAAGGAAGCTCCAGAGTTACTCACACTCGATGCAGATTTAAATAGATTAACTGAGGCAAAAATTGCCGTGTCTTACACAGGTGTGGATCCATTTGCATCTATCTCTTTATTTTTTGATGAAACTGCTGACGAGTTCTTATGCACAGTTGAAGAGGGATTAGTCACACTATTGACGTTTAGTTTAGGTGTAGGTGTTGATGAATTGGTGCCTGTTACCGTCACTGATTTGGCTTCGGCAATAACTGCCCTAACTGATTTCACTGCTGCGGTGACTGGAAGTGCAACTGTGCCTGCAGCTTTTGCTGGGATAGTGAGAGCTCATAATTTATCAGGCAGTAATGATCTAGACTTAATTGCCTACTCTTGGGACGCTGTTAATACAGCAAGTGGTGCTGGCATGCCTGGATCAGTTACTAATAAGAATGACTCAGCATTTGAGTTAGCATCACATGCACAGATTAATAACATCTTATATTTAAGTAATGGTTATGACCCTGTTCATAAATATGATGGTCAGAATTTTTACTATGCTGGTCTTCCTAATCCTACTGTTACTACTGCTCTTGTCCCTGTAACTGGTTTAGTTGTTGGTACTAACTACTTTCATACAGTTAGTTATATTCAAAAGGATGCAGGTGGAAACTCCTATGAAGGAAACTCAGCCACTGTTTTAACTGGTTTAAATACTACTGCTACAGATAAAAGTTTTAACGTAACAGTTAAGAATATAGAGGCAGGAACTGGTTATAATACTGGTTGTGCTATTGCTGACGGAGCTTATGTTTCTTCTGCAGCAAACCCTGCTGTTGTTACTGTTGATGATGGCTCAGGTGGTACTCATACACATATAGTAGGGAACACTGCATACTTTCTTAATACTGATAGTGGAGACTATGAAGAACGTGAAATTGTGGCAACTACTGGCACTAGTATTTCTCTTGATAATCCAGACACTGACTCTATTGCTATTACAGATGGGTCAGTAATATCTAACAACTTAAGAATAGCAGTCTATAGAAACAAGACTAGTGCAGGTACTCCATCTATATCTCTTCTTGTTGCTGAAATTCCTAATGATAGTTTTAATCCAACTCAGGTATTCTTTGATGACGTATTAGATGCTAATCTTGGAGCAGAGTTCATACCACCAGCTACTGATAGAAGTCCACCTCCTAGAGGAAGATACCTATCAGCTTGGAGAAATCATTTACTTGTTGCTGGTAACCTTAACGCTCCAAGAACATTGTATTGGAGTGATGTAGATGGGCCAGAATTCTTCCCGAGTGACAGAAACAGTATCGACACCCAAGGGATTCCTGGAGATCGCATTAAAGGTATCTCCCCTAATAATGAAACTTTCGCTATATTCCTTGATTTTAGTTATAGCCTTATCAGTGGGGATATTGCTGCAGGGAATATCCGTGTTGACCATGTTTCTCACAACGTCGGGTTGGCTTCTCATCACACCTTGCGTGAGGTTCGTGGTGCTGTGTATTACCTTAGTAGAGAAGGCCCTAGATTTCTTGTCTCGGGACAACTCCCAAAACCATTAGGAGTATCTGCAAACGATGTCAAAGAAAACTCGTCAAGGGTGGACCCAATATTTGACCAGATCGGGGTTACTGGAGAAAAGGTCTACAACCTTAGTAAGGCATTTGCTGTCCATGATAACTTGGGAGAGAAGTATCTTTTGTTTCTTCCTGCCGAGTCTACTGTGGGGGCTGATATATATAGTAATGAAAACAGTATCGTTCTTGCTTTTGATTATACAAGGGATGCTTGGCTAAAGTGGGACACTATTGATTTTGGTGGTGGTGCTGTTGAGCTTAATAAAGCTATCTGGTTTCAAGAGAGAAGATATTCTTCAACAGCAAGTAATTTAGTTTATAACCTCTACAGATTTAAAGAAGATAACGACTCCTGGGATTATGAAGATCATAACAAGGCTATTGTATTTGAGTATAAGAGTCAGTGGGAACACATGGGAGAGCCTAGTGTTTTTAAGAAGTATTTAGATCTTAAATTATTCTCAGTTGAACTTATCCCAAACAACTCCCCTGATATAGATTGGGCTGCCGAGCTAGATTTTGTTGATGGTTTCGGTGGTGCTTCTGGACAGTTTTGTTTTAGCTCTTTGGGTTGGGGGGATGGTCCATGGGGTGACTTTCCATGGGGAGATCTAAGCGAACCTCATAGGAAGTTAAGGCTTGGTCCTCAAAAGGCTAAGGCATTGAGGATTGTATGGCTCAACAGTCAGCATCAAGCAACTCCTATTATAACTGCATGGGAGATACAGGCGAGCACACCATATAAAGGATTCCTTAAATGAAGTTTACTTTCTTCAAGCAGCTTAAAGGATTTGGTGAGACTCCCACCCTTCCAAGAGTGTTTGAGTATATCTCTGTTGATCTTGGTAAGATATTAAAGGAATTAAATATTGGACTAGAAAGGTTGTCATTTGAGGATAACTTTGATGGATTTAAAACTGATGTATCTATAGCTGCTGGTGCTGAATTAAAGATAAGGAACGAGCTCAGGGATAGAGCTCCAACACAGAGACTGATTCTTCGAGGGAACGATGACAGTCGTAATATTGTTGATGGAGATACCCCATGGGATCTGAACTTCGTTTATTTGAAAAACTTAGGCGCTGGGACTGCCACCGCCACAGTGTATTTTTTGAGGTAGAGCCGGATGTTGAGAGTGAAAAGTACAACGAACTTGCAGAAGTGTTCCGGCAGTACTGGGAAACAGTCTACCCTGAAGAACACAACCGTATCATTACCGTTGGAACAGGGAGACTTAGGGTACACGAAGCTACCCTTACTCATTACTGGGCTACTGGCTGTGATATTAGGGTTGTTGAATATCGTAGTAAGATTATAGGGTTTCTGATTTACCAGATACCATTTGATGGCGTAATATTAGTCAAGGGGCTGTACATGTTGCCTGATTACCTGAAGTTTGGATTAGGACAGCGCATGATTGATGGTGTGAATAAACCAATTAAGAAGGTAATCTTTCAGACTCGAAAAGAGCACCCACCTAGTGGACTCTTCTATCATATTGCGGAACGTATAAAAAAGATTCATGAAAACCAAGAAATGATCACTTGGGAAATGGACTGGGAGAGCACACATGTCAAGTAAAAGTAGTGGTAGCAGAGGAACAGCAGTTAGTGGTGGACCAGGCCAGATCACTTTATCGAGTCAGGTAAAGGATGTTACTAGAGACTTTGGTCAACAAAGAGCTGAAGACCTTCAAAAGGGTGGTAAGGCTGCCAGTGAGAAGTTCGCTCAAGTTGGCCCAACAGACTTACAATCAATTATAGAACAGAGAAAGCAGCAACTAGCTGGCCTCACTCCAGAAGAGAGAAATGATCTCACACAGGCAGGCACTGAAAATGTACAGAGGGCTGAGTCTACAGCTTTAAGACAGCTCAGGGGAGCACAAGGTCAAGCTGGGGTTAGAGGGGCTCAGGCAGGCGCACAGCAAGCCGATGTATTAAAGGCAGGTCTTGGCGCTAGAGGAGATGTAGAGCGAGGAGTATTACTTCAGGATATAGCAGGGAGAAGAGAGGCACTGAATCAGTTAGAAAGTACCTTTGGTAGAGAGAGGGCTGGATTCTTGGCAAGGCAACTTGGTGAGGCTGCTCTTGGTTCTGCTGATAGGGGTGCTGCTATTGGTCTTATTACTGGAGCTAAACAAGCTCAAAATGGCGGTGGAGGTAAGAAGTAATGGCTGATTTTCTAGAGGAGAAGCAAAGAACAGCTCAAGATGTAGTTCAAGGGATTGTTGAACCACGGGCTCCTAAGCAGCCAAGTATTCAAGAAGAGATTGCTAAGAAGGATGAGATTCAAAAGAGATCCACAACTATACAAGACATCCTTCAAGATAGGGATGGTGGAATTGAAAGGTTCTCCTCACTACCTGAAGATAAGAAAGCAGAGCTTGAAGAAACATTTAGAGGAGTAGCCCAAGCAGACCCAGATATTCCAGAGCTACTAAAAGATATGAGTGGAGATGATATTGAAGAACAGTCTGGTATTTTACAGATGTCTCCAACAAAAGAATATCCACAGGGTGCTGGTATATCTGACTTAGGTATAGCTGCTAATAATTTATCTGCTCCAGGAACTTTTAGATTAGACAAAGACACTCCATCTTCAGAGGAGTTAATTCAGACTGGTGCTTTAGCAGACATGTCTCCAGAAGAGATTGCTGCGCTTAGATCTCAGTTTGCTGGTAAAAAACCAGACGTTACTACAAGGGCTGTTAGTAGTCCTGATAGCAAAAAGGCTCCTGCCAAGAAACCTAGTGGTATACCACAGGACATTATAAATAATATATCTAACGACTTATCAGATGAGGAGAGCCAAAAGAACTTTGGTGGGCTTATCACTCAGGCGCTCACTATTTTGTCTGATGCAAATATTAAAGCAGAGGATCAGATTAACGAGATGCTGTCTCAAAAGTTTCAGGGACCAACTCTTATAGAGAGCGCTATCACAGGGTTAGCTGCTCCTATTGCGGCTACTCTTATAGGAGGAGTAGAGGCTGGCAGTATAGCTGCCGAGCATTCATCAAAGAATTTAAATAAGCTTATTGATCAGACAGTAAAAGATTTCAACACATTCAACAAGGCTAAGATAACTGGTGGCATTAAGCTTGCTGATCTTAAAGCTAAGATGGGATCCAATGCCGCACAGATTATAATTAGTGCTGCTGCTCTTGCAGACAAAGGTAAAGCAAGAGAGGCTGCACTAGCTCTCAAGAAAATGACTGCAGCCGCAGAGGCAGCCACGGCTGCTAGAGAAGTTAAAGGTCCACAGTTTCAGTTGTCTAGATTCGCAGACGGTATTAGGTATGGAAGAGTTTATGACAAGCTACTGACCCAGTCTGTGTATTTAGACGCAACACAAAAAAGAGAGTTGCAGGAAACATTAAACAGTTTTGCGAGCACTATTACCAATGGAACAGGCCCACTAATTAATCTGCTCAACAGTAAGGATGCTCTTAGCAGATTACGTCCTGGTTCTCCAGAGAGAGCAGTCGCAGAAAAACGCTTAGGTGACTTGGTTGCTGTTATTGGTAGTAAGCGTAACCTCGGTGTTCTTAACCCTGCCGATGTTCAGTTTATCCAAAAGTCCATCAAGAATGTGAACAGCATTATAGAGACAATTCTCGCAGGTGGTGCAGAGGGTCTTGCTGAAACATTTGAAAGAATTGAATACACAATTTTACAAGAGGACCAACTAAGAATGCCAAAAGGTATGGGTCTTGGTTGGAGTTCTTTAGGACGACAAGGTGAAATTGCAAGGTCTAGGTTCAACAGAAATAAATTCAGAGAAGAAGAGAGAGCGAGACTTAGGTAATGGCTGATGAAGAAATCATAGAAGTAGAGAAACAAAGAGATCCTTCAATAGCACACAGGCAGAGTGGTGTAACACCACCTCAAGAGACTGATAAATTTGTTGGTGGTGAACAGGGTAAGGTTGGAATAAGAGATATAGGAGTACACGATCTTGAAGGTCAGGTTTCTGATGACTTCGGAGATTTAACCCGAGCAAACTTCAATGCTAAGTATCCAAACATAAATGTTATTAATGGCAGCACCATAGGCCCACAAACAGGACCAGGTATAGGTCCGGGTCCACAAGATGCAGGTACACAGTTTAAGGCTGCTTCAGCACTGGCAACAAAGGCAGTGACTGGTGGAAGTCTTAAGTTAGTAGAGGGAGCCAACGCTTGGGGTGAAGCATTTTCAGAGTTAAGAGAAAAAGGAATTATGCCTCCTGGTGCTGGTGCTAGTTTTCTTCGTGAGTTAAGAGCCAATAATCCAAACCACCCATCAGTTCAAGCAATGGTTGAGAAACTCCAAGGTTCAGGTGTTGACTGGGAAACTTATAGACAGTTCGCAATTAATAGTTTTGAGCAAGCACACGGCAAGAGTATTGAAAACCTAGAGCTGGAGATGGAGAAGTTTAAGTTAGACAATCCAGTCAGTGGTGCTCTACTTGATTTTGTTCCGATGATGTTATCGTCCTCCCCTATATCTATAGGTACAAAGGGTGGTCAGAACATTGCCAAGAAGATTTTAGGTCAAGAGGTCGCTGAGACTTTCGGACAAAAAGTTATCATGGGTGGCTTAGAAGGTGTGGGGGTTGCAGGGGCAGACCTAGTCACAAGAGCTGCAGGAGAAACACTTGGTCTTGGTAGTGAGGTAGGTGACCTAGAGACAGAAGCTATATTCGGTGGAGCCTCTATTGGTGTTGACGTATTCTCTGAGAGTTTAGGTATCCCTGCACTAAGAAAGATTGGACAAGGGGTAGCATTCACTGGGAAGAAAGTTGGCCAAGTAAGCAGGGTTCTTCGTAGAGAAGGTAAGTTTGAGAACATGAAGACTCGCTTTAAGAGGTGGGCTGCTGAGAATGTTGGGGAACTTCCTCCGTCACTTATTGAAGAAGCCTTCGAGCCAAGAGATATATTTCAGGGTCTTAGAGATGAAGCATTCCTTGTTAAGACTATCCAGGGTGCGACAAGAAACGCAGTTAAAGCTATTGAAACAGTTGAATCCAATCTATCTAATGCAAGAGATAAAGTATTTGAGTTCATGGATAAGGGTGATCTTAACTTTCAGTCGTCTAAAGATTTATATGATCTAAGAGTTAAAGCTATCGAAGAGCAGCTCATTAGTAATAATGCAATGTCTCCAAAGATGAAGTCTGCTTTGCGTGAATCCAGACAAGAATTTCGTGGGTCCATGGCAAGACGACTTGTTGAGGCTAGAGCTGCAGTACCAAGCGCAACCCTTGTTGATAATATTTTAGGTGGTATTGAGAAGGTCAGTAACATTGGGACTAAGTTTAAAGGTGAAGCCCTTGATGTTATATCAGCTCTACCTGAAGGATCCAGACTACAGATCAGTAGAAGTGTAAGGATAGGTGAAGAGGATTTTACCTTTGGTAGCTACCTTAAATCAGTCAGAAAAAAGATCGGTTCTGAGAGACAGAAATCTCCTACAAGAAAAAAAGCTTTAGAGGTAGTTGATTTTTACGAGAAGCTTATCAAAGAAGAGGGCAACGAATTAGGTGTTATTGACATAAGCCCTGGCAGAGCACGAAGAATGCTCGATGATATAGACTCAACTATCACTGCTATTGGATTTGAAAAGGGTGGAAAGAATAGTGAAGCTGGTGTTGCTATGGCTAACATCAGAACTATTATTGACCAGAACTTAAAGCAGTTCAGTCCTGAGTATAAAGCTAAGATGAATCAATCTGCTAAATTCACAAGAGTTGCTGAACAAGCCAAGGCAAAGTTTGGTTCAACAGAAGAGCAAGCTATTAACTCAGTGGCTGCAGCAGCAAGAGGTGCAAGAAGTCCGAACAAAGTTATTAGTGATATGTCTGAGTTACTTGGACAAGATGGTAAAGAGATACTTGAGGAACTTCAAGGTTTAACTCAAATAAAAGGAACACTCGACAAGACAAGACAGATTGATCAGTTCGGCAGTGTAATAGATAAAGAGAAAAGCTTAGGTAAAGAGTTAAGGCATGCCTCTGAAGAAGAGGCGGCAGCGTTAGCTACTGAAACATTAGAACAGAAAGCTAAAAGAAGAGATCAATACAAACCATTTATAACTGATCAGATGCAAATGCAGACGTTCAGAGCTGGTATTGATAAGCTTGAAAAATTAACTCAGCGTGATTCAATTGGTGTGGTTGATGCTTATATATCTGGTTGGGATAACCTAAAGAAGCGTGCTGGGACTAAACTTGGTAATATCTCAGATCAAATACCTAGTGAGGAAGATCTACTACATCTAGCAACACTACAACAAAAGTTTGATCGGTTTGATTTAAAAAAGAATCCAGTATCTAAAAGTAATATTGCTATTTGGATGGGTGTAAGTGCTGTCACTATTGGTGGTCTTACTACCATTGGATCCTTAGCTTCTGAATCGTCAGGCAGAGAATCAGCAGGAGCAGGTATTGGTGCTGGAGTTCTGTCTGCTATTGGTTTGGGTGCCACTGCTTATGTTAGAAAGTGGGGAGCAGGTCCATCAAGAGAGATGCTTTTAAAGATAGCTCAGAGTCCTAACCCACCTACCATTAGAGATATTGAGTCTTGGAGTTTACCTAAAGGAATGAAGCAAGAACTTCAACAAAGCTTAAGATCCTTTTGGGAGAAGTTTGCACCTAAAGTATCTGGGGTAATAGCTATCAACCCAGAGATGAGAGAGTCATTAACTTTAATGTTAGATAAGAGTGACCTTGCTCCAACTGAAAGAGCTAAGGCTCAGGGCATGATGAACAAGCGTAACGAAGTTACTTATGATATTGTCAGAAAACTTATACTCAATGGCCCAGCCAGACCAGAGAAGATACCACTCAATAAACAGAGATCAATTATAGACAGGGCTGATATTAGGGATAAACCAAAGAGCCTTACTATTAAAAGAGAAGCTGATTAATGAAACATTTAATTGAAAAGGTAACTGTTCACTGTTCAGTAACAAAAAATGGAGTCAGGTGTGAAACCGAAACAATTAGGAAGTGGCACAAAGACAGAGGCTTCGATGACATTGGATACCATGGAGTCATTCAGCCAGACGGTGAATTCTCTGTAGGGCGTGACCTCCACACAGTTGGGGCTCATGTTAAGGGGGCGAACACGGGCAATCTTGGTGTCTGTTTTGCGGGAACTGACAAGTTTACATGGAGGGCATTTAGAGCATTTGCTTATTGGTTTGAAGGGATAAGATGCCTATATGACCTTGGATACCATGATATCTATTGCCATTATGAGTTTGACAGTGCCAAGAAACAATCAAAAAGCTGCCCTAATATCAGGTCAGCAGATCTGGTTTTGTGGATGGCTCTACAAGATGATAATATAATTAAGAAATATATTAAAAAGGAGATAGTATGAAAACCCTATTATTTATTGCAGTTGTTTTTCCGGTAATGGTATTTGCTCAAGAGATAGCTCCAGAGGTTGTAAAGCCTGAATGGTTTGAGGCACTCCCTTCATCTATGCAGGCTATTGCTGAGAAGCTCGGTGCTTTTATGGATGGTGCAATTATAGGTGGGCTTGGTGTTGTTCTTGAGTTTGTATTAAGAATGATTCCATCTAAGAAACCACTATCTATTGCTCATGGTATTGCTTCAATGATTAGAATCGCTGGGTCAATACTAAGTAAGGTTGCTGATGGTTTGGACAGAGTCCTTCCACAGAAGATTAAGTAATGAAGGTCTTAGTTGAAATTCTTAAGGCTCTAGGTGAAGTGTTCGCCAGGGCTTTCTTCTTTGAGCAGACAAGGAAGAAGGAAAAGATACAGGCCGAGAAAGACATGGAGGTATTCGATGAAGCCTTGGCAAATAAAAACGCTACTGGTGTTAGGAAGTCTCTTGATAAGCTCGTGCGCCAGCCCAACAAGAGGGCTAACAAGGGGTGACATGATTTGTCAGTCTATTGATGGGGAGTTAATTTGTAACGACAATGTAGTTACAGAGTCAATTCCAACTGGGCTGCCTAGTGGTTATGTATGCATGAGTGAAGGTAGAATTTCGGAGATATTCAGATCATGCGTAAAGAACGAAATCTAATATTTATCAGTCCATTCAGGACTATTGTTGCTATTGCTACATTAATCACTAGCATTGCATGTGCAACTGCTTATGCTTTTACTACCTTTGAAACTAAAGATCACGCTCGGGAGATTCATGAGACTGTTCGGGAGATGGATACGAAGATGGACCTTCTTGCTGTGAAGGTTGGTCGGATGAATGGTTTGCTAGATAGAATGCATAGCCTTTTGTCAACTCCAACAGAAGCTCGAAGCTCAAAGCAGCATAGATAGGTGCTCTGTTCCTACTGAATACAAGCAACCCCTTGTCCCCTCTTTTCTCCATTTGTTTAAGCCATGCCCAAATAGAAACTGTTTCTTGGTTCTTTATTTCAATGTCATCAAAAGGCCAAACACCATTGGCGCTACTGCCAAAAGTAAGGTCAGGACCAGGTACGCCACTCGGAGTAACAGTAACGTCTTCTTTTTTGATGGGTAGCCTTGAAAGAATAAGGTCACTGCATTTCTGGGCAAGTCTTCTACCCTTGGCTTTAGCTGAGGATGTTCGCATAGTTTCTCCATCTATAAACTCTAGGTTCTAAAAACCGAAAACTCAAATGTATTTTGTGCCTCGTGTATACCAACAATTGTTAGACATTAGTATCCATTCTCCTTACTCCCTCACAATCTTAGCTATTTCACCCTCACCAAAGGTTTGGCCCTCTTCGTAAGTTTGAGATTCTGTAACACTAACCTGAATCACTCTGTCGCCATATCTAGCTACATCTTGAGCTGAACGAGGATTATCAAACAACAGAAAGATGGAGTCTAGCCCTCTCCAACTGATATTTGATGCTGAACCCTGCTCATTAAAATAACTTCCGTCTTTATGCTTTACTGTGAAATATGTCTTCATCTCTATCTCCTATATTGGCCTATGTAGTATTAGTACCCTTAGATCCAGGCACAACCCCCCAAACCCCCCACATATTCAGAAGATCTAGTTCGGTGCCCAGTATTCAAGATTCTAAGTATTTCTCTTCTTAGTACCCTTGAGTCCAGGGTGGAAATATCTTGCACACCACCCCTCATCGCAACTTATCGGGTGATCCGAACCCTTTCCACTGGGTCCCTGCTTTAATACCTTGAAAGAATGGAATTGAATTGATAGATTCATCTCATTCTTAAAAGGCTCACTTTTTAGATACTCTCTTGGCTATCCATGGTCAAGGGAGTTTTTTTTTCTTCGGTTTTCCAAAAATACCTATACAATTAACGCATGGTAGTTAAATGCAAGGAATGCCAGAAGGAGTTCAAACGTCAACACAAATCTCGCCTATATTGTTCTAAAAAATGCAAGGGCAAAGCTGCCTACCTGAAAACCTTATGGACTAATGAAACGCAAGGAAAGGCGGTGGTCCGTCCCATGAAAGAAGATCCTCTATCACAATCTATTGAAATAATCAAAACCAGTAAGAGAAAAGATGTGGTCCCACTGGTTAGGCCACTCAACGCTGAATTTGATATTGCCATTGTAATAACTGACGTACACATCCCATTTCATTCTGAGCACTGGCTAGAGAAAGTATTAAGACAGGCTTACAAACTAAGACTAGATAACCCTAATAAAAGAATAGCTCTAATCATTGGTGGTGATTTTTTAGACCTGTCGATGTTTTCCCAATTTGGTCACAACAACAAAGACTCTGATGCTAAGAAATCTATAGAGGATGGAGCTATAGTTCTTCGTGCGCTCTACAAACTATTTGACTACATCTACATGTGTGCAGGTAATCACGACGAAAGGTTCATGAAAGCCCTAAATGGACACCTCGGATTTGATGATCTTATGAAAATGCTCAGATCAGATATAAGAGGACATATACCTGATACCCATCTGTTGACCACTAGTAGGAATTTTATTCTCTGTCAGGATAAGACTTGGGCCATAGTTCACCCTAGGAACTACTCTAAAATAGCCACCACAGTGCCCCGAAAGCTCGCAGAGCTCCACTCTATGAATGTAATATCTGGGCACACCCATCACCCTCCAGGGTACGCTTCTACCTCTAACGGCCTTCATGTTGGACTTGAGAATGGATGCATCCAAGATAAAAGTTTAGTCGGGTATTTAAAAGATATGACACTCTTCCCCAAACACATGTTTGGATTTACAATATTACTGAAGTGCAATGACGGGAAAACCCGTTTTAAGCAGATTTCAGAACAGGATATGAATGCGTGAAGAAGCCAAGAATAATGGAAGTGGAGTGGCTTGATGCTGCTGCTTGTACTTCAGAGGCCACCCTCAAGGAGGTCAAGAAATCAGACTACAAACTAAGGGTTGTAAGATTCGATGTGGGCTATATCGTACATCAGGACAAAGACTATCTCTTTCTGTGCAGTTGTTTCACTCCACCAGGAAAAGAAGACGAAGAACCATTCGCACAATTAGCGTCAGTTCCAATCAAGATGATTACGAAGAAGAGATACCTAAATTAAGGTAGGTCTATAATCATACTTATTTGTATTTATCGTAAACCCGAAACCACACTAAATGGATCGGCGGAGGGGAGTCAATGTCGTTGTGTCTGAGTGTGAAGTATCTTGAAAAGGAAGCCTGTACGTTAATTGCCCATGACAAAAGCTTGGCATTCCAATGAGCAAGAAAAGTTGGATATCTAAGTCTTGAAATAACGGATCGGTAGTAGGATTTAATAATGCTTGAGTCAACTCCATTGATCTTATACTTATCTCCCCCCTCGATAACAAAGACATTCCTAAACTCCCGACTCCTTCCCATATGTAAATTCCATATATCAAATATAGTGTCCCAGATTTCTAAAAAATCTCCAAACAATCTATATAAATAATTCTTTTTAACTCCCATACAACGATACATAAAACTAGTATGCAATGGCAGTAAGGTGAGATTTCGTCTATTATTATTATATAAAGATTTGGCTATCTCTGGGCTATAGTGGTGAACAGCAAATAATATAGGGGTCATCTGATCTCTATTTATAACTACTGGTCTATCCATATCGTCTAATATCCTAGGATGCCTGATCAATGTTCCATCAGGCTGTAATCTTAATTGAAAACCATTATAGAAACTCTCAGCAATGAACTCATCTTCATCATCAAGCAGTATTAATCCACTCATCCAAAACCCAGTGTGATGAGGAGCATCTCCAAACCCATCCTTGAAATGTCTTTGATCATCGGAGTGGTGGTAATGAATCCACCCAGTATCATCAATCCAATCTTCTAGGATCTCAAACTCTGGGCTTTCATACATACTCTCATCGTCGTCTTCAAATTCCATAACCTATAGTATCAATTAGTCATAGGGGCGGCAATGGCAGATCTACGTGCGGATCCTTCGGCAAGCCATTCTCGCTCGGATTTGGTGGAGTGTATTCTATTTCTATACCAGATCCGAACACTTTTTCTAATTGTTGCATCAATGGAAGTAACTGTTTTTCCGCTGATATATCCGTGGATCGAGATTTCTCTAATCTTCTCACTAAGCTTGATAATCTGTCCTTCGTCGTAGCTTGCTCCATCTTCCATTTATATTTTTCCTTTTCTTCTTCAGTTAAAGGCCAGTGCCTAGTTAATTGACTGATGTGTCTTTCACAATACTCACCATATCTGCTCATTATATGAATTAATTCACCCTCAATATAAAACACTTCACCTACCCTGATGTCATGCTTTTGTGGGTATTGAACTATCACTCCAGGCTCTGCCCATTGTGTCCACTCCATCCCTAGCACTGGTCATCACCCTTTATAGGCAGGGCATCTTTATCGGGCCATTCTTCTGGCATCAACGCATGCATCAACGCATGGTTAGTTACTTCTAATCTATAAAAGTATTCATTACCGTTTATTGTTTCCTGATGCACTACTCTGGATGATTGTGCAATTGGGTTGTTCATTATATCGTCACGCAATAAGAATATTGCTTCTAATATTTTTGCTTTATCTACGCTCATTCTTCCCACCTTTCAAATAAGAATTTAACTGGCTTATCTATTATTTCAACCAAGCCAAACTTTTCCGCAAATCTAAAAGCAACACTTGCCCTTCTTGCTTTACTGACACAGAACTGGATCTTCCTTCTGAATCGCTCAAGGGTGAAGTAATACTTATAGTTATTACACTGGGCACATGCTGGCATAAGATTATCTTTATCACTGGTGCCACCAAACTTCACTGGTTTTATGTGGTCTACGTGCATGGTATCCATATCCTCACCACAGTAACCACAGCGACCATCAAACATAGCTCTGACTTCATCCTTAACAGCCTTTGGTATTGCTTTTCTGGCTCTTCTCATTTCTCCCCCAGTGCTTCAAGGGCTACCAGT
>Ga0307378_10004826_pt1 | contig 19019 bp, 17 predicted proteins | sample UN1MG_FD_202238 | JGI IMG/M metagenome (GOLD analysis project Ga0307378, IMG submission 202238) | Soil microbial communities from Risofladan, Vaasa, Finland - UN-1 | ecosystem: Environmental > Terrestrial > Soil > Coastal area > Acid sulfate soil | place: Finland: Risofladan, Vaasa | collected... | reverse complement strand
AGATGTGGACTGTGAGATCAACGAAGAGACGCGACGGCTGACGCTCACCGACTCAGGGATTCGCAAAGCCGAACAGGCTCTGTCGGTCGAAAATCTGTTTGCTCCCGAGAACACGGACACCTTGCACCACCTGGAGACGGCTTTGCGGGCGCTTCATCTCTTTGAGAAGGAGCGCGACTACATCGTTAAAGAAGGTCGGGTAATGATCGTCGATGAATTTACCGGGAGGCTGATGCCCGACCGTCGCTACTCCGATGGTCTCCATCAGGCGCTGGAAGCGAAAGAGGGGATGATGGTTCAGCGCGAGTCACAGACCCTCGCCCAAATCACTCTACAGCACTACTTCCAGCTCTACAAGCGCATCTGTGGGATGACCGGCACGGCGAAGACCGAAGAGGACGAGTTCAAGCAGATCTACGGGTTGCCGGTTCTCGTCATCCCAACCAATCGGCCGCTCATCCGCGATGCAAGACCTGATGTGATCTTTCGAACTACAAAGGCCAAATTCGAGGCGATCGTCAAGGAAGTGGAGCGACTGCACGAACTCGACCGGCCGGTCCTGATCGGGACGAACTCGATTGAGAAATCAGAGCGCATCTCTGCCCTGTTGAAAGAGAGTGGTCTTCCTCACCACGTGCTGAATGCCAAGTACCACGAGCAGGAAGCCGAGATCATCAAGGACGCGGGACAGCGAGGGGCGATCACCGTTGCCACCAACATGGCCGGCCGCGGGACCGACATAAAGCTTGGCGAGGGGATCGCCGAGTTGGGAGGGCTGGACGTCACCGGTGTGCAACGCCATGAATCCCGCCGGATCGACAACCAGCTCCTCGGCCGCGCTGGGCGCCAGGGTGATCCCGGGTCCTCGCAGTTTTTCCTCTCCTTGGAAGACGATCTGCTGCGCATCTTCGGCGGGGATCGGCTCGGTTCCTTGATGGACCGCTTGGGGATGGAAGAAGGACAAGCGATCGAGCACCAGCTTCTTACCGGAGCCATCCGCAGAGCACAAAAACGTGTAGAAGGCCGCAACTTCGAGATTAGAAAGCGACTACTGGAATATGATCTCGTCCTAGCTAAGCAGCGCGAGGCAATCTATTCCTTGCGGGATCGGTTTCTCCTTCCGCCACGCGACCAAATGGATTCCCTTTCCGCGGATGGTTTGGATGAGTACCTCCGCGACTTACTTGAAGAGTACGCTGAAGGGCTTATCGCGGACTACGCCGGCGTCTCTCGTCCGAAAGAAGAATGGGATCTGGAGGGCCTGGTGCATGAGCTTGCCGCCTTTCTGCCTCTCAAGCAGCAGAACCTGGAAGGGGAAGGTCCTGATGAACTCCGCGGTAGCGTCATCGATCACCTTCGCCGTGCTCTTGTGCAGCAAAAAGAGCGGCTTGCCCCTCGTTTTCCCTTGATTGTGCGCTACCTTGTTCTCACCACGATTGACGAGGCCTGGTTGACGCACTTGTACACCCTAGATGATCTCAGGGAAGGGATCGGCTGGACCGCCTACGGCGGGACCGACCCACTTATTGCCTTCAAGCGTGAATCGTTCGCGCTTTTCCAGGAGATGCTTACACGGACAGCGCAAAAGATTGTCCGTTCTCTTCTCAGCCCCCGGTTTGCCACGTCGACAGAGTCGCCACAAACTGCTTCTGACCGAGAGGTTCAGTACGTCCATCCATCGGGAGGGACAGTGAGTTCCACGGCGGTGACCTCGAAGCGGAAAGCGGTTGTGAGGGGCAAGAAGCCCGGTCGGAACGAACCGTGCCCCTGTGGCTCGGGGAAGAAGTACAAGAACTGCTGCGGTCTGAACGCCTGAGGAACCTGCTTCAAGCAGCGATTGGTTGTTTTGCAAAGAATCGCTGGACAGGAGCTTTTCCTCGCCGGCTTCTAACATTCTGTCTCTCTCCTCCTGCGGGTAATGAATGGTCTGTTCAGTTTTGTCCCATCGGGTTTGTTCGCCCAAAGCTCATCGCATTGACAACGAAGCGTTCTCGGGCTATTATTTAGCAAACAACGCAGGTGAGTGCTAATATTGGAAATGACGCTTCCAGAGAGACAAAGATTGATATTGAAGGAGATTGTTGATCGGTATGTCCGATGCCGGGAGCCCGTCTCTTCGAGAATGATCCTAGAGGACTACGGCCTACGCGTCAGTTCCGCCACGGTCCGAAACGACATGAACGACCTGGAGTCAGCCGGTTACATCGCGAAACCGTATGCTTCTTCCGGGCGTATCCCGACCAAGGAAGGATACCGCTTCTTCGTTGATTGGCTTCTCGACTTATCCGAGCTGATAAGGAAAGAACGCGGGGATGTTGTGGAAGCTTATGAGCTTCGTTGCTTGGAGGTTGGAGAGACGATGCGCCAGACGGCGTTTCTGGTGGGGAACATCACTGGCTACGCAGGTTTTGTCATTCCACCGCGGTTAGAGGAGACGCGCCTTGACCGGGTGGTTCTAGTGGGGATGGATCCGCAGCTGATTCTCTTGGTCATCATATCCGATATCGGGGTCATTGAACACGGCCTGGTTCCGCTCGAGGAAGGCCTCTCCAAGGAGGAAATCGCACGAGCGATGCAGCTGATTAACGACAACCTCCACGGTGTAAGCCTTGACGCTGTGCGGAAACTATCTTTGGAAGAGGGGCCGGAGGGGTGGTATGAACGTCCGGTACGTCAAGCCCTTTTGGTCTTGCGTCACCTTCTCGAGCGCCAAACCCGCCAGCGCCTCTACGCCGAGGGCATTCTCAATCTTGCTGATAGTCTGCAGGAGATGGTCCGTGATAGGGCGATGGATCAATTCGTTGCTCTGATCCACGCCGTGCAAGATGAAGAGGGATTTGCTGAGGCGATCCGCGCCACGCGAGGAGAACAACAAGGCGTTTCCGTTTCCGTCGGTGACTGCCCACTTACTGGACTGGAGGAGTACAGCGTGGTCACTTCTGATTACCGTCCCCATGCCGGCCTCATCGGAGTGATTGGCCCCTTATGGATGGATTACGGCAAGGCCCTTTCCACGACAAGTTATTTTGCCAACCGCTTGGAGGCAGTCCTTGTTGGTCCCCACACTTGATGCACAGGAGAAAGATAAGATGAGCCATGATGAGTGCGATGCAACAAAACTAACTGAGCCCGCAGAGACAGACTTACAGCAAGAGGAATCCACGGAGGTGGGTCTGTCTGCTCAGGATACGTGTTCAGCCGAGGAAGAAGAAACTCGCTCTTTTGTTGATCGTCTGAAGCGGTTGCAGGCGGAATTCGAGAATTACAAGAAGCGAGTACAGCGTGAGATGGGAAGTCTGGAAGAGCGGATCTCGGACCGAGAAATCCTCGATTTTCTCCCGCTTTTCGACAACATGGAACGCGCCTTCATGAGCTACTCGGGAAACAATGATGCAGGATCGTTTATCGAAGGCATCGAGCGAATCTTCGCTCAGTTCAGCCAGGTCCTTAGACACAAAGGGATTGCCCCAATCGAGGTCCTTGGCCAGCGATTTGATCTGGCCAAACATGAGGCCCTGTTAAGTGTGGAAAGTGATGAAGAGGAGAATCTGGTTCTTGAGGAATTCGAGCGTGGATACTTGCGTAACGGGCGCCTCCTGCGCCCGAGCAAGGTCAAGGTGAGTAGAGGAAAACCTAAGACGGAGGAATAGGTATCATGAAAGAGAAAATCATCGGTATTGATCTAGGTACGACCAACTCCTGTGTCGCCGTCCTTGAGGCGGGCGTGCCGGATGTGATCACGAACAATGAAGGGGAAAGAACGACACCATCCGTTGTTGCGTTTACTGACGCCGGTGAACGGTTGGTTGGGCGGCTGGCTAAGCGCCAGGCGATCACCAATCCGAAGCACACCATCGCTTCGATCAAGCGCCAAATGGGCACGGACTTCCGCGTGAACATCGAGACGGACGGAAAGGTTCAGGAATACACCCCTGAGCAGATCTCAGCGATGATCATCCAGAAGCTGAAGAAGGATGCGGAAGAACACCTCGGTGGGAAAGTCACGAAGGCAGTGATTACCGTGCCTGCCTACTTCAACGATTCACAGCGCCAAGCGACCAAGGACGCGGGGAAGATCGCCGGCCTCGAGGTGATGCGGATCATCAACGAGCCAACGGCTGCCGCTTTGGCTTATGGCCTCGATAAGACAGAAGAGCAGACGATCCTTGTGTACGACCTTGGTGGGGGGACGTTCGACGTGTCAATTCTGGAGATCGGAGAAGGGGTATTCGAGGTGCTCTCCACCGATGGGGACACGCATCTTGGCGGGGACGATTTTGACCATCGGGTGATGGATTGGCTCGTGGAGGAATTCCGCAAGGACACTGGAATCGATCTGGCCAACGATCCCAGCGCGATGCAGCGACTCAAGGACGCAGCAGAGGCAGCGAAGATGGAGCTTTCCAGTCGGAAGGAGACTACAATCAACCTTCCCTACATCACTGCCGACGCCAGCGGCCCGAAACATATGGAGAAAAAGCTCACGCGAGCCAAGTTCGAACAGATGATCGATGATCTGCTGCAACGAACGATCCAAACGGTCGATAGCGCCCTGCGTGAGGCGAAGAAGGGCGCGGAGGACATCGACCAGGTCGTCTTGGTCGGGGGATCGACACGGATTCCCAAGGTCCAAGAGCTGATCCTGTCGCGAATTCCGGGCAAGATCAACAAAGAGATCAACCCTGATGAAGTAGTTGCCTGCGGCGCAGCGATCCAGGGAGGCGTTCTCACTGGCGAGGTGGATGAAATTGTCCTTCTCGATGTCACGCCGTTGACGCTTTCGATTGAAACACTCGGTGGTGTGGCCACACCCCTGATCGAGCGCAACACAACCATCCCCACCGAGAAGACGAAAACCTTCACAACGGCAGAGGACAACCAGCCAGCGGTGGAGATACACGTGGTGCAGGGAGAGCGAAAGATGGCCGCAGATAACAAGTCCCTAGGAAAGTTTCAGCTGACCGGACTACCCCCGGCCCCGCGAGGAATCCCGCAGATCGACGTTACGTTCAACATTGATGCAGACGGTATTCTCCACGTTACTGCCAAGGACAAGGCAACCTCAAAGAGTGCCTCCATTACGATCACGGATTCTTCGCGCCTCGATGAGACCGAGATTGAGCGGATGCAACGCGAGGCCGAAGAGCATGCCGAAGAGGACAAGCAAAAGGCCGAGGACATTGAAACCCGCAATCGAGCCGATCAGCTTGTTTACTCTGTGGAGAAGACTCTCTCCGATTTGGGAGAGAAGGTCTCTCAAGATGAGCGGGGCAAGATTGAGGATCAGCTTCGCCGCTTGAAGGACAAACTCTCGCAGAATGCGCCGATCGAGGAGATTCGTCAGGTAACCGAGGAGCTTTCCAAGAGTTCACAGCGCCTGGCTGAGGAGGCCTACAAACAGACCGCCTCTACCGCGGGAAGCGGAGAAACTGAAACAAGCACTGGAGAAGGCGAAGAAGACGGCGGAGACTACATTGACGCGGAGTACGACGAAAAGGAATAGGTCCACAAGGTAGTAAAGAGGAGCGGCGTGGCGAAACGGGATTACTACGAGGTACTGGGGATATCGCGTGAGGCAGGCCAGGACGAGATCAAGAAGGCCTATCGTGGGAAGGCGAAAGAGTTTCATCCCGACAAGAACCCGGCTGCACGGAAGAAGGCGGAGGAGGAGTTCAAGCGCGCTACGGAGGCATACGAGGTGCTGTCCGATCCGGACAAGCGTGCCCAGTACGACCGCTACGGCCACGCCGGTCCCGCCCAGGGCTTCGACTTTAGCACGACCGATTTCCGTCGGGCACGCGAGGCGTTCTCCGATTTCGGATTGGGCGGGTTCGACAACTTCTTCGATCTGTTCTTCCGCCAGGGAGGACCGCGCACGGCCACCCGTCAGCAACGGGTCCGTAGAGGTGAGGACGTTGAATACAAGCTGCGCATCACGTTGCATGATGCTGCCACCGGAACGCGGATGAAGCTCACCGTTCCTCGACTGGCTGCCTGTGACCGTTGCGAGGGGCACGGGATGGAGTCGGGCAGTTCAAAGCGGACGTGCCCAACCTGCCAAGGACGTGGGCAGGTGGAGTACCGGCAGCAAAGCCTCTTGGGAAGCTTTGTCAACATTCGTACGTGTCCCGAGTGCGCCGGCGAAGGAGAAATCATCGAACAGCCGTGTCATCGCTGCCGGGGAAGCGGCCGGGCTAAGGAAAAAAGCAAGATCTCGATCAACGTACCTGCTGGAGTGGATCATGGGTCCCGCTTGAGGTTGAAAGGGCAGGGGAACGTCGGCCTGGGTGGTGGTCCAGTCGGGGACCTCTATATAGTGGTTGAGGTGATTCCCCATCCGACGTTCAAGCGCAAAGGGCGAGATATTCACTCCCAGGTGGCGATTCACTATCCCCAAGCCGTACTGGGAGCGAAAGTACCCGTTGAGACGCTTTGGGGGGAGGAAACAGTCAGTATTCCTGCAGGGACGCAACCGGACACAGTGATTCGTTTGAAGGGCAAGGGAATGCCCGATCTAAACAGAAATGGAAAGGGAGATCAGTTTATCGAGGTTCAGGTGATTGTGCCTACACACCTTACTGCAACTCAACGAGAAGTCCTTCGCAAGTTTCAGACAACCCTGCCTTCGGCGGAGGATTCCTCCTGAACCAACTTGTCTAGTACGGGTTTAATCTGCTTGATCGCCGCTTGGCGGTGGCTAATCTGATTCTTGTCAACCATCGTCATTTCAGCAAGGGTCTTCGAGTGGCCACTTGGGATGAACAGCGGGTCGTAGCCAAACCCGTTCTTGCCGGCAGGCTCTTTCGCAATCCGTCCAGTGAGGATCCCTGTTCGGGTAAATTCTCGACCATCGGGGAGACAAAGGGCAGCGACAGTAAGAAAGCGGGCTCTGCGATTTTGCACTCCTGCAAGCTGTTTGAGGAGAAGGGCGTTATTCCGCGAGTAGTCGATGGCCACTCCAGCGTAGCGTGCCGAGTAGACTCCCGGTGCTCCGTTCAACGCCGCGACCTCCAAGCCGGCATCCTCGGCCAGAACGGGTAGTTCAGTCTCCGAGCAGATCGCCCTTGCCTTGAGTAGGGCGTTCTCCAAGAACGTTGAGCCGGTTTCCTCCACCGGGTGGAAAGGGCGATCACCGAATGTTAGGAGCGTGATGTCTCTTAGATCGGCTAGGAGCCCACGTAACTCTCTAATCTTCCCCTCGTTCTGCGTCGCGAGGAGAAGGTTCATCCAGTCCGGACTGGCTGAAGACTCAGCGTCTCGGCGAGGTGGCAAGTGGCGAAGTGCTCACCACCCAGGTCTCGATAGACCGGAGGTTCCGTTGAGCAGATCTCCTTTGCGTAGCGGCAGCGTGGGTGGAAGTAGCAGCCGGAGGGAGGATTCACCGGGCTGGGCACGTCCCCTTCGAGAAGGATACGCTCTACGTTGTAGTCTGGATCAGGTACCGGTACGGCAGACATCAACGCCTCGGTGTACGGGTGTTTTGGGAGTCCAAACAGCTCCTCGGTCTTTGCCAATTCGACGATTTTGCCGAGATACATCACGGCCACTCGATTGCCAATGTGCTTGACCACGGACAGGTCATGGGCGATGAACAGGTACGTCAGGCCGAATTCCTCTTGCAGGTCTTCGAGCAGATTCAGTACCTGCGCTTGGATGGAGACGTCGAGCGCGGAGACTGGTTCATCGGCTATGATGAGTTGTGGATCGAGAGCAAGAGCGCGGGCAACCCCGATTCTCTGGCGCTGTCCCCCGGAAAACTCGTGAGGATAGCGCTTCATATGATCGGGCTTCAGCCCGACGGCACCGAGGAGTTCCCGAACACGGTCCTCGCGTTCGCTTCCCCTGGCCACACGGTGCACGAGAAGGGGCTCTCCCACGATCGCCCCGACCGTCATACGCGGGTTCAGTGAGGAATATGGATCTTGAAAGATGATTTGCATGTCACGGCGCAGTGTCTTAAGCAGCTTGGGCGGCGCCTTTGCCACGTCGACCTCACGATACTCCTCTCCGGAACCGGCAAGCTTCTTGCTCCGAAAGCAGATCTCCCCCGCCGTCGGTTCGATCAATCGAAGAATTGCCCGGCCGGTTGTGGTCTTTCCGCAGCCGCTTTCTCCCACTAGGCCGAGGGTCTCCCCTTCTCTTATGAACATGTCGATGTCGTCGACTGCCTTAACATGGGCCACAACGCGCCTGAAGATTCCCTTGCGTACTGGGAAGTACTTCTTGAGGTTCTTCACTTCGAGCAGGATGTTGTCAATAGGCAAGCATCATCACCTCTTTAATTATTCGTACAGCCAACAGGCAGCCCAGTGTTGGGAGGCCACTTCCTTGAGTGGTGGAATCTGTGTTTTGCAGATCTCCATGGTGTGAGGACAACGTGGCTCGAATCCGCAGCCCACCGGGACCTCAAACGGATCAGGAACAACTCCTTTGATGGGAACGAGGCGCTCTTTCTGTGCAGCAAGTGATGGAATGGAGTTCATCAGCCCTTGTGTGTACGGGTGCTTGGGACCATGGAAGATGCTTCGGACATCTGACCCTTCTACGATCTTGCCAAGATACATGACGACGACGTCATCAGCCATATCGGCGATGACTCCTAGATCGTGTGTAATGAACATGATGGCCGTATCAAAATCGGTGCGCAAGCTGTTCATCAAGTCGAGCACTTGGGCCTGAATTGTCACGTCGAGGGCGGTTGTCGGCTCATCGGCAATCAGGAGAGACGGGTTACAGGAGAGGGCCATGGCGATCATCGCCCGCTGGCGCATCCCACCGGACAGCTGATGCGGATACTCATCCACGCGCTGCTCGGGATTAGGAATTCCCACCGCGTGCAGCATCTCGATTGCCTTCTTCCGCGCCGCCTTCTTGCGCAAATGTTGGTGAAGCGTGATCGCCTCCATGATCTGGTTTCCGATCGTGTACACCGGGTTCAGTGACGTCATCGGTTCCTGAAAGATCATGGCGATCTCGTTTCCACGAATCGAGCGATATTCCTTCCCTTTGGGATTGAGCCTGGTCAGATCCCTGGCCTTCCCATTCTGGTGGTAGAGAATCTCGCCTTCCTCGATCTTGCCGGGTGGGATTTGAATGAGCCCCATGATCGACAGGGCGGTCACGGACTTTCCGCATCCACTCTCACCGACGACACCCAGTGTCTTTTCCGGCTCGATGGTGAAGTCCACTCCGTCCACAGCCCGTACTACGCCATCCTCGGTGTAGAAATATGTCTTAAGGTTCGTTACCTCGATCAGCGGCACAGCTGTTTCCCTCCTTGGTCCCGATCTATAGGATCGACAGGATAAACCCCAGCAACATGAATGCAACTGCTAGAGTGACGGTTAGCGTTCGCTTTGGATCCTTAACCTCATCGCGGCCGAAGACCGTGCTCGACGCCCCGGATCCAAAAGCCCCACCGAGGCCAGAATGCTCACTCATCTGAAGGAGAATTAGCCCCATCAGCGCAAAACAGTCAAGGAAGAATAGTACTTCCAACACGACTCTTACCATGACCATTGATCCTTTCTGTATGAGGTTCTGGACCAACGCATTATACAATATGGAGTGCGGATGTGCAATGGCAAGCAGGGTCTCTTGTCTCTTGCGTAAGATCTTGGGTCTCCGTATGATGTGTTTATCTCTGCCAAATGGGTGGGGAGGGGGCGTTTTGCGCAAGTACATTGTTGTTACCGGGGGGGTCCTTTCCGGTCTTGGCAAAGGGGTCATCACCGCTTCGATCGGGCTTCTGTTCAAGCTACAAGGTTACTGCGTGACCCTCCAGAAAATCGATCCCTATATCAACCTCGATGCGGGGACAATGAACCCGTACGAACACGGAGAGGTCTTTGTAACCCACGATGGCAAGGAGACCGACCTTGACATTGGCCGGTATGAGCGTTTCCTCAACGATGAACTTTCATCGGCGAACTACCTTACGACCGGACAGGTCTACTGGAATGTTATCCGCCAGGAGCGCGCAGGGGATTTCCTCGGAAAAACCGTACAGGTCATTCCCCACGTCACTGACGAGATCAAACGACTGATTCAGCTTCCGCTTCAGGAGGACGGAGCAGAGATTGTGGTCATTGAGGTGGGCGGAACCGTGGGCGATATCGAGAGCCTCCCATTCCTTGAGGCATTACGGCAGCTGAAAGAGGAACTCCCGCGTGAGGACACGTTCTTCGTTCATCTCACCCTTCTTCCTCACCTTTCTACTACGGATGAGGTCAAGACAAAGCCAACGCAGCACAGTGTGAAGGAACTGCGGGCGATCGGAATTCAGCCCGATGTAATCATTGCTCGCTGTAATCATCCTCTTACAGAATCGGTCAAGCGGAAGATCGCCCTGTTCTGTGAGGTACCGCAGGAGAACGTGATCGAGGATCCCGACCTCGCCTCGATCTATGAGGTGCCGGTAGTAATGAATGATCAGGGACTCACCCAATGCGTTGCCAAGGGCCTTGGCCTCTCTCCTGTGGAGGTAGAAATGGAGCGATGGCGTGCACAGGTTGTTCGGCTAACGCAGCCTTCGCAACGCGTGCGGATCGGGATTGCGGGAAAATACGTCGCACTGAAGGATTCCTACATAAGTATCAGCGAGGCGTTCGTTCACGCTGGCGCGACCCTGGATGTGGGTGTTGACATAGAGTGGATTTCGACCGAAGCAGTGTCCCGGGACGGGCCGGAGACTTACTTGAGCGGACTTGATGGGCTGCTGGTGCCCGGAGGGTTCGGAGAGCGTGGTATTGAGGGAAAGGTCGAAGCGGTGGAGTACGTTCGGAAGAAGCGGATCCCCTTTTTCGGAATTTGTCTGGGGTTGCAGTGTGCCGTGATTGAGTTTGCCAGGAATGTGCTACATCTTGCCGATGCGAATAGCTCTGAGTTTGATCCCAACACATCTTATCCAGTGATCGACCTTCTTGAAGAGCAGCAGAACGTGACCCAAAAAGGAGGGACGATGCGGTTGGGGGCGTACGAAACGGTCTTGCGAAACGGATCCAAGAGCCAGGCCTGCTACGGTGTGGAACGAGTTTACGAGCGACACCGCCATCGCTATGAGTTCAACCCGCTCTATCGCCAGCGTTTCGAAGACGCGGGGATGCAGATTGCCGGAGCCTCGCCCAATGGCCAACTGGTAGAGATCATTGAACTGGAGGATCACCCGTGGTTCGTTGGAGTGCAGTTTCACCCTGAGTTTGGATCGCGTTTTCTCAATCCCCACCCTCTATTTTCTGGTTTTGTCAAGGCATGTCTAAAGCGAAGGCTTTCCTCCTCCTCGTACTCGTCCTGATCGTAGGAGGGGCAATACTCCTTGTGGTCACGTCGCCCTGGGAGCCCGTTTCATTTCAGCAGACCCTGGCAGAAAGGGTTAACCTTTATGGCTACGACGAGGATGGCGCTCTCATATGGAGCATGGAAGCGCTGGAAGGGAAGATGGAGAACAACGCAGGAACATTCTATGGAGTGAAGGCCGAATTCTACGATGCGGGGACGAAGCGACTCTGCGCAACCGGCGAAACTCTTACGTTTGAGGGAGATGATGCCACCCTGAGCGGCGAGGTGGAAATCCTCCATGACGACTATCGCCTAGAAACGGAGACCGCCACCTGGAATGAGTCAGAAGGTGTACTCACTGCCAGGAAAGTAACGATCTTCTTTGAAGCGGCGACGGTGAAGGCGGAGGCCTTTCAGTACGAACTGGAAAGAGAGCAAGCGGTTCTTGAGGGAGGAATCACCGCTACCCTTACCCAAAGCCGTACACTTCAGGTGGTGAGCGAAAGAGCTGAGCAAACAAGAGATAAACTGATTCTCACCGGAGGTGTACTGGTTGAGGAGGCCGATGAGTCCTACAGATGTACCAGCCTTGAGTACGTTCATGAGAGTGAAGAGGCAGGCCTGTTTGGTGGGGTGGAGGGGCAATTTGACTCAGGAACGATCCGTGCCGAATCGATTAGACTGACTTCTGGTGGGATGGTTGCTTCTGGCGGGATCACTCTTTTGCTCGATCATCCGTTCTTCGGGGCAACGTGATGGCGCTTGAGGCTAAGGGACTTGTAAAGAGCTACTCGGGACGGCGGGTTGTCAATTGGGTCTCTTTGGATGTTGAGCCAGGGAAAGTTGTCGGGCTACTAGGCCCAAACGGGGCCGGGAAAACGACGACGTTTTATATGATGATCGGATTCATCGCGGCGGAACGAGGAGCAGTTCTGCTCGAAGGAGAGGATATCTCCACATTGCCCTTTTACCGACGTGCTCGCCTTGGAATCGGATATCTTCCTCAGGAGCCCTCGGTCTTTATTCGCGCCAGCGTGATGAAGAACCTCGATCTGGTGTTGGAATACTCGGCGGATCCGGGGAAAAAGGTGCAGATTCGCGAACGCCTTTTGGACGAGTTCGGTCTTGTAAGTTTACGCGCCAGGCAAGCTGGTACGCTCTCTGCGGGGGAGCGGCGACGCCTGGAAATCGCTCGCTCGCTCGCTACTTCCCCCTCCTATATTCTTCTTGATGAGCCGTTTTCGGGGATTGATCCACTGTCGGTAGCCGAGCTTCAGGAACAGATTATCACCCTCAAAGAAAAAGGGATCGGCCTGATTGCTACCGATCATAACGTCCGAGACACCCTCTCTATCACTGACTATGCCTACCTGATCAATGAGGGGAAGGTGATCACTTCCGGGACACCGGGGGAGATCCTTGATGATCCGCTGGCCCGTCGCTTTTACCTGGGGGAACGCTTTCAGGCGTGACGCGTACGTGGAGATGCCGTCGTAGGATGAACGCACCGAATCCGATAATGAGAACAGCGCTGATCACGTGGGCGGCACGAATTGGCCCAAGCCACAAGCTGTCCCCACGAGAGAAACTTACCAGCGAGCGGGCGAGTGAGTAGAGGATGAAGTACATCGCTGTCGTAAAGCCATCTCGATAGTTCTTCTTGCGAATCCGCCACAGGTAAGTGAAGATGGCGGCGTTCAGGATCATTTCATAGATCATCGAGGGATGGGTTGCCAGGCCAGGGTAGGCTTGGCCAACTGGAGAATCAAGTGGAAAGCGGATTCCCCAAGGAAGTGTTGTGGGAAGTCCAAACGCATCACCATTCATCAGGTTACCGATTCGGCCAATTGCTTGGCCGAGGATCAGGCTTGGGGCGATGACATCGGAAAGGGCCCAAAACGAGACTTTTTTTATTCGACAGAACAGGTAGACAGCGATTGCCCCGACGATCACTCCACCGTGAATGGCCAACCCGCCTTGCCACACCTTGATCATGTCTAGTGGATGTCGGCTGTAGTAGCCCCATTGGAAGGCGACGTAGTAGATTCGCGCTCCTAGAATGGCCGACGGGATGGTCCACAGCAGGAGGTCGAACAGATCCTCGGAGGAGAGAGGAATTCTCTTCCGCCGTACTTCCTTGGTAATCAGGAGCAGTCCTATAGTAATGGCGATTACATACATCAAGCCGTAGTAGTGAATCGTTATCGGTCCGATTTTCACCAGAATTGGATGCATGACTTTCTCCCGGTTGTCGATATGATGGAGAGTATATGAGTCATTTTCGTGAAAAGAAAGCGCTGCTTGCACTTGTTGCTGGCGCGGCAGTTGCCCTGTCGATGCCCGGCCCGGGGATCGGCCCTTTCGTGTTCGTAGCACTTGTACCTCTGTTTGCAGCTATCGAGAGGGGGAGGGGATTCCTGGCAGGATTTCTGGCAGGGGTTGTGTTTTTTGCCATTGATCTGCGGTGGCTGCTTACCCTCTATCGGTTCAGTTGGCTCGTCGTTCCCGGATACCTGATTCTTGTCGCCTACCTGGCGGCCTACTTCGGGCTGTTTTGTTTTCTCATGGCCTGGGTTCGAGGGAAAAGAGGTTTCGATGGAGTGCTGCTTGTTCTGGCACCACTTTGCTTCACGCTTTTGGAGATTCTACGGGCATACGGCCCGCTTGGAATAGGCTTTTCGGCCCTCTATCTGAGTCTATACCGCTTTCCGCCGTTGATCCAAATCGCGGCAGTTGCTGGCCCGTGGGCGATTACTGCGGCGATCGTCTGTGTGAATGCGTCGCTCTATCTTGCGATGCGTAAAAGCGCGGTCTACTTTCTCATTGCAGGCGGAATAGTGGGGCTTCTTGCCGCGTTCTCAATCTGCTGCGGCCCACAAGAAGGGGAGACGCTCGCTGTAGCCGTGGTCTCTTCAGCGGTACCCCAGGAGAAAAAACTCGACGGACGCAATCTCCTTCCACTTCTGGAGCAGTACATCACATTGGGTGAACAAGCAGCAAGGGCAAACCCTGATCTCATTGTCTTTCCCGAATCGATCCTCCCCGGCTACATTTTGCGTGATGAGCGCCTCCTTCCTCAATTCAGGGCCCTTGCTGAGGGAGCTGATGCGCACGTCCTTTTCGGGACCGGTGATTTTCGTAATGGCGCGATCTACAACAGCGTAGTACTGCTTTCTCCCGATGGAACGACTGTAGGGATGTACGATATGGTTCATCCGGTTCCATTCGGGGAATACATTCCAGGGCGAGGTCTACTAGAACGGATCGGCCTGGGGCGATTTGCCAATTCCTTCCTGTCTCAAGATCTTGCGCGCGGAGAAGGGTATGTTCCAGTTGATGGAATCGGAACACCAATCTGTTTTGAAGCGACCTTCCCCACCGCGGCGCGAGCGTTGGTGAAAAACGGTGCCGTGCTGCTGGTCACCGTGACGAACGACGCCTGGTTCACCGGCAGTTCCGAGCTTCGAGCGCACTTTGCCGCTGCTGTCTTTCGAGCGGTGGAGACTCGGCGCACTCTGATCCAGGCGGCGAACGGTGGGGTATCAGGGATCGTTGACCCTCACGGCCGGATCCTAGACGAAGTCATCGGGGAGGGGATTCTTTTCGCTGACGTGGTTCAGCAGGAGAGCAAATCACTCTACTCTCAGCGAGGAAACTCCATTCTATATGTAGTTCTAGGCACAAGCAGCCTTGCTGCGATGGTATGGAAAACGAAAAGGACGTGGTCCTCCAAGAGCACTAGGAGGGGCGGGGACAGGCCCCCGCCCCTTTAGATCGATTCTACTTTCTTGCGGCTGGCGAGGCGTTGTTATCTGGAGCGGCCGAGTTGGTGAGGTTCGTGACAGCGCCATTGGAGAAGGCAACCTTGTAGATGTTGAAGTTCGTAGTTTCCTCCCTGACGAAAACGAGTCCGGACTCGTCCTCCAGCCAGTAGGGACAGAATTCGTCTTTGGTCGTACTGGAGATCTGCCCCGCCGGTACTGATCCCGTGATGAGGCTGTTCACGTACGCTTCCAATGTCTGGGGCGTACCCGTTCCGTCGGCGTTCATCACCCAAATGTCGATGGTTGTACCCTGGTCGGTGGAGAAGGCGATCTTTGTCCCGTCTGCCTTCCAGGCTGGCTTGGAGATTCCGGCGGTTGCCGGAAGGTCAAGGGCAGGAGCAAGTCCAGTAGTGAGAAAGTTTGCGGTCGAGGCGTCTCCATCGTTGCCGGTCGAGTCATACAGCGTACTTAAGATGCCGCTTGCCGACCGCTTGATGATAGCACTACCCCCAGCTGTAGCCGTCCCATTATGTTTCACTCCTGATACAAAAACGAGGGCGTCATCTAGTGGCGAGTAGGCCGGCGCAATCGCCCAAGACGGGGTTTGCGTCGTCAGCTGCGTCGCAGTGCCTCCTGCAGCAGGGATTGAGTAGATCTCCCACGTTGTGTCGGATGGTGTCTGCGCGGCGTTCGAAGCATAGGCGATCTTGGTTCCGTTATACGACCAGCTAGGCTGGATCTCATTGGAAGGCGTCTGAGTTGTCAGTTGAGCTTTTGGGGACCCTGTGACCGTTATTGTCCAGATGTCCCAGCTTGTCCCGTCTTCGGCCGTGTAGGCGATCTTTCCGCGCGTCCCACGCACAAGATCCGGGAAGAGTTCTTCGTCCCCCGTTTCGAGCACCTTGGTGAGGTTTGTCCCGTCGACCTGCATTCGCCAGATGTCGTAATCGGGCCGATTGCTGGCAAACGTTATCATGACAGGGCCGATTGTGACCGTGCCGCTGGCCATTCCGATCCGGCCGTCGTTGTCGGTGATAGTAAGTTCGACGGTGTAGGTGCCGGCTACTGTGTACGGATACGTTTGGACGGCAGAAACGTCAGTCCCTGTGGCGTGAGTCGATCCGTCTCCGAAATCCAAGTCGAAAGTTGCTATCGTTCCGTCTGGGTCGTTCGATCCACTGATATTAAAAGTGACCGTCACTGGTACTTCTTGGTCATCTGCCGGGGTAGTGATGACAAGCAGGGCGATCGGAGCCTGCCCGAAGAAACCACGACAGGCAGCAAGCCCTACCATGAGGCACAGCATCAAGGCGATGGTCAGCCAGGCTACAGCAACAGGTCTTGGCGGGCTTTTTCCGGTAATTTTCCTCGGTGAGGACATTTCCTTGACCTCCTTACAGGCTTTCCTTGAACATGTATTTCTAATCGACAACTTTTTGGTTTCTTGAGTCTAGCGCTAGGATTCGTCTCTTTTCCAGGGACGACGGCCCAGGAGGGGGGGAGAGTTCGTCACAGCTTGAGGTGATCAATGTCGGGAAGGAAACTTCTCCCCCGAAGAGGGTGTATATTATGAGCGAGGAGGCCCCAAAAGGCGTGTATCGTGTTCGAGATGAGGTGAGCCTATTGAGATCGTCATTGGACGGGGAGACGGAGGCGTGGGGAGAGATCGTTACTCGTTATAAGGAGGCGGTGTTCGGCCTGTGCCTGGGATTTTTGCGCAATAGGGCTGATGCTGAGGATCTTACTCACGATACATTCATCCGCGCTTATGAGAATCTTCGGCGTTACCGACTGGAGAAGCGATTCTCCACGTGGCTTTTTACTATCGCTTCCAATCTTTGCCGCAACCGCCTTCGCCACCGCCGGTATCATCCGGTCCTTCCCCCACCCGAGGAGGTAAGCGGAGGCAGTGATCCAGCAGTGGTGGTGGGCCGCGAGGACCGTTGGGCACGCATCCGAAGAGGGCTCAATCGCCTACCTGACGCCTACCGGGCTCCGATTGTTTTACGCTATTATAACGACCTCACCTACCAGGAGATCGCCGAGGTTCTTTCTCTTCCCGAAGGCACGGTAAAAACTCGTCTCCATCGGGGGAAAGCGATGCTCAAGCAAGCAATTGAGGAGAATGGAGTGATTCATCATGAGAGGGGATAATCTAGAAGAAGCCTTGAAGGACGTATTACGGCACGACGTCTCTGTCGAAGCGCCCCATCTCGAAGGGTTGGAAGAGCGGATTGTGGCGGAACTTGAGGGGCGGCTTCCCAAGCGGGGTTTTGTGGAGACACTGAAGCAGCTTTGTGCACCCACGCGTGGCGCGAGGCTCGGCCAGCTTGCCGTGATTGGAGCCACGGCTGTGGTTTTCCTCCTCGTAGGGACATTTCTCGTTGGGCGTGCTCCTTTCCTGGGAGGAGGGCCAAATAGAACGGCGACAATGAGCGCTGCGGCGGAGAGTGGAAATGCGGTCCTATTCCTCATGCCTGCTCCTGGCGCGCAGAGCGTTACCGTGGTCGGTAACTTCAACGATTGGGAGCCAACACCGCTTTCCGATGATGATGGCGATGGAATCTGGACCGCAAGCATTCCACTTTCTCCTGGTCGCTATGAGTACGCTTTTGTTGTTGACGGCCGCTGGTGGGGGCAAGATCCACTTGCCGATGAGTACGTTCGTAGCTTTGGTGACTATAGCTCCGTTCGCTACGTGGGACGGGCGGGTGAGGGAGCATGAAGGCACGTTTTTGGAAGACTTGCTCTCTTGGGTTTCTAGGAGTGGTCCTTCTTCTCGGCTATGGTGGAGTGATTCTTGCCGAGACCACAGCTGCCGATGTGGAGCAGGCCTTGCAGGCACTTTCCTTATCGCAAGGTGAAAAGATCCTAGAAGCATTCAAGATCGGATTCGTCCAAGGGCATCTGCTCCCGGAGGAAACGTTGCGATTGGTGACGCGCCTAACCGCTGCGGAGGGGAGCCCCGCTGAAAAAGAGGCGATCCTTCTTACGCTCGCTTCCGCCCTGATGGATGAATTCCCGGGGAAAACGCTGGTAGACAAGACTCTGGAGGGGTTGAGTCGTGGAGTGCCTCTTCCTCAGATTGGTCAACAAGTGTCCATACGCGCACGCCTCCTTGTCGAGGTGCGGGACCTTCTCTATTCAAAAGGGCTTTTTGTCGCTACAGAGGGACAAGCTGCTTCCTCATTCCTTCCTCCGGAACGGTTTGACCTCTTGGTCATTCACATCGCCGATGCTCTGGGAGAGTATCTGGAGGGGGGGGGGAGCCCGTTGGATGGGTACATCCTCAAAGAAGCCGTGCATCTGCGTCTATCAAAGCTAAAAGGGGTGGTTATTCCCGTTGAGGACGTTGAGCTTGTCTTCGCCCGGATCGGGCCGGCAGACTTGACGCGTGTAGTTCTCGATGTGCTAGACTAGCTATCGGAATGGACAAAAAAGCTTGAGTGAATGAGGAGGGACAATATGAGAGCGAAAAGGCTTTGCATGGGGATGACCCTGTCGGTGCTGGTTGCCTTGGCATCTTTCATCAGCCTGGCCCAGCCGGTCGCGCCGCTTGGAATCATAATACAGCCACCCGATGTGAGCGATCTGTCAATACGTATATGGGTGGATAGGGGAGCCTATACCGTCGGTGAAAAGGTCAACGTTCACTTTGAAGTGAACGAGGGTGCTTATGTCTACATCTATGACATCGATCCCGCTGGGAAAGTGACTCCCCTCTTCCCGAACGCCTGGTCGCAGAACAACCGCGTAGGCGCTGGCGGGCACACTCTCCCTGATTCAGCGGCCTACCAGTTCACCGTTTCCGGACCTCCTGGAACCGAATACATTCAGGCCATTGCCTGTACGCAGCCTCTGAACATACCTTCTCAGTTCCAGTCTACCACGCCATTTGCACCGTTGGGGTTGGATCCAGAGAGCTTCAAATCACAGTACCAGACACAAGTATTGGGAATTGTCCCCGAGCAAGCCTGG
>Ga0307378_10004825_pt1 | contig 19020 bp, 15 predicted proteins | sample UN1MG_FD_202238 | JGI IMG/M metagenome (GOLD analysis project Ga0307378, IMG submission 202238) | Soil microbial communities from Risofladan, Vaasa, Finland - UN-1 | ecosystem: Environmental > Terrestrial > Soil > Coastal area > Acid sulfate soil | place: Finland: Risofladan, Vaasa | collected... | reverse complement strand
GGACCGCTACGCGCCATCTCGACGTCGCGTTTGACCGCATCGGGCAGCGCGAAGAACCGTCGAGCTGCGTCGTCGAGATCGGCGAGGAGGGCCTCGTCGATGCCGTGGCCCTCGATGACGAAGAAACCCACCTCGCGGCATGCGCGATCGATCTGTGTCGCCACTGCGGCCGCCGCGCCGGAGCGCTGCGCTCGAAGCGCCGAGACGTCGATGACGCGAAGGTGATCCACCACCGAGGACGGTAGAGCATGCGCCGTTCGTAGAATCGCCTTGCGATGACCACTGGGCTTCCCATCGAAGACGTCATCGACGACATCGGCAGTGCGCTCGCCGGGCCCGGGGTCGCCGTGGTGGTGGCGGCGCCGGGCGCCGGAAAGACCACCGTGGTCCCGCTGCGCCTGCTCGGCGCGCCCTGGCGCTCCGACGGGCGGATCCTCGTGCTCGAGCCCCGACGGGTCGCCACCCGCGCCGCAGCTCGCCGCATGGCCGACCTGCTCGGGGAGGCGGTCGGTCAGACCGTCGGCTTCGTCACCCGGGACGATCGGTCGGTCTCGGCAGCGACGCGGGTCGAGGTGATCACCGATGGCATCCTCACCCGGCGCCTGCAGCAGGATCCCGAACTGTCGGGCGTGTCGGCGGTGATCTTCGACGAGTTCCACGAGCGGCGGCTCCAGTCCGACCTCGGGCTCGCGCTGGCGCTCGACGTACGCCGATCGATTCGTCCCGATCTCCGCATCCTCGTGATGTCGGCGACCATCGACTTCGAGCGGATTGCGGCCTTGATCGGTGACGACGGCCCCGCGCCGGTCGTCGAAGCCTCCGGTCGACAGTTCGAGGTCGAGGTCCGCTGGCGACCGAATGACATCATCGTCGGACGACGCCGCGGCCGGGCGCTCGCCGCGCCCGTTGCGTCGGCGGTCGCCGAGGCGCTGGCGTCGACCGACGGCGACGTGCTGGCGTTCCTGCCGGGGATGGGCGAGATCCGTGCGACCGCCGAGGCCGTGGGCCGCGAAGTGGCCGGTGGCGTCGACGTGCGCATTCTGCACGGGTCGCTTTCCTCGGCCGAACAGGACGCCGCCATTTCCCCGTCGCCCCCGCGTCGTCGAAAGGTCGTTCTGTCGACCGACGTGGCCGAGACCAGCCTCACGGTCGAGGGCGTCACGGCCATCGTCGATGGTGGCATGCAGCGTCGGCCCGAATTCGATCTCCGTTCCGGGCTGACTCGACTCGTCACGGTGTCCGCGTCGCGGGCATCGGCCACCCAGCGCGCCGGCCGCGCCGGTCGACTCGCGCCCGGCGTCGCCATTCGACTGTGGTCGCAGGCAGAGCATCATCTCCGCCCTGCGCATGGCCAGCCCGAGATCGCACAGGTCGACCTGGCTGGTCTGCTGCTCGAGGTCCTGCTGTGGGGCGCGGCGATCGACGACCTCGCTCTGCTCGACCCACCGAGCGCCGACGCTTGCGACGAAGCGATGCGCCTGCTGGGCATGCTCGGGGCTGTCGACTCCGGCAGCCGCCTGACCGAGCTGGGACGGTCGATGGCCGCGCTTCCCCTCCAGCCTCGCACTGCGGCCGTGCTGTTGGCAGCCGACGCGTCGTCCAGCAGGCGGGCCGCGCTCATTGCTGCGCTCCTCGAAGAGGGTGACGTGTTGCGCGGCCGCCCCGGCTCGGTCGAGTCGGACCTCGACCTCCGTCTCAACCTGCTCGAGAACCGCACGCGCCAGCATCCCGACGCGTCCGGCCCCCGCCTCGACCAGGTGCGACGCCGAGCGCGTGAGATCCACCGCCGTGTCCCACCCGACCACGCTCCGGGCACTGCGTCGACGTCGGCGCGGTTGCTCGCCGCCGGATATCCCGATCGCATCGCCCAGCGACGGCTGGGTCAACGAGGCCGCTTCCTGCTGCGGAACGGTGCAGGAGCTTCGGTCTCCGCGCACGATCCACTGGCAGACGCCGAGTACTGCGTCGTCGCCGACCTCGACGGCGCCGACGGCGACGCCCGGATCCGGCTGGCGGCGGGGATGGTCGAGGCGGATGTGCTCGCGGCATGGAGCACCGACGTCGACTTCGTCGAGCGCCTGATCTGGGACGTCGATCGCAACGATCTGTTCCTCCGCACCGAGCGGCGTCTCGGTGCCATCATCTGTTCGTCCGCCGACCGTCGACCCCCTCAGGGCCCCGAAACGCTCGAGGCCCTGACCCGGGCCGTCGGGGAACACGGGATCGGCCTGCTGCGCCCCTCGGCCGGCGCGAGGCGGCTCCAGGATCGGCTGATGTTCCTGCATCGCACGATGGGCGGCGATTGGCCCGATGTCGGGGACGAGGCCATCACACGACGGCGAGACGTGTGGATGCCGCAGTTCGCCCAGGCCGCGTGCCGGCGAAGCGATCTCGAGCGCATCGACGTCGAAGGGGTGCTCAGGGCACAGCTCCTCGCACACCATCACCGTGCGCTCGACCGCCTCGCACCCGCTTCCATCGATCTCCCCAGCGGGAGACGTGCGGTGGTCGGCTACGACGCCGAGCAGGGTCCACGGGTGGAGGCCAAGGTGCAGGAGGTCTTCGGTCTGCACACCACGCCGACGGTCGCCGACGGCGCGGTGCCACTGCTGTTCGACCTGCGTTCACCGGCCGGCCGAACGCTCCAGCTCACCAGTGATCTGGCGGGATTCTGGGGCGGGAGCTGGCACGACGTGCGCAAGGAGATGGCGGGTCGCTATCCCAAACACGCCTGGCCGGCAGATCCGACTGGCTGAGGCCGGACGCGACAAACCGGCACCTGACCATCCAGAGGATGGCCCGGTACCGGTTCGTGGCGAAACGTGCCTCTGGTGCTACTTGTTGACGGCGTCCTTGAAGGACTTGCCGACCTTGACCTTGGGCACGGTGGCCGCAGCGATCTGGATCTCGGCACCCGTCTGTGGGTTCCGTCCCGTACGAGCCTTGCGCTGTGCCTGCTCGAAGGTGAGGAACCCGGGCAACTGGACCTTGGTGCCTGCGGCGACCGACGAGACGACGGTCGACTCGAAGGCGCTCAGGACCTCGTTCACCGTCGACTGGGACTGCCCAGTCGATTCGGCGATGCTGGATACGAGTTCGGACTTGTTCATGGTAGGAAAACCTCCCGGTTCAGGGTCGAGAACGACGCTACACGGGGGTTTCCGGCATTTCGCGGACCCTTGCACCGGGCATCGCTACCCTCGGATCACCGTGTCTCCGCCGCCGACTCACCCGCTCGCCCCGCTCGGGTGGGACACGCGGGTCGCCGAGGCCGTCGAGGGGTTCGCCGAGCCCGGTCGGGTGGTCCGTGTCGAGTATGGCGCCGTCGTCGTCGGTACTTCCGCCCGGGAGGTCGTGGCCGACTGGACGGCGAAGGCGGCGCGCGCCGCAGGCATCGATGCCTCGCCGGTGGTGGGCGACTGGGTCGACATCGCCGAGACGGCCGATGAGGGCGTCGTCGTGGTCGCTCGCGCGGAGCGCTGGTCGAGCCTGGTCCGTCACGACCCCGCCGACGACCATGCCGAACAGGTCCTGGCAGCCAACGTCGACGTGATCTTCGTGGTGTCTGCAGCCGACCGCCCGCTCAACGTCCGGCGGCTCGACCGCATGCTCGCCCTGGCGTGGGGGAGCGGTGCCCAGCCGGTGCTGGTACTCACCAAGGTCGATCTGGCCGATGAGGTCGAGCGCGACCTCGCAGCCGAGGTGGCGGGTCGAGCGCGGGTCGTCGAGGCCAACGGTGTGACCGGTGAGGGCATGGCATCGCTCCGCTCAGCCCTGGGCTCGGGCACGGCGGTGTTCCTGGGTCCCTCGGGGGTCGGGAAGTCGACGCTGGTCAACGCGCTGTGCGCGACTGAGGTGATGGCGACCGCCGACGTGCGCGATCGAGATGGCAAGGGCCGGCACACGACGACCACCCGTGAGCTGTGGCCCGTGCCCGGCGGCGGCGTGGTCATCGACACCCCGGGCATTCGAGGCGTGCAGCTGTGGGATCCCGAGTCCGGCGTCGACGCGCACTTCAGCGACCTCGCGGAGCTGGCCCAGCAGTGTCGGTTCCGGGACTGCGCCCACGGCGGCGAGCCAGGGTGCGCCGTCGCCGACGCGATCGCCACCGGCACGCTCAGCCGCGACCGCGTGGGCCGGTGGTTGGAGCTTCGCGTCGAGTCCGATGGCTGGGCCGAGCGGCAGGTCGAGCACGATCGCGCGCAACGGCGTGACGGAAGACCGAGGCGAAGGTGAGAATAACCGGGCTCGGTGCGGGGATTCGGCCCGTCATCGGATAGGGAGGAGGCACATGCCGCTCATCGACGTCGAAGCAACCCAACTCAACGTGATCGATCAGGGGTCCGGGGAGGCGGTGCTGCTGTTGCCCGCCTTTCCTTTCGGCTCGGCGATGTGGAGCTACCAGATCGAGGCGCTGGCGCCGAAGTACCGAGTCATCGCTCCCGACCTCCCTGGGTTCGGGCAGTCGCCACCCATGGCGGACCCCTCCACGGCGTCGTTGTCCGGATGGGCCGAGCTGCTCGCCCAGCTCATCATCCAGCTCGACCTCGGTCGGGTGCACGTCGTCGGGCTCTCGATGGGCGGCTACCTGGCGATGGAATTTCTCCGTGGCCATGCCGACCTGGCCGGCTCGGTCGTGCTGGCCGACACCCGACCCAGGTCCGACGACTCCGACGTCTGGCAGCGCCGCACGGACGAGCAGGCACAGATCCGGGCCGGGGATCCGCTCGAGAACCTCGCCAAGCCGCTGTCCGAACGTCTGTTGTCCCAAGGTTCGCTGGCAAGGCCCGAGCTGGTCGAGTACGTCCGACAACTCATGGTCGCCAACCACCCCGATGGCTGGATCGCGGCTCTCGAGGCCATGAAGAACCGCTCCGACTCGCTCGGCACGCTCAAGTCGCTCGATCTGCCGACCCTGGTGATCGTCGGCCAGCGCGACCGGGTCACCCCGCTGGTCGAGGCCCGTCTCATCCAGTCGCTCGTCACCGACGCCGAACTGGTCGAGATCCCCGAAGCCGGCCACCTGCCGCCCATCGAGAACCCAGACGTGTTCGATCAGGTGCTCATCGAGTTCCTCGACCGCATCATCGCCCGCGACGAGCCCGGTACCAGCTGATCAGCGCCGATGTGCTGCTGTCGTGAGCGCCGTCGGCCGGATCGGCGTCAGCGGTCAACTCCGCCGTGATGGCGGTGGCGAGTTGCTTGCCGAGCTCGACGCCCCACTGGTCGAAGCTGTTGACACCCCAGATCGTGCCCTGCACGAAGACCTTGTGTTCGTAGAGCGCGATGAGCTGGCCGAGCACCGACGGCGTGAGTTCATCGGCGAGGATCGTGGTGCTGGGTCGGTTGCCCGGGAAGGTCCGGTGCGCGACGAGGTCGGCTTCGACCCCGGCTTCGCTGACCTCGTGGGCGGTTCTGCCCATCGCGAGCGCCTCGGTTTGTGCGAAAAGGTTGGACATCAGCAGGTCGTGCTGTTCGCGACTGCCCACCGCAGGCCGTCCGAACCCGATGAAGTCGCACGGCACGACCGTGGTGCCCTGGTGGAGGAGTTGATAGAAGGCGTGCTGCCCGTTGGTGCCCGGCTCGCCCCAGACGATGGGTCCTGTGTCGGCCAACACGGGTGAACCGTCGAGGCGAACCGACTTGCCGTTGCTTTCCATGTCGAGCTGCTGGAGGTAGGCCGCGAAGCGGCCGAGCGAGTCGCGGTACGGGAGGACTGCGTGGGTTCCGAACTCGAAGAAGTTGCGGTACCAGACACCCAACAGAGCCATGATCACGGGCGCGTTGCGGTTCAGATCTGCGGTCCGGAAGTGCTCGTCCATGAGGTGGAAGCCGCCGAGGAACTCATCGAATGCGTCGGGACCGATGGCGAGCATCACCGACAGGCCGATGGCGCTGTCGACGCTGTAGCGGCCACCGACCCAATCCCAGAACTCGAACATGTTGTCGGGAGCGATCCCGAATTCGGCGACGGCTTCGCGGTTCGTCGAGACGGCGACGAAGTGGTCCTGTACGGCATCGTCGCCGAGCGCCGCGGTGAGCCACGACCTTGCCGCGTGCGCATTGGTGAGGGTCTCGACGGTCGTGAAGGTCTTCGAGCAGACGACGAACAGCGTGCTCGACGGATCGAGATCGTCGAGGGCGTGTGCCAGATCGTCCCCGTCGACGTTCGACACGAACTTCACGGCGAGGTGATCGGGGACGAGGTGGCGAAGTGCCTCGGTGACCATGGCAGGCCCGAGATCTGATCCGCCGATTCCGAGGTTCACGATCGTCTTGATCTGGTGTTCGTCGCGAATCCGGGTGGAGAACGCACGCATGCGAGCGAGGACGGCGTGCACCTCGGGCACGACGTCGGTGCCATCGACCTCGACCCGATCACCCGCTGGACGGCGCAGCGCCGTGTGCAGGACCGGGCGGTTCTCGGTGGTGTTGAGACGACTGCCGCCGAACATGCGCCGGATGCGGTCGGGGAGGCCGGCCTCCTCGGCCAGCGTCACCAGGAGGTGCAGGGTCTCATCGGTGACCCGGTGCTTCGAGTAGTCGACGTGCAGGTCGCCGGCTTGAACGCTCAGGCGCTCGCCGCGTCCGGAGTCGGCGTCGAACAGCTCGCGCAGATGCGCGGGTTCGATCCGACGCTGGTGTTCGGTGAGGTCCCACCAGACCTCGAGCTCGTCGAGGTTCACCATCGAGGCACCCCAGGCATCGAAGCTCGGTGCGTCGCTCACGTCCCCACGGTAGGTCAGGCGGCGGACCGCGTCGCACCAAGCCACGAGCGGTGCAGGCCCGCGTACACCCTGCCGGCGTCGACGAGTTGCTGATGGGTGCCCTGCTCGACGAGTCTGCCGGCGTCGAAGACGAGCACCAGATCGGCTGCTTCTGCGGTCGAGAGCCGGTGCGCGACGCTGACCACGGTACGACCGGCGGCGAGCTTCTCGAGCGCCGCACTCAGCTCCTGCTCGGTCTCGGGGTCGACCGCGGAGGTCGCTTCGTCGAGGATCAGCAGACCCGGGTCGCCGAGCTGGGCGCGAACGAGTGCGACCAGCTGACGCTCACCCACCGACAGAGCGCCGCCACGCTCGCCCACTTGGGTGAGGATGCCCGCGGGGAGACGCCCGAGCCACGGGGTCAGCCCGAGCTCTGCGAATGCGGCGTCGATGTCTGCGTCGGACGCCTCGGGCCGGCCGTAGCGCACGTTGTCGCGGATCGTCGTGTTGAACAGGAACCCATCCTGGGGAACCATCCGGATCCGCAGGTGCCGAGCGTCGGCGCCGACGTGGGCGAGGTCGACTCCGCCGATCTCGATCCGGCCGGTGGTCGGGTCGTGGAGGCGACACAACAACTTGGCGAAGGTGGTCTTCCCGGACCCCGTTTCGCCCACGATGGCGACCGATGCCCCGGCCGGGATGGTGACGTCGACGTCGGTGAGCACGGTCGGCCCGGTCCGGTAGGCGAAGCCGACCCCCGCACTCCGGATCCCCAGGGGCCCCACCGGCAACAGGAGGCCGGGCACCGGGTCGACGACGTCGATCGGGATGTCGGTGACGTCGAGAACCTTGCGCCAACCTGCGATGGCGGTCTGGGTCTGGTCGAGGATCTCGCTCAGTTCGCCGACCGGAGCGAGCAAGAGGTTGACGAGAAACGCGAACGCGATCAGCTCGCCGGAGCCGAGACCCCAGTCGGGACCGTAGGTCGCACCCAGCACGACCGTGCCGGCCAGCGCGATCGAGCCGAAGAGATCGCCGAGGGGGAACATCACCGCGAAGAACCGAGCGGCCTTCATGTACGCCCGATATTGGGCGTCGATCGACGTGGCGAGGCGTGCGCGCGCCCTTGCCTGAGCACCGTAGGCCCGGACGACCGCCGCCCCGGTCACCGCTTCGGACACCTCTGACATCGTGGTCCCGACCGTCGTGCGCACCAGGTCGTAGGCCGCGAGCTGTCGCACCTGGAGATACCGCAAGATCGGGAGCAGTGGCAGGAACACCACCACGACGAACAACGCGAGCTGCCAGCTGTAGACCAACATGACGCCCACCGTGCCGACGATGAGCGCTCCGTTGACGATCCACGAGACCGCTCCCCACTGGGTGAACTGCGCCAACGTCTCGATGTCGCTGGTCACGCGTGCGACGAGTTCGCCGCGTCGGTTCTCGGTGTGCTCGGCCATCGAGAGGCGGTGGATGTGGGCGAACGTCCTGGTCCTCAGACCGAACAGCGCGTTCTCCGCGGCCCGGATCAGCCGAAGGTAGGTCGCCCTCGTCACGCCGAAGAGGATGATCACGATCACGGCGGTGACACCACACGTCGCCGCAACGAAGGACGGCCGGAACCCCTGTTCACCCAGGAGGCCGCGATCGAGAATGACCTGGATCACCACCGGGATGGCGAGCTTGCCACCGGCGGTGGCCATGGCCATGAGCACCGTGAAGACGAGGCCCTGCTTGAGCTCGGGCGTGGCTGCGAGGCCTCGACGGAGCACCGCGATCGCGCCGACGGTCTGCTGGGTCGCGTGCTCACCGAGGTCGGGATGCAGCTCGGGATCGTGCAGCGGATCTCGTTCGCTCATACCGTCCCGTCCTCGTAGGCACGGACGAGTGCCTCGTAGCCGGCATGATCGAGCAGCTCGTCATGGGTCCCGGCGGCGGCGATACGCCCTTCATCGAGGTAGAGGACCCGGTCGGCGAGCCTGATCGTCGCAAGGCGGTGGGCGACGATCAGGGTCGTGGCGGCGAGCTCGGTCCCGAGTCCCTGGAGGATGCGCGCCTCCACGGTCGGGTCGATGGCCGAGGTCGCGTCGTCGAGGACGAGCACCTGAGGCTCGCGGACCAGCGCGCGCGCAAGCGCGATCCGCTGTCGCTGGCCGCCCGACAGCGTCACGCCGCGCTCACCGACGACCTGATCGAGACCCTGGTCGAGTCCGTCGACCACCGAGGTCGCCTGGGCGATGTCGAGCGCGGCAGCGAGGCGCTCGGGTGGCACCAGGCGTCCCATGGTCACGTTCTCGCGAATCGTGTCGGCGAACAGGAAGCTCTCCTGGAACACGATGGCCACCCGGTCGCGAAGATCGTCGGGGTCGATCTCATCGAGGGGGTGATCGTTGAGCGCGATGGATCCGCCGGTCGGAGCGACCAGGCGGGCCACCAAGTTGCAGATGGTGGTCTTGCCGACCCCGGTCGATCCGACGAGGGCGACGACCTCGCCGGAATCGACGTGGAAGTCGACGCCGCGAAGGACCTCGTCGTCGCCGAAACCGAATCGGAGGCCCTCCACCGTGAGCGACACGGCCACGCCCGCCGGAAGGGAAGTGGCGGGCGTCGGCGCCTGGTCGGACTCGGTGAGCGCGGCGTCCGACGTCGGATCGGCGAGCACCTCCTGCAACCGGTCGTAGGCCACCACCGAGCGGGGGAGTTCCTCGAGCAGGAACCCGACCACCCGCATGGGGAACGCCAGGATGCCGAACAACGCCATCGCCTGGACCACGTCGCCGGTGCTGATGGCGCCATCGGACACGCGCCATGCGCCGATCGCCAACACCGCCAGCGTCCCGAGGGTCGGGAGCGCGTCGATCGCGGGCTCGAAGCTGGCTCGGAGGCGCCCGACGATGAGGCGCTCGGTCCGGAGCGCGTCTGCTTCGTGCTCGACGCGGCGCTGCTCGGACTCCTGCAGCCCCAGGGTCTTGACGACCAGGGCTCCCTCGAACGATTCGTGCGCGACCGACGATACGGAACCGACTGCTGCCTGGGCAGCCGCCGCGGGAGCCTCGACCCGGCGCGTGTACGCCCGATTCATCAGCGTCAGCGCAGGGAAGAGTGCGACCGCCAGTGCGGTGAGGTAGAGGTCGACGAGGGCGAGGTTGACCGTCGCGAAGAAGATGATCACGATCACGCCCAGGGAGAAGGGCAGCGGCTGCATGGCGAACGCGGCCCGTTCTGCGTCGGCGTCGGCATGGGCCAGGAGCCGTCCGGCGGGCCGGTCGAGGAAGAACCTCAGCGGTTCGCGGACGTATCGATCGGCGAGCGCATCGAACCACGTGACCTGCATCTGCCTGGTGGTCATGGCGCCCCAGTAGCGCCGCAGCACGACTCCGAGGGATCGGAGAGCTGCGGCGGCGAGGATCGCCGTCGCAGCGAGAGCCAGTGACCGACCCGGGACACCGCCTTCGAACGCCGGGATGATCACGTCGTCGGTGACGCGTCCCAATACGATCGTGCCGCCCACTGCGGCGACCGAGAACAACGTGGCCCCGGCGACCGCGATGGCGAACGGGCGCGGGTGGGTGCGGATCGTCAGCCAGAGCAGCGCGAACCCGCGTCGGAGGATGCTCCGGTCGGTCAAGTGCCGGCGAGTTTGGCGATGATCGGCGCGACCGCATCGATGGCGTCGGCCTGCACGACCAGGTAGCTGACGTCCCAGCGGTCCCGACCGGCGAGCAGGTCTTCACAGATCTCGTCGACCGAGCCGAACCACGCGTGCGGGTATTCGAGCGCCTGGTCGGGCTCGACCCCGAACAGCGGCGCCATGTTGGCTGCGGTCTCTTCGCGCTGGTCGTTGACGATCACGGCGAACACGAGCATGTTGAGCTCGAGATCGTCGTAGCGGTCGTCGGCTGCGTCCTTCACCCACTGCACCTTCTGGTCGGTCTGTGCTGCCGATCCGTCGCGGGCCGCTGCGCCGTCGACGTTGCCGGACTTCACGGCCGGGTTGATGCCGACGATGTCGGCCTCGTGTCCTGCGATGGAGAGCACCCGCTTGGCGCCGCCACCGATCAGCAGAGGCGGGTGGGGCTTCTGTACGGGCTTGGGGAGCCCGTCCATCCCCGAGATCCGGTAGTGCTCGCCTTCGAAGTCGAACGCGCCGTCGGCGAACAGACCCTTGTAGATCTCGATCCCTTCTGCCATGCGGTCGATCCGCACGCCGGCGCGGTCGTGCGGGATGCCCGACTGTTCATAGTCGGTGTTCATCCAGCCCGCGCCGATGCCGAACTCGACACGGCCCCCCGACAGGACATCAACGGTGGCGATCTCCTTGGCGAGCACCACGGGGTGCTTGTAGTCGTTGTCGAAGACCAGCGCGCCGATGCGCAGGTCGGTCGTGGCGTCGGCTGCCGCCATCATGGCCGGTAGGGGTGCGAGCTGATCGCCGAAGTGGTCGGGCAGGAAGAGGCTCGAGAAGCCCAGATCCTCGACCTTGCGTGCGAGCGCGGCCCACTCAGTGCCGTTCTGTGCGGTCGCGCACTGGACCCCGAATCGGAACTTTCGGTCGTGGGCCACGATGTCTCCTCGCATTGTCGGGAAGAAGGGAACCTAGCTGGAGCGGCGGGAACGTTCGGGACCGGGCGACTGGGGAAGGCCGGGAGTGCCCGGTACGCTGCACGTTCCGTGTATCGGTTCGTGAGCGTCTCATTTCGGATGGTCCTCATCCTCGCGACGGCAGTCGCGTTGACGGCGGGAACCGTTGTGGCGCTGGCACCCCGCGCAGCCGAGGTGTTCACCGCAAGCAGCTCCGAGGCCACCGACATCGCGCTCGACTCGCTGTGCCAGCGCAGTTACATCCGCTCGTCGAACGGCACCCTTCTCGCCACGCTCCACGGTGAGGAGAACCGCGAACCCGTCACGCTCGACGAGATCCCGCAGGCCGTCATCGACGCGATCCTCGCGGTCGAGGACCAGGACTTCTACAGCCACAACGGCATCAACCTCCGCGCGACGCTGCGGGCGCTGCTCGAGAACGTCGACACCGGTGAGGTGTCGCAGGGTGGCTCGACCATCACCCAGCAGCTCGTCAAGCTCAGCCTCGTCGGCGACAAGCAGGATCTCGACCGCAAGACCCGTGAAGCGTTCCTCGCGACCCGGCTCGAAGAGCAGATGAGCAAGGACGAGATCCTCGAGCGCTATCTCAACACGGTCTATTTCGGCAACGGCACCTACGGGGTGCAGGCGGCAGCCGAGTACTACTTCGGTATCGACGTGACCGAGATGGACGCCGGCCAGGGCGCCCTGCTCGCAGCCATCATCCGGAACCCCCGTGACTACAACCCCTTCGAGAACCCCGAGGTCGCGACCGAACGGCGCGACATCGCGCTGAACCAGATGTACGAGCTCGGCAACATCGTCGATGGCGAGCTGCTGTTCTTCCAGACCCGCCCCATCCCCGAGCAGCCCACCGTGGTGGCCAAGCCGCCAGACGACTACTTCCTCGAAGAGGTCAAGCAGCAGCTTCTCGGCGACGCACGTCTCGGTGAGACGTACTCCGATCGATTCGACGCCGTGTTCTGCGGCGGCATCGACGTGGTCTCGACGATCGACCTCGAAGCTCAGTTCCTCGCGATCGCCGCCCGCAACGAGGTGATCGCACCATTCGAGGATCCTTCGGTCCCCGGAACCTTCCCGCTCCCCGCTGCGCCCGACGGCTCGCCGCAGTTCGGGACCGTGGCCATCACCTCGGTCGAACCATCGACCGGCGCCGTGCGGGCGATGGTCGGCGGACCGGGGTTCGACGCCTACAAGTACAACCTGGCCACCCAGGGTTCCCGCCAGCCAGGCAGTTCGTTCAAGACCTTCGTGTTGATGTCACTGCTCGACCAGGGGTACTCACCCAACGACACGGTGAGCGGCTCCGGTCCGTGCACCTTCAACATCCCGGGCGTCAAGGAGCCCTACAAGGTCGAGAACTTCGGGAACGGGCGCGGGGGGGTGGGCACGATCACGAGCCAGACGCTCAAGTCGTCGAACTGTGCGTACGTCCGCCTCGGACAGGTGGCAGGGCTCGACAACGTGATGGATCTCGCGGCTGAGCTCGGTATCACGACGCCGCTCGATCCGAGCATCTTCTCGGCGCCGCTCGGATCGCTCGAGGTCAAGCCAGTCGACATGGCAGCGGCCTACTCGGTCATCTTCAACGACGGCGTCCGCAATCCGGCGTACTACATCGAATCGGTCACGGCCGCAGACGGCTCGCTGATCTTCCAGCACCAAGCAGACCCTCGCGAGGTCGTGTCGGTCGAGGCAGCGCTCCAGGCACAGAACATCCTCAAGCAGAATGTGCAGAGCGGCACGGGCACCCGAGCTCGCATCCCCGGATGGGATGTCGGAGGCAAGACCGGTACCGCCCAGGACTCCGCCGACGCCTGGTTCGTCGGCGGAACCAAGGAGCTGGCGACCGCGGTGTGGATGGGCTCGCCGCAGGGTCGAGTCGCGCTTCGGGGGGTCGGCGGGATCACCGTGACCGGTGGCTCGTGGCCGGCGAGCATCTGGGGCGAGTACATGGGCAACTACCACGCGGTCCGCCAGCCGATCCCGTTCGGAGTCCCGCCACGGGCCGAAAGGGGTGAGTTCCTGAAGCTCGATCCCAAGATCGACAAGGCCGGATCTCGACCACCGGTCCGTTCCGGATCGAGTCGGGGTTCGACTCCCGCATCGGGACCGACACCGACCACTGCAGACGCGCCGGCCACCTCGGTTCAAGTCGTGATCGAAGTCAACCCACCCGATTCGGGAGATTGATGAATCCCTGGGAGCAGTTTCTCGATGTCCAACGTCACGACACCGAGCTCGACCAGCTCGAGCATCGTCGCGCCTCGACCCCCGAACGCGCTGAACTCGCAGCACTTCCCGACGAGTACGCCCGCGTCGACAGAGAGACCACCGAGTTCGACACGGTGCGCGCCGGGCTCGGTCGCGATCAACGACGACTCGAAGATGAGATCGCTTCGCTCAAGGACCGTCGTGATCAGGCGACCGCAAAGCTGTACGACGGGTCGGTCACCGCGCCCAAGGAGCTGAGCGCGCTCCAGGAAGACATCGCCTCGATCGACCGCCGGATCTCGACTCTCGAGGACCAGGTGCTCGAGATCATGGAGCAGGCAGAGCCGGTCGACGCCGACCTGGCACGCCTGGCGGCCGAGTGGGAAGCGCTGGACGCGCAGGCGGCCGCGCTCGAGTCGCGCATCGCCGAGGTCGAGTCGGACATCGACGCCGATGTCGCCTCGATCACCCAGGAGCGAGCGGCCGCCGTCCAGGGCATCCCCGACGATCTGTTGGCGAGGTACGACAAGGCCCGATCACAACTCGGCGGTGTGGCGGTCGCCCGGCTGGTGCGGGGCGTCTGCGACGGTTGCCACCTGACGCTCCCCGCCGTCGAGGTCGACCGCATCAAGCACCTTCCGCTCGACGAACCGGTGAACTGCGAGGAGTGCGGACGCTTTCTCGTCCGCTGAGGCGTGTTCTTCTGGTTTGTCGGTTGCAGCCTCGTCGGCGTGGCGTTGGTGTTCTCCTCGCCTGCGCTCGACCACCGTGTGGTGATGGTGGGTGCCCTGCTGCCGTTGACCGAGATCGTGTTCGGCGAGCCTCGGGTCCTGCACTCGCTGGCCGCCCCGGTGGCTGCACTCGTGGTCGTGATGTTGGCCACGCGCGGCCAGCGACTGCGTCGCCGCTGGCTGCTCGGCATCCCGATCGGACTGTTCATGCACCTGCTCCTCGACGGGATCTGGACCGACACCCAGGCCTTCTGGTGGCCGGTCGGCGGGACGGCCTTCTCCGACGCACGTATTCCTGAGCTGGCCAGAGGCAGGTTCAATGTCGTGCTCGAGCTGGTCGGTATCGGAGCGCTGGTCTGGGCGAGTCGGGCGTACGGACTCGACACGACGCAGGCGCGGCGGACCTTCGCTCGCACCGGTCGGCTGCCTCGCCAGTCTGCGGAGGGCCTGTGATGCTGATCCTCGTGCGTCACGGGCAGTCGGCGAGCAACCGTGCAGGGCGGCTTTCCGGGCGGGGTGATGTCGATCTTGACGCCCGGGGCGAGGACCAGGCCCGGGCCAGTGGCGACGTCCTCTCGACCCTCGATGTCCGCCGGGTGATCGCGAGCCCACTCCGTCGTGCGCAGCGTACGGCCGCGTTGCTGGCGATCGAGGGCGTCACGGTCGAGACTGACGAGCGCTGGGTCGAGTTGGATTATGGCGAGTGGGAAGGCCGTCCGGTCGCCGACGTGACCGCGGCCGAATGGACCCGATGGCGAAACGACCTCGAGTTCGAGCCGCCTGGTGGCGAGTCGATCGCGGCGCTCGGTCGGCGCGTCCGCGAGGCCTGCGACGCTCTTCGACGTGACGCGCGGGACGGTGACGTCGTGGTGGTCAGCCATGTATCGCCCATCAAGGCTGCGATGGCGTGGGCACTCGGCGTCGGTGACGAGACGAGCTGGAGGTCGCACCTCTCGCCGGGATCGATCACCCGGATCGCGGCCCGGGCCGACCGCATGTCGCTGCTGTCCTGGAACGAGGTCGGGCACCTGGACCGCTGACGGTCCTGCCTCGAGGGCGTCAGCCGGCGACGAGGCCGTCGTCGACCGACACGATCGATCCGTTCATCCGGCTCGCGTCGTCGGATGCGATGAACGCGATCACGCCGGCGATGTCTTCGGGGCGGGCGCGGCCGCGCTTGGACATGACGCCTGCGAGGAGGTCGAAGTCGATGTCAGCCGGCATCGGGATCTGCTCGGTCATCGGCGTCTTCACCCCGCCGGGAGCAACCGCATTGACCCGCAGCGGTGTCTTCTCGTACTCGATCGCCAGCGCTCGGGTGAGCTGGACGATCGCCCCCTTCGACGCGCAATAGGCAACGGTGTAGGCCGCACCCATCAGACCGGCGTTCGAGGCGACGTTGACGATGTTGCCCACCCGGTCGATGAGATGTGGGATGGCGGCCTGGCAGAGGAACATCGGCCCCTTGGCGTTGACCGCCATCATGAGCTCGATCTCGTGCTCGGTTGCATCGGTGAAGTGCTGGATCCTGGTGACACCGGCGATGTTGGCGAGCACGTCGATCCCGCCGTGGTCGGTGATCACACCGTCGATCAGATCGAAGCACGCGCTGCGGTCGGTGATGTCGGCGCCGCGACCCTCGAAGCTGCCACCTGCGGCGTCGACGAGTGCTGCGGTCTCGGCCAGCCCGTCGGTGTTCACGTCGACTCCGATGACCGTGGCTCCCTCGGCGGCGAAACGCTGCGAGGTCGCCCGCCCGATCCCTGATGCCGCACCGGTGAGCACGGCGACCTTTCCCTCGAATCGCGACATCGTCGTTCAGCCCACCGAGATCAGGTCGACGACGAACACCAGCGTCTCGTTGGGCCCGATGACCCCGCCCGCACCACGAGCGCCGTAGCCGAGGGCAGGCGGGATGGTCAGCTGCCTGCGTCCGCCGACCCTCATCCCGGTCACGCCTTGATCCCATCCGGCGATGACCTGGCCGCCGCCGAGCTTGAACGAGAACGTGTCGTTGCGGTCCCAGCTCGCGTCGAACTGCTCCTTTGTCGACCACGCCTTGCCGACGTAGTGCACGGTCACCTTCTGGCCGGCCGTGGCCTCGGCTCCGTCGCCGACCTCGAGGTCCTCGATGCCGAGAGCCTTGCCGGTGGGCGGGCCGTCGGGGATGGTCACGTCGGGCTTGGTTCGATCCATGGCGTGCGAAGCTAACCGGCGGAGCGGTCGGGAGTCACGATGGCTGCTCGCCGGTGGTGGTCCTGCTTGATCCGGTACATGTCCGCGTCGGCCGATTGCCACGCGCCGATGAGACCGACCGCGGGGTTGCGGTGGGCCAGCCCGGCCGAGGCAGGGATGAGTTCGGCCGCCAGCGCTCCGACGACGCGATGCCGCAGACGTTCGCCCCCGTTGCGGTCGGTCTCGGCCATCAGCACTCCGAACTCGTCACCGCCGAGTCTTGCCACAGTGTCGACGTCGCGTGCGAGGTTGCGCAGGATCTGGACCGCCCGGATGATCAGCGCGTCGCCTGCAGCATGGCCGTACGCGTCGTTGCACTCCTTCAGCCCGTCGAGGTCGACGATGAGGACACATGCCTCGTGTCCGTACCGGCGACAGCGCCGTTCTTCCTGGTCGATGGCGATCTCCCACGCCCGCCGGTTCCCCGCCCGGGTCATCGGGTCGGTCAGGGCTTGCTCGGCCGCATGGATTCGGAGTCGTTGCTCCTCGACCATCTCGAGTTCGGCGCTCAGCACCCGGCTGATGAGCCCGGCCATGAGCTCGATCGAGAGCCGGTCGGTCCGATGGTCGCCGAACGGCTCGTCGAGGAGTCCGGCCAGGAATCCGAACTGGCCGTCGTCGGATTGGATCGGTGTGGTGACGGCGGTGGGCACGGTCGTGTCGTGCGTGCTCGCGCCGAGGGTGACGCGGACATGCAGGTCGGTGAAGTGGTGATACCCCACGTCGAGCGGGAGATCGACGAGCTGCATGCCAGGTTGGATCTCGGCGCCAGGCGATGAGAACAGCACGACGTTCGATCCGTCAGGACGGTGCCGAGCCACGATCCACGACCCGTTTGGCTCGGCCTCACTGAGCCGCTCGAGCACTTCGACGCATGCGAGTTCGAACTCTCGCAGGTCTTCGGTTGAATCCATTGTCTGCACTCCGTCGCCGACGAAGGCATGCCAGGTTCGTCCTCGGATCCGAGGGTAACCCACTTCGGGCGTGACGTCACCCCGACCTCATGAGGCGCCGAAGAACAGCTCCCAGATGATCTCGCTGGCGGAGATGTCGTCGGTGACCGCTCCGAGGGACGGGACGTCGAACGCCCCCGGCCAGGTGTGACCACCACCGTCGACCACGTACTGCTCGGTGACCGCGTCACAGTTCTCCCACCGGTAGTGGTCGACTTCGTCGCTGATCGATTCGATGACCGGACCGGGATCGCATCCGTTGTGATCGGCCCAAGCGACGCCGCTGTCGAGGACGGACGACCCAGGCTCGCCGCCGTCGAACGGCACGACCGGGTCGGCGGTGCCGTGGAACTCGATGATCGGTCGCGGAGGGGCGGCGTCGCACAGGTCGTCGTAGAACCAGAGGGACACGGGGCCGAATGCGTCGAAGGCGTTGTCGGGCTGGCAGGCGAGCGAGGTGGTCATGAAACCGCCGCTCGACATGCCGGTCGCAAAGAACGATCCGGTGCAGAAGTCGCTGCGGATCTCGGTGACGAGCTCGGCCACGAAGTCGAAGTCGCCGCCGCTTCCGGCGGTGCCGGGGGACCATTGGGGACTGTTGTTGCGGACGAGGGCGTTCGGCGTCACGAGGATCACGCCGTCGCGCTCGGCCAGGTCGACGAAGTCGCCGTAGACGTACTGCTCGAGGGCGTTCGAACCGCGTCCGTGGAAGTTGAAGACCACGTCGGCGGGCGTCGTCTCGTCGTAGCTTGAAGGCAGGTCGAGCAAGTAGGTGCGCTCGTCGCCGTTCGAAGTGGTGATCGACCGCGCCTCGGTCGGTTCACCCGCGACGCCACCCGAGCCGCATTGCGGCACGGCTTCGGTGGTCGACGGCGACGAGGTCGGGACAGTCGCCGTCGACGAGCCGGCCTGCGGGTCCGACGGCGACGAATTTCCGCAGGCGGCGGTGAAGATCAAGACGGCGGTCAGCAGGACGGGGAGTCGCATCGCGTCAGCCTCGCGCGCCGCTCGGTCTGGGTGCGATCCGCTGCCTGTGGTCGAGACGCGGTCGGCTGCTAAGCAACCCCAATGCTCCGCCGACCCGTTCTTGCGCTCGCCGTGTTCGCCCTTCTCGCCGTATCCTGCGGCTCGGATGGGTCGTCGCAGGCCACCGACGGCGGACCGGTCGACGGTGACCCAGCGCCCGCAGCCGAGGCAGAGCCAACCGACTTCTCGGGGCGTGGGCCGTACGCAGTCGGTCAGGTCGACCTGCAACTCGACGCGGATCACGTCGTCGCCGTGTTCTACCCCGTCGATGCCGTTCCGGCCGATGCCGAGCCGTACTCGTATTCGGGCGAGGACGTGCTCGATCCGACGATCAGCGCCTTGCTCCCCGGCTCGTTGTCCGGCGAGGTCGCGCCGGCCGACACCTGGGTCGGTCTTCCCGCCAGTGCCGACGGACCGTTTCCCGTCGTACTGCACAGTCATGGGTTCTCCGGGAACGCCCGGTTCGGGAACCAGCACAACGCCGCCGTTGCGTCGTGGGGATACGTCGTGGCGGCGGTCGACCATCCGGAGCGTGGACTCCGGGCGATC
>Ga0307378_10004824_pt1 | contig 19022 bp, 18 predicted proteins | sample UN1MG_FD_202238 | JGI IMG/M metagenome (GOLD analysis project Ga0307378, IMG submission 202238) | Soil microbial communities from Risofladan, Vaasa, Finland - UN-1 | ecosystem: Environmental > Terrestrial > Soil > Coastal area > Acid sulfate soil | place: Finland: Risofladan, Vaasa | collected... | reverse complement strand
GTCCTTGTCCAAAGCGTCCCTTCCCAAAACCTGCCCCGGCAGCCCAGTCACGACCAAAGTCACTCAGGCCGAAGCTGCTCATGCCGAACCCTGCTTTGTCCTGCCAGCAAGGCCAGATATTTATCACAGAGCTGTCAAATGGATTGTTATAATCGATTTCGCCTGTGCCGTTGTCTGAATAAACCTCAATAGTACCGCCAATTGGTAGGCTCTGGCTGCGCAATAAACTTATTTTTGAACGTCCGCTTTGCCAGCCACTCAAATCCAGTTCACTTCCCAAGTCCTCATCGGCTGCCTTGGCGTCAACCGCAAAAACTTCAATCCGTACCGCTGCTTTTGAGGACAGGGGAGTTTGAACAATTAGTTGCTCCTGACCTGCTTCTGTTGTTGTACCAGCATATCGGCCGTTTACATAAACTTGGTGGAACATGTTAGGCCAGCAGGATTTCCATTTCACTAAAGCTAACCGTGGCATTCCACTGTAATCACCATCTGCCCAGATACCACAAGGTAGCTCAAAAGCCCTTACCTTTTCTATTTCATTACTTATCAGTGTCATGGTTTCTTAAACGGTCAATTGTTTGTAAATGATTTCATAGTCCCAGCAAAGACCACCGCCGCTTATCTGTTTTCTCGTAATCTTGAAAGCGTCCATTCGAAGATTGTCGAATTCCTCGCCATCGCTTGTCACCAGCTTGTGTGTGTTGCCGTCCATATGGGATGATATCAAGCTGATTCTGTCATCCATCTCCAAAAGGCTTTTTGCTCGCAGAGCTCCTCTCTGTTTTATCTGACGACCGCGGGCACCTAAATCAATACTCAGCACACCGTCTAATCCTGGTATCGCCTTTTCAATGGAATCTCGACTGAGACTGCCTGTCTCGATCTTTACGTTCCGTTCATCGAAAAGCCTTTGGCCATCCAATATGATGCTCATTTTTACCTCTTTAAAGACTAATCCCGAACCAGCCTTGCTGACGCCCCCAGTTTAGTTACATCTGCTATGCTATCACCGCTGGTATCGATGCTGAGCCGACATCGCTCTCGTGCCTTCCCAAAGAGCTTTTGGTAATGCAGACTCTTTTTCCAAAAACTCTCATCTTCAGCTTTACTGGCTAACATTGCATATATGCTTGATATGACCGCAAATACCGACGCCTGTCTTAAAACGCTTGTGTCAAGTATGTCCTCTGCATCTATATTGCTGGAAGGGGCACCCGGCTTGATGCCGAAGTATTCCGTCAGCCCAAAAGCAACTTCACTTGCCTGTGGCCCAAACGTACTTATACGGTAAGATATATTAGTAGCTGCTGGCGGTGCTATGGCGGTGCCGCCTGAATCTGCCCTGACCACTGAAACGGTGAGTTGTGTTGCCGAATCGACAGAAACTATTTCCAATGCTGTCTCAAGTGAACCATCCGCAGACCAAACATATATCACTTGCCCTGCTGTGATCGGAGCGCTTACAAAATCCGCATCATTTGCCGTAAATGTCGTCCCGCTCAGGCTTCCCCCCGTACCTGTTGCCAATACCTGCCAGGGCAGATGTAGTTCTCCAAATAATACCGGTTCGTATTTCAAAATGTCTGTGTCTTTTGAAAAATTAACCATGATTGTTAGCCCTCACTTAGGTAAGTCAACAGATTCAGGATTCAGGTGCCCAAAGAAAACCCACTCCTTTGAGCACCTTTCTCCTTTTTGGACACGTTGTTTTGCGACCCTGCTGGCTCCCTGCTGTTAGGTGGTGGATAAGTCACGAATGAGACCGTGGGCCGCCTCGTTCTTCAGTTCCAGCGTGTATTCGCCGATCACCTCGCCACACTCGTAATCACCGCCACTCGCCAGCGGCTTGAAATGAAAGCTTCGACCCGCCAGAGGTAGCACGTTGGCACGCGACGAATCTAAAAACAGAACCGCATCCTGTGGCATCCATCGCGTTGTAACTATCCTGCAAATACCGAAATCACTTTCATAAATGCTCACCATGTCGGTAAAGGTCGTGTCGCTTGCACTGTAGGTGCGGCTCTCGGAAGAAAAGGCGTTTATCTTGCGTTTTTGAAACCCCCCGACTACAATCAAGTCCACATTGCCGTTGCTGCTTCCCCAGATTTTTCTAAGAGCATAATTAAGCTTGGTTTCATCAAGCTCGCTGCCTGTTGGAAAACCACTGTCGCCTACGCGGAATATGTTCGTCGACAAATGTTGGATAACACCCTGCATCGACCTTCTTACTGAACCGCTGCCTTCAGGCGTACTTGATGGTTGACCGCCGTTAATAACGGTATTCTCCAGGTCACGAATAAGCTCCCTCAGACGTTCCTGCTTTTGATAATCTATCTCGTCTGCAAGACCTAACTGGCTCACAGCCATGTCTGTTCCACTTACTTCTATAGTGGCGGTAAATATCTGTGTATAGTTGTCGAATCTCGTGCGATTGGTAAATCTGGTACCGGGCTTGTCGGCACCTTCAAGAGCGGCGTTGCCAAGTATGTTTATCTGTTGGTTGTCAGCCAAATCTTCCGCCGTCGTGCCGGCATAGCCGCGAACCACCGTCAAAGTATTGGTGTCAATCCCTGTTACAAGCATTAATTCCTCAGACCCCTCCACCTGAATCTGGTCGCCGATACGAAATCTGTCGCCGTTGTCGACTACAAAATCGGTGTCACTGGCCGGGTCCGTAAATGTATTGTCGTTAATGCTGTCCTTGTTGGGCAAAAGCTCATCTTCGAGCCATTCGTGATGAGTGCTTTTGACCTCCCGCATTGGGTCGCCTAAGGCATCAAGCAAAGGGGTCTCATAAGGCGAAATTATGCCAATCAAATCCGATACGTCTTCAGCTAATTCCGGCAGAGTTGTGCCTGCTGAATAAGTCGCTTTTCCTGTAAAAGACATTTTGTCCTCCGTATGTTTACTGGTTACTCACTAAATTTTGGTTGGGTTTAAATAAAATTTCTGCGAAGCTTAAGATACTCCTGCAAATCTATACGGCTGCCCGTCTTTGCAGCCTTCTTTGCTGCCCTTTCAATGTTCGTTGGGCTGTTTTGCATTCGGTCCTTCGCGCCTGAAGTCTTCTTTGCCGTGCCGACAACACCGGCTTCGGCAAACAAATACTGCTTCTCTTTTTTCACTTGTTCAACCACGCTCTCTAAGTCTGCCCCCGCATCGGTTTCCAGCTTGGATTTACAAATCAGCGCCGCTGCTTCAAGGTCAATCGTCCCCGCAGCCGCTAATTTCCGCATCAGTTGTTGTTCGACTTGCAGTTTGCCAAGCTCATTGGCCATTTCGCTCGATCGCGATTTCGCCTCTGCTAATTCCTCGGCGAGGGTTTCCACTTTTTTCTCGGCACTCTGTGCCCTCTTGCGATAGCGGATTGATTCCGAAACTGGAACAAGTTTTAAATTATCACTGTCACACTGTACCTCTGTTGTCTCTGACAAAATCGTCTCTTTTTCGTCGGCCTGACTCACTTTAAGCTTCCCCCCTTTTTTAATTGTCGTAACCCAGTTCTTTGAGCACCTGCTCGGCCGGCACGCCAAGTTCTTTTTTGATTTGCGCCTCCTTCAGCTTTTCCAGCATGTTTTCAGGCAGTGGACTGGGAAAAATAATCCCCACTTCTCTTTCCTCGCTGCTGGTCCTGAAAATGTTGGCCCTGTCCAGTATCTCAAGAACCATATGTGCTGTTTTCTTCAGCCCTTCACTATAAGTAAATCTCTTACGCTCATTTTTTGAGAGCATCCCCATCAGCGTCAATCTAAGCGCTATCGCGCTTGTAAGGTTCCCGAGCTTGTTTTTCAAAACCCCTGCAACTACCGGCGTGACCCCGCTTGCCTTGTCCATCGCCTCTCTTATCTCGGAAATGTGAAAACTCTCACTTGGTGCCGATGAGTCCCCTCCGAATTCTTCGATGGTTGCCTCCGGATTATCTGTCTGCCACATCCGCCCCGGCGATACCGGCTTGTCCTCGAAACCCTCTATCCCCTTGCCTAAATACATCTTAAACGACTGGAACGTAATCCTGCTTGCCCTGTCACTCAGCCTCGTATTCAGTTCGTCTTGTAGCGGTATCAGTGGCTCAACGTCACTTAAACCCTCATAATAGAAAGGCTGGGCAATGTTCTGAAGGTGTACCACCGGCATAAATCCCCATGGGACCTCGCCCTCGGCGATCAGCTCCGTATCTTCGTATCTCTGCCACGCCGTTGGCGATGTAATCTCCGTTACCGCAACAACCTCGGGACCGTTGCTTTTGCGGTTCCTCTGTGACAACAGCCGCCGGAGGAACGAACCCTTCTGATTTGAGGCAAGGGCGTTTTTCCGCTGCTGAAAGTGCTGAACATAATATTTGATTTTCTTATAATCGTTTTCTTCCAGAACAGGCAGTGCTCTCGGTGCTTCAATCAGTTCCAAAAAGATTGTCTGTGCCAATTGCAGCACATCTTCGAAGGAAAGGGTTTGGGAGGAGTGAGTGAATTGTTCTAAAATCTTATCGCCAGGCCTGACAAAACAATCCACGAAACCGTAAACACTTCCGAGCACCGCCATGTCCTGAAAAAAGCCAATACCCCCGTTAGCCGCAAACACAGCCTTTAATATCGACTCTGTTTTTGCTCGTTTTTGGCTGTCCGGAGACTTGGAAACGAAACTTATTGGTTTGCCGAACAAAAAATCTACCGCCGCGTTTATGCGCCACGCGATATCGTTCTCTATTACTACCTCTTTTCTCTGAACATCTTGGACAGCCCTGCCGCCGAATACACCTGAATTCGCCGAATGCAGGTACCCCGTTATCCTGCTCGGCAGTCCGTATTCCTGGGCCTGCAGATAGCATCTTCCCGACTCGTTCGCTTTCCTGTCGGAAAAGCCCAAATCCACCTTATCGACCGTCCGGTTTGCGTAATATTCCCACAGTTTCGTAAAGTGCCTCTGAATGTCTGTCGAATGTTCCTCGACAAGCCACTGGATATAATCTGCGTCTAACTCAGGGTCGTTAAAGATACTAAGGTCAAATCCCATACCACGCTCCGTTTCTTTGGCGTTTCATTTTGTAGCTTATTACAAAAATCGGGACTTACTGATTGCGGTTTGGAAACTTCTGCCTCTAAGCCGCCTTTCCCGTGATGTCACTATTGGAGCAACTTGCGCGTTTGATGCGAAAATGATGTGTTTTTTCCCTGGGTCTTTTGAGCTAAGTCGTTGTCTTCAAAGAAATAAAAATTTTTTCAAATTTTCCGATTTTCCCCTCCCCCCACCTGCGCATTTGATTGAAATGATTAATTTTTCATTTCCCTCTTCTCTTCGGAGGGCACATTTGGTCTTTTAACAAAAACCTCTGGACACGGCCGATATTTGCATTTAATCTTACTTCGCTAACAGAATAAGGAGCCTTTTATGGACGCGATTTGCTTAAAGCCCGATGAACTGACCGATTTGACAATCGAAAAACTCGGTTCCCCCACCGTTGATTCCCCCCTTGTAAAAGGCAGCCGCCACTTCACCGAGGACAGCGAGAAAATACTCGTTTACTCGCACTGCGAAAATATAAAACTCTGCCGGGATTCCGCCGCCGAACCCCCGGCTTTCGAAAAAGCAGGCCCACGACGAAAAATCTTCTTCGACCCCAAAAACCTGAACTGCGGCATAGTCACCTGTGGCGGACTCTGTCCCGGCCTGAACGACGTCATACGAACAGTTACCCTCAGCCTCATCTGGCAGTATGGCGTAAAAAATGTCTTTGGTTTCAGATACGGCTACGCGGGCCTTACCTCCAATCCGCATGAACCCCCATTGCTCCTGACCCCCGAGATGGTCGATGAAATCCACCTAAAAGGCGGCGATATCCTCTCCTCCTCACGTGGCCCGCAGGACTCCGATGATATGGTTGACAATCTGCTAAAAAAGGATATCAGCCTGCTGTTTGTCATCGGCGGCGATGGCACGTTAAGAGGTGCCCGTGACTTGGTCGCCGTCATAACGAAAAGAAATCTTAAAATAGCTGTCATTGGCATCCCCAAAACAATCGACAACGACATATGCGGCATAGAATCCTCCTTCGGCTTTGCAACCGCCGTCGAAGCTACGCGTTCAGCCATTTGTGCCGCCCACGAAGAGGCAAAAGGTGCCTGGAACGGCGTCGGTCTGGTTAAACTAATGGGAAGAGATTCCGGCTTCATCACCGCACACGCCACACTCGCAAATAGCGATGTCAATTTCTGCTTCGTTCCCGAAGTCCCTCTTTCCTTGGAAGGCGAATATGGTTTCTTGAACTTATTGGAAAAACGCCTGGACAAAAAACGCCACGCCCTCATCGTAGTCGCCGAAGGCGCTGGACAAAATCTCATACCCTCTGACTGTTCGCAACAAAAGGACGCTTCAGGCAACATCCTCCACAGTGACATAGGCCTTTTCTTAAAACATCGAATCACAAAATACTTCAAAAACAAAAACAAACCCGTATCCTTAAAATACATTGACCCCAGCTATATGATTCGAAGCCTCCCCGCTGATTCGCAGGATTCAGCCTTCTGTCTTATGCTCGGACAAAACGCCGTCCACGCTGGCCTCTCAGGCCGAACTAATATGGTAATTGGTTACTGGAACCAATACTTCACCCATATCCCAATATCGCTCGCTACCCTGAAAAGAAAGAAATTAGACCCCAATGGCCATTTATGGCAGACTGTCTTGGAAACAACAGGACAGGCAAAAAGACCAGCATAAATTACTGAAAGGATTATTTCTTCCTGATGGCTATCGTATAAACCTCCCGGTCTTCTTTTAGATACTTCCTTTCGTAATTTGTCCCAACCAATTCGCCCTCTTCTGCTCCGGCTGTCGGAACAAAACCGACTACCTCAACCTTCTCGACGTAACTGCAAACAACCTCTTGTATCTGTTCGAAATACTCTAAGTAGTCGGTGGCAATTTGAACTCTGCCTTTTGGCACTAAGCACAGCAGCATTTGTTCAAAATTCGCTCGGCAGAGAAAACGTCTTTTATGATGCCGCTTCTTTGGCCACGGGTCCGGAAAATAAATATGAAAACATTCCACTGAATTGTCCGGTACAAACTCGCTCAAAAATTGCGCCGCATCAGTGCGAATTATACGCACATTCTTCAACCCCCATCTGCCAATCCTGTCAACTGCGTACCGGTAATATTTCCTCGCCCATTCGATCCCTAGAAAATTAGTCTCCGGCTGGGCCATCGCCTGATTGACAACAAAAGTACCTTTCCCGCACCCGACCTCTATATGCACCGGGCCATTACGTCCGAAAATCTTCCGAAAATCAATTTTGCCTTCCAAATCTTCGGCCTTCAGAGACACCGTGCTGTATTCCTTTAGCGTTCTGCCCATCAGAAAACTCGTCCTAAAAACCAAATATGAGGGTTGCGATGCCGCATTATACAAAAAAAGCACCTTTCAGGCGAGCCCGGAACACAAACTTCGGCCCTGCTTTGTCATTAAAGCCGATGCCCCCAGTATTCGATTTAAACCCTGTGAACCGAGTTATTGCACCGAGCGTATCGTCTATTAGAGCTAAACTTTCGTATTCTAAAAGGAAACGCCGAAAATGATTAGGCAATTGCTTAGAAAGCGAAGAAAACGCATCCTGATAGATATCGATACCCAGAGGGATTTCTTCCTCGCTGAGGGAAGTGCCTGCATAAAAAATCACAGAAGGGTTTTGGCAAATATAAGAAGGATGATCGCCTGGGCCAGACACAATAGTGTTAAGGTAATATCTACCTGCGAAGTGTATCCTAACCACAACGGCGCTAGTGCCCTCAGCTATTGTGTCGACGGAACAAAAGGGCAAAAGAAAATACCCTACACGCTCCTGTACAACCGGGCCAATTTCGCCGCAGATGGAAGCACTGATTTGCCGCATGATGTACTAAGACAATACGAGCAGGTTATCCTACACAAACGCTGTGTCGACCCCTTTGAAGAACCTCGCATCGAGAGATTGCTCAGTGAAGTCCGAGCCGATGATTTTATTCTTATCGGTGCAAGTGTCGAAGGCGCTATCGAAGCTACAGCACTCGGGTTGCTCCAGCGGGGCAAAAGGGTAAGCATAATAGTTGATGCTGTTGGTTCGCGTAATAAAAAACAGGCGGACTTGGCACTTCGAAAAATGGGAACAAAAGGTGCCCGGTTGGTCGAAACTAAAAAGCTTGCAGGAACCTCTCATTTGAAACATGTCGGCATCTGTGATTGTGAAATGTGCAAAGGACGCTCAGAAAAAACCCATCCGAAAGTTACAGCCTGAGAACAAAAAAGCCTTACCCCCTCTTCTTTACTTAGAAAGTAATCTTAAAATCCTCATATTGGAGATTGTAACATGTCTCTTGGACCCGTGTCTCCCGAACATTACCCCCAAAGGATTCTTTGATATCTTCAATACAGCTGTCAATATCTTCTGCAGACCCTTGAGCAATCATTTCTACTGTTCCATCTGGAAGATTCCGCACTATGCCCTTTAGCATGTAACGGTTGGCTATATTCAATACCGTAAAACGAAATCCTACCCCCTGAACACGACCGCTGAATACTATATGTTTCGCACTCTGTTCCATTTGAACTCCTATATTAGCCTAAAATATCTTTCGTTACAAGACATCAATCGTCGCAGGGATTAGTTGTTCACTTTGAGCCCGAATTGGCATATAATCCGTTGACTTATGGCAAAAAAAACAAAAAAACAAATTGAAAAAGATGAGCAGCTTTACCACCTCATTACTCTTGTAGCTGGCGATTTTTCACTTCAGGAAGTACTTGATAAATTGGCAGAAGCCGTAGTGAAAATTGCCGGCGTCAAAGCCTGCTCCATCCGACTCCTCGATGAAAATGCCGGCGAACTCGAGATGCGAAGCACATATGGGCTCAGCCAGGAATACCAAAATAAGGGTGTTGTCTCCAAAAACGACCCCGTTATTAAAGCTGCTTTTGCCGGCCAGGCCGTCGTCTTGGATGACATGCGAGTTGATGGAAGGGTAAAGTATAAAGAGGCGACTATAAAAGAAGGGCTTGTCAGCCAGCTTACTGTTGCTATGCAGTTCAGGTCAAAGGCCATCGGCGTCCTTCGCTTATATAGCCCTGAGCCTGTGCGCTTTGACGAAGACGATATCGCCCTTGCCCGGGCCGTCGCCTCGCAGTGTGCCGTTGCCATAACAAATGCAAAACTGTATGCAGAGGCTATCGAAGGCTCACGTATCGCCGAACAAATGAGACTCGCTGGAATTATTCAGCGAAGAATGATTCCCCTGAAAGCTCCCCTGATACCGGGCCTTGATATCGGTGCTGTGTACATCCCCTGCTTTGATGTCGGCGGTGATTTCTATGATTTCTTCCCCTTAAATGATACTTGCTTGGCATTGGCAATCGCCGACGTGATGGGCAAGGGAATACCCGCCGCAATGATGATGAGTTTGTTCCGAGGCGTTGTCAGAGCTTATACTCGTGGTGAGCAGGAACAAAATAAAATTGGAAATATCGTTAAAAAAATAAATAGGATGGCCTGCGATGAATGCACGGGCGGCGAATTTGTAACCCTGTTTTATGCGGCGATTGATGTACAAAGAATGAATATAACTTACTGCAACTGTGGACACGAACCGGCTGTCCTCATAAGAAACGGAAAAATCATCGAATTGGACAAAGGCGGACTCGTCCTTGGTGTTGACCCTCATGCCGACTATGAAATTGGAAACATCGAACTCAAAGATAAAGATTGCTTGATGTTCTACACGGATGGCCTTATAGATGCTGCGGATTTTGAAGGCTGTTTTTGGGGCAGGGAAAGATTGCTTGAAACCGCGCTGAGGTTCAATTCCGGCTCCGCTGAACAAATAGCCAAAAACGTTCTAACATATAGAAGGCGGTTCGTGGGGCTTGCAAAACAGATTGATGACACAAGCATTGTTGTTGTAAAGGTTGATAGAACTGCTTCTCCCAAAGGGGGTTCCTGAAATGGCCTGTTTTGTTATTACGATTGATGGGCCCGCAGCGAGCGGAAAAAGTACCGTCGCAAAAATTCTGGCTGAAAAACTAAATGCTGAATTTCTTGATACCGGCGCTATGTATCGAGCCGTCACTTTAGCTGCAATGAACGAAGAAATTGACATCGAAAATGAAAAAGAACTGCTCCATCTCATAAATAACACAAAAATTCGCTTTGTTGCACAAAAGACCAATATGAGGGTGTGGGTCAATGATATTGACGTCACCGAAAAAATAAGACAGCCCGAGGTCACTGCCAATGCTCGATACATAGCCGCTTCGCCAAAGATAAGGGAAAAGTTGGTTCAAATGCAGAGGGATTTTGCCGCCGCACAGAAAAAAATAGTAACAGAAGGTAGAGACCAGGGTACTGTTGCGTTCCCAAATGCCCACAAAAAATTCTTTCTCACCGCTGACGTTGAGGAAAGAGCCAGAAGAAGACAGGCCGAAATAAAAGATAAAGGTGAAAATCAAACTCTCGAACAAATCCAGAAGGCCATTGAACGAAGAGACAAAAGCGACGAGGACAGAACCGTTGGACCGTTAAAACCTGCTGATGATGCTGTTGTTATCGACACCACCCGTTTGAGTGTAGAAGAAGTTGTAAAAAAAATCTTGGACTATATAAATGTTGACCCGGAAAAAGTGTCGCAAAAACCCACACCGAAGAAGCCTCGGATGATATGGTTTGTTGTGGCAAGGTTCTGTTGCAAAATCTTCTGTAAATTGTTCTTCAAAATGGAAGTCTATGGCATGGAAAATGTCCCCAAAAAAGGACCTTTCCTCTTAGCATCTAATCACCAGAGTTTTATCGACCCGCTCTTTTGTGGTGTTTGCCTGAAACCGGTCACATTTTTTCTTGCCAGAGATACACTTTTTACTAATTGGTTTTTTAAAAGACTGCTTACTTCTATAAACGCTATACCTGTCAGGAGAGGAACCGCACATTTGTCCGCAATGAAAAAAATTATTAGCAAACTCAAAGACGGTTTCAGCGTTTGTCTTTTCCCCGAAGCCACGCGTACCAGTGATGGACGAATCGCACGCTTAAAATCTGGATTTGGATTAATATGCAGACGAGGCAACGCTGCGCTTGTACCCGTTGTCATCGAGGGCGCCTTTGAGTGCTGGCCGCGAAATAAAAAAATATTTATTCCTGGAAAGAAAGTTATTGTCTGCTATGGCTGCCCTATAAAATCACAGGATATAAAAAATATGGATGATAGACAGCTTGCTGAAATCGTGACCGGAAAAATGCGGCAAATGCAAAAAGATTGTAGAATAAAATTGGGAAAGGACCCTTTCGAATATGATGATTAAATCAAAATCGTTGTTCTCGCTTGGGGGACTGCTTTTGGTGGTGATTGGTTTAGCATCTTTTGCAACAGCCTGCAAATCCGAAAAACCTGAACCTCAACCTGGAAACTTTATAACAAACTCTATAGGTATGAAACTTATTTATGTCCCAGCTGGCGATTTCAGCATGGGGAGCCCCCCGGAAGAAAAAGGCAGGCAGGATGACGAACTCCTCCACAAAGTTAAAATAACTCGTGCTTTCCGAATCGGAATGACAGAAGTTACACAGGCCCAATGGCGGACTGTTATGGGAAGTAACCCGTCAAATTTCACCGGAGATGATTTGCCCGTCGAAAAGGTCTCATGGAAAAGTGCCGTTGCCTTTTGCAAAAAGCTTTCGGAAACCGAAGGCAAAACCTATCGCCTCCCTACCGAAGCCGAATGGGAATATGCCTGTCGTGCTGGTGTCACCGGCCCTATTGCTGGAACTGGCCAAATTGATGATATGGCGTGGTACGATGAAAACAGCAAAGAGCGAAGCCAAACCGTTGCCACAAAAACCCAAAATACCTGGGGCATCTTTGATATGCATGGAAATGTTTCGGAGTGGTGCGGTGACTACTACAGTTCTGATTATCCCGAAGCTGACGTCACTGACCCCATTGGCCCGTCTGAAGGCAAATACCGTGTGATAAGAGGTGGCTCCTGGGGATATTTCGAGCCAAGCTGCCGCTGTGCCGCCCGAAGCAGCGCACCACCCTCATACCAGCTTAAACAAACCGGTTTTCGCGTGGTTATGGAAATTGAAAAAAAATAAGAGGTACAACGTGTCGGAGAATATGCAAAAACTATATGCTGAAAGACTCAAACGCTATGTTACCGCAATGCGCAACGAAAAGCCGGACAAAATCCCCATTCGCCCGTTTGTCGCAGAGTTCACCGCCAAATATGCTGGCTACACCTGCCAGGAAGTTGTACACGATTACAAAAAAGCTTTTGACGCCGCTCGCAAATGTGCCGCTGATTTTGACTGGGATGCTGTCGTTGGCAATATGGTTTATGTCTGGACCGGGCTTACACAGGCTATTGGACTCAAATACTATGCCGTCCCTGGAATTGACATCCCGCCTGACACCGGCTTCCAGTATCGGGAACCCCCCGAGGACCAGGCTTTTATGAAACCGGACGAATATGACCAACTCATAGAAGACCCTACCGGCTTCTTGTTTAATGTCTGGCTGCCGCGCGTCTCAAACGATGTTACTCAAATGGGCCAGACATCTTCATACCGCAGCAACCTCTCTTTTCTTAAGGGAGGTATGGCTATGATGCAGTACTTCTCCGACTTTGGTCCCCAAAATGCGCTCTTACGTTCCGAATCAGGAACTGTTTCTGCGATAGCAGGCATCCTAAAAGCCCCGTTCGATATCCTCGCCGACAAATTACGCGGCTACATTGGACTGGCCATGGATCTCTTCGAAAGACCAAAAAAAGTACTTGCTGCCTGCGAGGCACTGATGCCACACCTGCTCCACGTGGCACTTTCTGGCGCCGATCCGGAAAAAAATGTGCCAATTACCATCTGGATGCATCGTGGATGTGTACCTTTTGTCTCAAAGGACCACTTCGAAAACTTGTATTGGCCCACACTAAAACCAATCATCGAGCAAATTTGGGCAAACGGACATCAGGTCCTGTTCTATGCTGAAGGAAAATGGGCCGCACATCTCGACGCCTTCGCCCAACTGCCTGAAAAAAGCATCATTTATCATGTGGACCAGGACGATATCTTTGAAGTCCACAAAATACTGGGCCATAAGTTCTGCATCAGTGGTGGAATCCCCAATTTCCTTTTAGGTTACGGTACGCCCGAGGAGGTACGTGACTGCTGTAAAAGAGTAATTGATGGTGTCGCACGAAATGGTGGATACATCATGGATGCCAGCGCCATAATTCAAAATGATGCAAAAATCGAAAACATAAAAGCAATGACTGAATTCACTCGAGACTACGGAGTCTACTGACCTGTAAATATATGTGATGTTGATAACGGTTTATGACAAGTTACGAATACGGAGTATGTGAATGTCTGAAAAGAACAAACCAAAGGTTGAGCCTGGAGTATGCATACCTTGGGAACAGAAACTAAAGGAACTGCCCAAAATTTCAGGAAACAAAGAGCTTGTAAAAAGAATTTGGGAAGAGAACGACCAGCTTGCCTATACATACATCTGGCACTGTTTGCTCTCGTTCTAACCAAGGTTGAGCTTGCGCGATTCTAACGCTGAAAGGCTCCGGAAAGTTTGGATGTTTGATTATGAAAGTTTTGCTTGCTGAAAAATGTGGCTTTTGTCCCGGCGTTGAAAATGCTATCAGCATCGCTGAGAAAATACTTGAGCAGAGAAAGCGTCCCCCTTCGCAAAAAGACCAACCCCGGAAAGAACAAAACGACGTTTATAGCCTGGGGCCTATCATACATAACAAAGATGTTGTCCGAGAACTGGCTCGGAAGGGACTAAAAACCGTTGATAATATAGAAGAAATCAAAGCAGGAACCGTACTTATTCGCTCTCACGGTGCCGCCCCCCAGCAAATTGCTAAACTAAAACAAAAGGGCCTTGAGATTGTTGATGCAACCTGCGTTTTGGTCAAGAGAGTCCAGAAAATAGCAAAAGAGCTGGACGAAAATGGCTACAAAGTGGTTGTTATTGGCGACGAAAACCACCCCGAAATTCAGGCTGTCGTCGGTTGTGCTAAAGATGTGGTCGTTATTGCTGATAAAACTGATTTGCATAAATTGCCCAAAAGGGGAAAGTTAGGAATTGTTTGCCAGACCACACAAAGCCCCGAGCATTTCGAAAAAATGGTTGGGGCTATTGAAAAAAAGGGGTTCAGCGAGCAAAAGGTCATAAATACACTTTGCAAAGAGGCCATAAAAAGGCAGGAATCCGCCGTAAAACTCTGTAAAAACGTCGATATTATGTTTGTACTTGGCAGTCTCGAAAGCGCAAATACGCGAAAATTGGCAGAACTTTGCAAAAAATACAATAAACAAACCTTTCACTTGCAAAACTGGAAAGAATTTGATAAAAGGATACTCTTTGGCAAAAAAATTGCTGGAGTGACCGCTGGGGCCTCCACCCCTGAGTGGATAATCCGCGAATTCGTTAGGAATCTGGAGGCTTTTGACGCTGACAGCGGGCAGGAATAATTTATTGCTGAAAAAGAGCTTGAGTGTGATTGCATTGGTTGCGTAGGCCAATGCGTTTTTATAAATGCTAACCATTAGTTTTTCTGTGCAGTGTCGCACAGCGGGAAATGGGCGTAAATGTGGGGCGCTCATATAGACCGAAAACAGACTCCACAGAGGATTTAAGATTTATGGTAGATAGAAATATAGTTAACAAATTAGGCTTGTCACAGGAAGCGATTGACCAGCAGGTTAAAGACTTATTCAGTGACAAGGAAAATCAGTTTTTGGAAGAAGTACTCCAGAAAAAAGTCGATTCACATCTGCCCGGTGCGATTCTTAAGGGCAAAATCGTTTCACAAATAGGAAATGACGTTATCGTCGAAGTGGGCTTAAAGAGCGAAGGCGTGGTTGACGCCGGTGAATTTGACAGCCCTGATGAAATAGAGCCCGGAAAAGAGATTGAAGTCCTGCTCGAAGACGCAGACTCTGAGGGCGGCCTTATCCTGCTCAGCAAAAGAAAGGCCGACCGAATCAGAGGCTGGGAAATGATTGTAAATACAAAGAAAGAAGGTGACGTTGTAACCGGAAAGGTCATAAGGCGTATCAAGGGCGGACTGCTTGTTGATATCGGCGTGGCTGTATTCCTGCCTGCCTCACAGGTCGATATCAGGAAACCCGGCGACATCAGTAGATTTATTGGAAAGGATGTGGAATGCAAAATCCTGAAAATTGACATCGAAGGACGAAACATTGTTGTCTCAAGACGCAAACTTATTGAGGAAGATCGTCAGAGCAGCAAGAAGAAAATCCTGACCGAAATCGAGGTCGGCCAAATACGAAAAGGAATCGTCAAAAATATCGCCGACTTTGGTGTATTCGTTGACCTTGGCGGCGTAGACGGCTTACTCCATATCTCTGACTTGAGTTGGGGTAGAATCTCTCACCCCTCGGAGATTGTGCGGCTTGACCAGGAAATCGAATGTGTTGTCATCGGGGTTGATAAGAAAAGCGAAAAGATTTCCCTGGGACTCAAACAAAAAACCTCAAGCCCATGGGAAGACGTCGAAAATCGTTATCCTATAGGAGCAAGGGTAAAAGGTAAGGTCGTGAATGTAATGAATTATGGTGTTTTTGTCCGACTTGAAGATGGCATTGAGGGATTGGTGCACATTAGCGAGATGAGTTGGACAAAGCGGCTGGCACATCCCGGTGAAATACTTAATCTGGATGACGAAATCGAGGTGATTGTCCTGAATGTTAACAGGGAAAAGCAGGAAATCTCTCTCGGATTGAAGCAAACAGAAACAAATCCATGGACGGTTGCTTCACAGAAATACCCGGCTGGAACAATTGTTGAAGCTACAGTACGCAGCATGACAAATTTTGGGGCTTTCGTGGAAATCGAACCCGGTATCGATGGAATGATACACATTTCGGATCTGAGCTGGACAAAGAAATATAGCCATCCCAGCGAGGCGCTGCAAAGAGGGCAGAAAATAAAATGCGTCGTGCTCGATGTCGATGAAGAAAAACGCCGCGTATCACTCGGTATAAAGCAAATGGCTGAAGACCCATGGATACGCGCTATACCTGAAAAATATATCCCAGGCCAAATCATAAAAGGGACTGTAACAAAAATCACAAATTTTGGAGCGTTTGTTGAGCTTGAGCCGGACCTGGAGGGATTATTACACATTTCTGAACTTGCGGACCACAAAATTGACAAACCACAGGATATAGTAGGCCTGGCCGAAGAAATTGAAGTTAAGATTCTAAGAGTCGACACTGATTCCCGAAAAATCGGCCTGAGCCTCAGAAGAGTACGCTGGGCTGCCGAAGATCAGGAACCACAACCCGAGCAGAAGAAAACTCCGGCGGGTGTTCAGACGGTTCTTTCTGATGCGGATGTAGACCAGATGGCAAAACCTCAGGAAGAAGAACCTGAATCTAATCCCGAAGCGGAGCAGCCCGAGCCGGAGCAGCCTGAGTCCGAACAACCGCAACAGCCTGAGGATACACAGCAAACTGAGACTCAAAGCAAAGACTCTGAGCAGCCCGAGCAAACCGAGAAGGACCAGCCCGATACTAAAGAACAAAAGCCGGACGAGGTAGAGTCACAAGACCAGCCTGAAGAAAGCGAAAGTAACGTAGAAGAAAAACCCGAGCAAACCGAGAAGGACCAGCCCGATAACGAAGAACAAAAGAAGGATGATACAGAATCACAAGCCGAGCATGAAGGCGAAAATAGCTCCAAAGAAAAGCCCGATAACTAAAGCCTAAGCAGGGATATTGACCAGCCAGATTCGACCGGCTAAATATGAGGCTTTATTTAACCGATACCTCAAATAGATTTAGTCGCAGCCAAAAGGCCGTTCTGTAAACTTAAAGGGCCGCCTTTAACCGGCCTTCGTTCTTGGGCAGGAGTTGACCATAGCTTTCGATATTACAATAAAAGAATATTTGAAAGAAATCGACGAGGCTTCACTGTTGACCGTCGAGCAGGAACGCTTTTTGGGTAAAAAGGTAATCGAGGATAATGACCCCAGAGCCAGAGAGCAATTGGTCAGAAGTAATCTTCGCCTGGTTGTCAATATCGCCAAAAAATATGGCGGCCGGGGGATGAGCCTCGGAGACCTCATTGAAGAAGGAAACCTCGGACTCATAAAAGCGGTCGATTACTTTGACCCAGATCACGGTACCCGCTTTAGCACATACGCCGCATGGTGGATTAAGCAAAGCATAAAACGCGCCCTGCTGTCAAACGTTCGACCCGTCCACATCCCCACCTATATGGTCGCGCTGATTAATCAGTGGCGCCATACCACTGCTGAGTTGGAAAGTAAACTCGGCAGAACTCTCGACGTCCAGGAAATGGCGGAAATAATGCACCTGCCCTTAAGAAAAGCAAAAATCATACATCAAATCGTCAAAATCCTAAGTTCTGTCAGGGACACATCCGGCAGCGACGGCACCGATGATAATCAGATTATCGAAGATACGCTTCAGGACAAAAACACAGGCATGCCTGAAGACGGACTTGTTGCAGATGAAGAATGCGCAAAGGTCTTGCGCTTACTCGATGAAATCGACCAGCGGGAGGCTAATGTCCTTAGACTGCATTACGGGTTGAATGGCCAAGTACCTCTGACGCTTAAGGAAATCGGCGAAAAGCTGGGTCTGACGCGGGAAAGAATCCGCCAGATTCAAAGGGCTGCTCTTACCAAACTCTATGAATACATGCATGAAGAAAATCACCAGATCATAAGTCGTTAGCATTTCATTTTTACATCTGGAAACCAGCCGGCATATTCCTTATAATCATACTCTGTAAGTGTTTGAGCATTTAACATTGCTGGATATTACGGAGTCGAAAAAAATGAATCCTGAAACGATTGACCTGGAAAAGCATATCCGCTGCATTGCCGATTGGCCCAAAAAAGGAATTTTATTCCGTGACATAACACCTCTGCTGGCTGACCCCAAAGCTCTTAGTGCAGCAATAGATGCATTTTGCGCCGGATACGAAAGCGCGAAAATCGACTATGTCGCCGCAGTTGAAGCCAGAGGTTTTATATTCGGTGCTGCAGTTGCGGAAAAACTAAACGCAGGCTTCGTGCCGATACGCAAAAAAGGCAAGCTTCCCGCTGAAACCGAGAGCATAACCTACGATTTGGAATATGGCACCGATACACTCGAAGTGCATCGTGATGCCGTCAAGCCTTCGGCGAATGTTTTGATGCTCGACGACCTTCTTGCCACCGGCGGTACAATGGCGGCGGCCTGCGAGCTAATCGAAAAAATCGGCGGCAAGATTGTCGCGGTGGCTTTCCTTATCGAATTGCCCGAGTTGCATGGCAGGGAAAAATTAAAAGGCTACGACATTAAAGTTGTTATTCCCTGTTAGTTATTCGCAGGGCCATTGCTATTCGGTCGTTGTCGTGGTGGTCCTTTTCGATTTTTATATCAGTCAAATATCCCGCCTGCTCAAGCATTTCTCTGACCGCCAGGCCTTGTTTGTAACCAATCTCGAGCATCAGCGCCCCGCCGGGTTTTAGGAATTGCTCTGCCTTTTCAACAATCCTGCGGTAAATGTCCAGGCCGTTCACCCCCCCTGCCAGCGCCTGTTTTGGCTCGTAATCTTTTACATTTCTATCGAGCTTCTCGAATTCAGAGCTGCTTACATAAGGCGGGTTACACACAATCAGGTCGAATTTGCCTGTATCGAGTTCGGGCATGACCGGGTCGAACAAATCCCCGCACAAAAGTTTTACCCGGCTGGTTAGTCCGTGGCTTTCGATATTTTTTGCGGCTACTTCAAGTGCAGCGTCTGAAATATCGGTAGCGGTTATCGTTGCCTGCGGAACGTTTTTTGCAATCGCTGCGGCAATGCACCCGCTGCCGGTGCACAGGTCACATACGGATTGAGGGGGTGTTCCGCTTCGCAGAAATTTAATCGCCCTTTCGACGAGCAGTTCGGTTTCCGGCCTTGGGATGAGACAGTCACGAGTTATAAAAAGCTCCAGAGAGTAAAAT
>Ga0307378_10004822_pt1 | contig 19028 bp, 19 predicted proteins | sample UN1MG_FD_202238 | JGI IMG/M metagenome (GOLD analysis project Ga0307378, IMG submission 202238) | Soil microbial communities from Risofladan, Vaasa, Finland - UN-1 | ecosystem: Environmental > Terrestrial > Soil > Coastal area > Acid sulfate soil | place: Finland: Risofladan, Vaasa | collected... | reverse complement strand
ATCTCAGTTTAAAGATTGTTAGGCCAAATGGTCAAATAACCAAGATAGGTTGGGATCCGAATCCTTTTGAGGGCAGTATTGATACACTAGTTGCCAAGGCCGCCACCATGCAGGGTTCTTTCAGCCATACCTGGACTACCTGGGAACGGGTACTATCCCTGGCTGCGAAAAAGAAACTCGATCGAAGCCCGATGTTCAAGACATTCACTATGAGTGAATGGCACGAGGCTTTTAAGAGCATGGATAACCTCTCTTTAGCAAAAGCTGTACTAATTCCCTAAAATAGCAAATGGGTGGTAAATGAAACAAGCAGTATTGGTTGCGCCCGGTAGAATTGAATTCCATGAAGTGCCTATCCCGCAACCGGAGCGCGGGCAGTTGCTTCTTCAGATTATAAGTCTCGGGATTTGTGGTTCTGATATCCATGCGTTTCACGGCGAGCATAGGCATGTAAAATTTCCTTTTATTCAAGGGCACGAAGTCTCAGCTAAGGTGGCTGAAATAGGAGTTGATGTCGACGGGTTCTCTTTAGGCCAAAAGGTAACGATTCAGCCCCAAATAGTGTGTGGGAAGTGCTATACGTGCACGCATGGAAAGTATCATATCTGTGAAAATTTGAAAGTAATGGGTTTTCAGGCGCCGGGGTGTGCAAGTGAATACATTGTTATTGATGCAGCGAAGGTCCTGAGATTGCCGAACGAGGCAAGTTTTGATCAGGGAGCGATGGTAGAGCCTCTTGCCGTGGCGGCACACGCTGCGAGTCGAACGGATGAAATCTCAGGGAAAAAGATACTCGTGCTGGGAGCCGGTCCGATCGGTAATCTGGTAGCTCAAACATCTATGGCGCTGGGAGCGCTTTCAGTAATGATCACTGATGTAAGTAACTATCGGCTTGAGATTGCAAGAAAAAGCGGAATTCAATACTGTATCAACCCGATAAAGCAAGATCTTGATCAAGAAATACTCCGTTCATTTGGAAAGAACAAAGCGGATGCAATTTTTGAATGTGTTGGACTCGGTGATACAATTACCCAAGCCGTTCGGAGCGCCCGGAAAGGTACCGATATAGTTGTTGTTGGTGTATTCGGCGTAGAACCGAGGGTGAATCTTGGTTTTTTGCAGAGAAAGGAGCTGCGGCTCATCGGCACCCACATGTACCAACAAAGTGATTTTGAGCAAGCAATTAAAATGCTTGAATCCAAGGGAATTAACACAGAATTGTTAATCTCGGACAGCTTTACTTTCGAACGGTATCTGGAAGCCTACAAATATATTGAGAAAAAAAAGGATCAGGTAATGAAAGTCATCGTACGCATTGGAAATGCTGTATGACCAACAGAGATCTCATATATAGAGCTCTTAACCACCAGGAGACGGATATCGTTCCGATAGAGGTAGAGTTTCTCGATCTTACTGCATTCCGGATGTTTATGCCGAACTATCCGGAGATATCTGACTGGCGGCAGGCAAGCGCTGAGCGTATGAGTTTCTTGGGGAATGCAATTATTGATGTAACCCCACATCATTTGCATGAGTCGAAGTGGGTGCAGGAAGCACACAATCTAATGCGGGTTCAGAGCTCGCCGAGCAATGTCGGAGCCGGATATCTGAGAACGAAGGAGATAGAAAACACTGATGATTTCGTAGTCATTGAATTCGAAACAGGGAGCAGATGGAAACTGCATAAGAACCCTTTTATACGTGAATACATAAGCTATCCGGTCGAAGAAGAGAGCGATCTTGAGAAGATATCCTCGGTGGATGTAAATGATCCGCAGCGATACAAGGGCGTGGAAGAAAGCGTCACTTTTTTCAAGAAAAAAGGATACTTCACGAGTGCCGAGATCTACGGCTTTTTCAGCGGGGTATGGTATAGATATTACTACGTTGTGGATTTTTTAATTGGTCTTCTGGACAACAAAGGCTTTATAAAAAAAATGGTTGATTTACTCGGTGCGATGAATCTTCAGGCAGCAGAGAATTACCTGAAGCTAGGCGTGGACAGCATTTTTTTTGCAGATGACCTGGGGGACAGAAACGGTCCACTGATTTCCCCTGATACTTACCGGGAGTTTTTCTTTCCGTGGCATCGAAGACTGGCTGCACTATGCCACAGCTACGGCGCTATTTGTCATATGCACAGCCATGGAAACATAAATAAATTTTTGCCCCTCCTCGTGGACGCTGGTATTGATATACTGAATCCATTGGACCCGGAGGATTCGATGTATCTTGCTGAGCTTAAGCAGAAATACGGAAAAGAAATGACATTTCTCGCAACAACCCGCAGATCCATACTGGGCATGGACAGAAAATCGTTGGATGAGCTGATTAGAGAACGGATTACAACAGGTAAGAAAGGAGGAGGATTTATTTTGCATCTAGGCGGGATCACTTCACACTTGGATCGTGAAACCGTGTATCTTTATATTGAGTTGAGCAAGAAATTATGCGGCATTGTTTGAAATCAATCCTCCGGAGTCAGGACGATCTTTATTCCCTTCTTTCTTTCGAAAAGATCGAAAGCCTGCTTCCAATTCGAAAGAGGAAGAACATCCGAAATGAGGGGTCCCAAGCGCACCTTTTCCTCCGCCATCAATTCCAGCGCCTTGTTCCAGGCCGAGCGCCGCTGGCCGAAGGAACCTGTCACTTTTATCTCCTTGGAAACCACTTTCTCAAAATCTATTGATATTGGCTTCCCAAATAGACCAAGTTGTGTGTACTGACCGCGCTTACGAATCGCGAGAAACCCTGTATCCACGGCTTTTTCGTTTCCAGAACACTCCAATACCACATCAGCACCTCGATCATCTGTCAGACTGGATACTCTTTCCAAGATATCCTCTTTTTCCACATTCACTATATAATTTGCTCCAAGCTCTCTTGCCACGCTCAGTCGATTTTCATCGGCCGATACTCCACTTACCACGGTTTTTGCTCCTTGTGCTTTCGCCGTTTGCAGCGTCATTAATCCGATTGCTCCCGGACCAGAGATCAGAACGATATCCCCTACAGTGATATGCGTCAGCTCCAGCACCCCGTGCACAACACAGGCAAGGGGTTCGGTAAGAGCGCCCTCTTCGAAAGAGACATTCTCCGGCAGAGAGTGTAGTCCTTCGGCAGGAACCACCGTATAATTGGTGAACGCCCCATCGTACCAGTAGCCTATGCTTTTTCGGTTACTGCAGAGGTTGGGAAATCCTGCAAGGCAGTTATAGCAGCTTCCGCAAATTTCGAATCCCAGCTCCGAAACGACCCGATCCCCGATGTTCCATTTCTCCACGCCTTTTCCGAGCTCGGCTACAACACCAGAGAATTCGTGGCCGGTGATCACAGGCGGGTTTACGGCAATTACAATATCATCGTGATAAATATGTAAATCTGAGCCACAGATGCCGGTCGCCTTGACGGCGATCTTAACTTGACCCTGTCCGGGGTGGGGTTCGGCAATCTGTCGGATTTCCATGTTCTTGGGCCCTTTATTGTATTTTACCAATGCTTTCATAAAGTTCCTCTATCATTCGGCCATTCGGCTTTTTTTGTTTTTACCGTGTTTCTTGTCGCAAGGGGCGAATGCATTGTAACAAAATAAAGAATAAAGACAAGCCAAATCATTTTTTTAAAAAAAGGCTTTGCGGTATCGCTTCATGCCAAATTCTACTTGACAAACAAGCTACGGCCAAAGAAACTGATTTCGACCTGGAGTCAGTTTGAGATATACCGAAGAACAGGAGTAAAAATGGATCTAAAAAAGACACATAAAAATGCAGAGGATCTGTTTAGGATGGCTCGCCTCCGAGCCTATCCTTTTGCGGTCAAGATGATAAAGGATACCAGTGATATTCCCGAAGGGACACTTCGCCCACTGAGAGATTTGGGCTTGCATATGGATCTCTGTCAAGGATTCGCAATAACACGCTGGGAAGGAAAGCATGTTGCTATGCTGAAAGAAGATATGTGGTGCTTTGAACCGGTTGTGGGTTTCGGTCTTGCAGAGCCTCCGGAACAATTTCTCGAGGGTGAAAATCGCTTTCCAGCATCCATTATGAACAGAGACGCAGCAAGACATTGGGCTCGAAATACCTTGCCGCGCCTGGATACAGGGCTATATAAAGGAATCTTGTCCGCACCTTTAAACAAGTGCAATTTCAAACCGGATCTATTTGTGGTTTACTGTGATCCTGAGCAATTAACACATTTACTTATTACCCAGAATGCGATTGATGGAAAAGATGTAGTTTGTTCCATGGCAGGACACGCCGCCTGTGTATATACAGTGGTCCCGGTTTTGCAAAACAGAAGACCTGTTGTTGCGGCTCCCTGTAGAGGAGACAGAAGAAATGCCATGGCTCAGAATAATGAAATCATTTTTGCCGGACCGATCGAAGAGTTGGATGATTTTGTTCAAGCTTTGTATTATCTCGAAGACCATGGTTGGGGTTATCCTTGGCCTCTGGAACTGCGTCTGGAAAGAAAGCTGACGGACAATTATGCAAAATTGGGGAAACTGATGGGGATGGATTTACGTTGAACAAAGCGTGTACGGCAACCTAATTCTCTGCGGAATAAATAGTTGGTAACTTATCATGAACTCTTATAAACGCGTTATGACGGCGTTAGATGGCAAAAAGCCCGATAGCGTTCCTGTAATGGTTTTCAACAGAGATTGGACCATGAATCACTTGGGGTTTTCCATGCAGGATTTAATGTGCAATGTTGAAAAGTTTGTGTTCGCCCAGTACTATTGCGCGAGAACGTTTGGATATGATGTTGTACAGGATGCCCATGGTATTAACGCTGAATCAGAAGCTATGGGCTGCAGGCTTGAGTTTTCTGCAGATTTTAAAATAAAAATCACGGACCAGCCAATAAAAAATTATGAAGAACACCTTGCAGAATTAAAAATAGCGAATCCATACAGCGATGGAAGATTGCCGCGATTGCTTAAACAAGTGAAGCGGTTAAAAGAGCTATGTGGTAACGAGCTTGTCGTCAATTCCTATATTCAAGCACCCTTTCGGCAGGCTGCGATGTTGAGAGGAAATGACGTATACAGAGATATAATTAGAAATAGAGACAAGCTGTATGATTTGCTTGATATTGTCCTGACAAATCAAATAATTTATGCAACAGCACTCGTGCATGCGGGTGCTGATGTGATTTCTATATCGGATCCCACCTCTTCGGGGGATGTAGTATCGCCACAGCAATGGTTGGATATCGGCTATAGATATATAAAAGAGTTGGTAAAACATATTAAAAAAACAAAAGTGAAGGTATATCTACATATTTGTGGGGACACAAACGATAGAATAGATACTTTCGGTTCCCTGGATCTAGACGGAATAAGTTTAGATGAGAAAGTAGATCTGGAATATGCGCGAAAAAAACTTGGCGCAAAAATTTGCATTATCGGCAATGTAGGTACATCCAATCTGCTTCTCAATAGTCCCGAAGAGATTGCAGAAGAAAGCCGTATGTGCATTGAGAAAGCCGGGAAAGACGGAAGCTTCATTTTATGTCCGGGATGTGGCATATCCAAAGATTGTCCACCTGAAAATATAACAGCAATGGTAACAGCAGCAAAAAGCTACGGTTATTGAATAAGAGAGAAAGGCATGGAAGAATTAAAAGAACTCTCGGAGTTTATTAAATCAGGGGAAGTTGAGAAGTCCGTTGATCTTGTTCGAGGTATTATCGACAAGTTGGATACAAAAAAAATCGTTAATTGTATGACAGAATCGATGAGAGAGTTGGGAGATCGCTTCGAAAAAAAACAAATATTTATACCCGAGCTGCTTGTTGCTTCTGATGTTATCACTGAGCTAATGCCGATTTTGGAGCCCTATATACAAAAGAAAAAGATGCACAAGAAGACTATTGTTCTGGGTACTGTGGAAGGAGATATGCATGAGATAGGTAAAAACATCGTTTCTGTAGTACTAAAAGCAGAAGGATACAATGTGATCGATTTAGGGACAGATGTCAGTAGTAATACCTTTCTTCAAGCTGCATCAGATGAAGATGCTGAAATTGTTGGTTTATCGACATTGATGACAACAACCATGTTTATACAGAGAGATTTAATTGTAAGGTTGAATGAAATGAATATACGTAGCAATTATTTTGTTATAATTGGTGGTGCACCGACAAGCCAAAAGTGGGCTGATAAGATTGGAGCAGACGCTTATGGTGAAGATGCTTTTTCTACGGCAAAGTATTTGAACGATATGCAATAAACACATTACGGGTAATGATGGAGAATCTTGGCAGCATTGCGGTCGCACCGTTAATGGGATTACCGGGCATCACTCTCTCGAAAACAACAGTAAAAGATAACTTTGAAAATGCAGATGTGCAATTTAGGAGCTTAGCTCTCCTTTATGAAAGGTACCATCCTGATGCAATGTTCACGATGATGGATTTATCGTTAGAAGCTGAAGCCTGTGGGATAGAAATCATGAAGCCGGAAAACAGGGGTTTTTCAGTAAGGCATCATCCAGTTAAAAAAATAGATGATTTGAGGAATCTGAAAAGCCCCAATCCCTTACATGAGGGAAGAATGCCAATGGCATTGAAAGTGATAGAGAACATGAGCAAGCATTTCGATTGTACAAATATTGCCTATGTAATCGGTCCCTTTACTCTAGCTTGCCTTCTGGCCGGCGCAAGTTATGCCATTCGAAGTGTTTTGAAAGACAAGGATTTTTTAGCCCATATTCTACATTATTCAAAAAGAGTGATTTATGGATTTGCAAAAGCACTGTCTGAAAACGGCGCAAACATCATCTGCATTCTGGAACCCTCTGCGGGGGCATTGTCTCCAGAGCAATTTAAGGCGAACTCTGCGGTATATATAAAAGAAATAATCGACGGATTGACAGTCCCGGTAATTCTACATATATGTGGGGACACGAATGTTTTACTAGATGAAATGGTAGGGACTAACTGTTGGGGAATCAGTATAGATTCACAAGTGAGTGTAAAACATGCTGTAGAACAGATACCAAAAGATCTTTATCTATTTGGGAATATAGACCCGGTGAATGTTCTTGCCTATGGTGATTTCAATGAGATCGATACGGCTGTTCTGGAGCTAAGAGAGATGGCAAACAAGAGAGAGAATTACGTAATCAGCAGCGGTTGTGATTTGCCAATGGATACAAATATAGATAATCTGGATCATTTTTTTAAGTGTTTTGAATAAGTATATATACAGATAGCAAATATATAAAAGCCGGGACACAACCAGGGAAAAACTTGACAAGCTGTTGATTTTGTGATATTCAGTCAAATATGTCAGGCAGTTAGATTAGAAACTCGAATGAGAGGGGAATTCTATCTAGACGGGAGGTGCCAATGTAGAATATGTCACGTGGTTATGTGCTTCATAATTATATTTTCAGCGTATGCTGAAAAAAACAAAAACAAAACGTTTTGAGTAAAAACAATAGGAGGCAAAATGAAAAAGACAATGTATTTGGTAATCGTTCTTCTCTTCTTTGCTGGACTCTTATTTGCAGGAGGACAGAAGGCAGGAGAGGCGGAGGCTGCCGCGATAACGGAGTTTGGTTGGCGCAATTATGAAGGAACAACCATCCGGGTGCTGGCTAATCGTCACCCATGGACGAACGCGGTAGAGCCACTGATTTCCGAGTTTACGGAGCTCACCGGGATCAAGGTAAATCTCGAAGTCTATCCGGAGGATCAGTTCCGTTCCAAGAGAGCTGTTGAGCTCATTTCGGGCGTGGCTGAAATCGACGTTACGATGCTCATGCCCATGCAGGGAGGACCTCGCTGGATAAGTGAGAAATGGGCTGTTCCCATTGACAAGTTCTTGGATAATCCGTTGGTAACCTCCCCGGATTATGACAGGGATGATTTCCTCGGCGCCGCGCTGGATTCGGAGATGTCCACCACCTACGAACCTAAAGGTGAGGCGTACTTGTTGGGAATCCCCATTACCGTTGAAAACCAGGCGCTCATGTACCGAAAGGATGTTTTCGAGAAATACAACCTTAGCGTGCCCAAGACCGTTGAGGAGATGTACGAAACCGCAAAATTCGTCAACGAAAACGTGCCTGACATGGTAGGGATCGTGATGAGGGGCAAGCGGGCTGCTGCCACATCCCAGTGGTCTTCTATGCTGTATACCTACGGCGGCAGTTGGTTGGACGACAACGGATGCCCGGCGATTGATACACCGGAGGCTCTTGGGGCATTTAACATGTGGGGAAAACTTGCCCGAGACGGATCAGTCGGCCAGGAACTGGTTGCCTATCATTGGTATGAAACCACTACGGATTTCTCCCAGGGACGGGCCGCTATGCACTGGGGTCCGTGTAATTTTAATGCCATATATGAAAACCCCGAAAGCTCGAAAGTAGTAGGAAAGGTTGGATACGCAAGGATTCCCCAGGGACCCAAAGGGGATAGTATTCCCTATATCGGAACGTGGGGCTTGTCAATTCCCTATCTCAGCAAAAGTCACGAGGCTGCCTGGTACTTCATCCAGTGGGCGACCTCGAAAGATATGGTAAAACGGCTGATGTTGGAGCACATGATTCTCGGGGGCCGAAAATCGGCCTGGCAGGATCCGCAGCTCGAGAAGTATCTTCCCAAGGATTTGATTGAAAGCTCCATCGCGAGCCTCGAAGTGGCCAAGCCTTTTAATCCGCCTGTCATTCAAATTTCTGAGGTCCGCGATATCGTGGGCTCTGTAATTGTAACCGCCATTCAGGGTGGAGATGTAGAGGCAGCGGCCAAAGAGGCAAACAGGCTTTTTGCCGAAGCAATTGGCAAGGGTGACGAATGTCGCTAGCGTAGCTCTGTTTCAGGGAGAGGACCTTTGGGTCCTTTCCCTGCTTTTTTATATCTATTCAATTCCAGTCAATATATATGTTTTCAAGACAGCATGACGAAGCGTAATGTAAAATCAAGGGTATCAATACAAAAGTTCTTGGAAGACAAAGCTTCGATTGTTATGACGGCCCCGGCCGTTGTTTTCATGGCCGTCATGATTGTTTTTCCCATTGGATTCACCCTGTATATTATGTTTTTTCGTTGGAGTGGAGGCGTAATAAATCCACCTCAGTTCATTGGATTGGGCAATTTTATAAACCTTATCAAGGATCCGCGGTTCTCAAATGCGCTATTTGTAACAATTTACATAACTAGTGTTGGTCTAGTGCTTCAGACGGTTTTGGGAACAGGTATCGCTCTGTTGCTGAATGAATCGTTCGTAGGAAGAAAAGTAATCCGAGCCTTTCTACTTCTTCCGATGATGGCAACATGGGTAGCTACAGCCTTGGTATGGCGTTGGATGATGTATCCGAGATTGGGAGTTCTGAATTTTTTCTTGGAAAAGCTCGGTTTACCAACGCTTTTGTGGCTTTCGGCCAATGCCACGGCTGTCCCCTCTATTATATTGATCGATACTTGGCAGTGGACGCCTTTGATAATCGTGATTGTGTTGGCCGGAATACAATCCCTTCCCAAAGAACCCTACGAGTCTGCAAAAATAGACGGAGCTCATGGCTGGCAAATACTATTCAGAATTACTTTACCGATGTTGCGTCCCGTTATAGTAACCGCCATGATTTTGAGAACGGTGGATTTGATCAAGACATTTGACGTCATTATGTCAGCCAGCCAGGGAGGACCGGGTTATAGCTCTGAAAATCTAAATATCTATATTTACAACACGGGTTTGTTTTACTTCAGAATTGGATATTCCGGTGCATTGCTCTTAATATATTTTCTAATAATATTGATTGTAACCTATACCTTGTCAAAACAGAAAGGAGAAATATCATTCTGACCATAACTGCCAGCAATCGGATTAAGTCCATAGTAATCTGGATCCTTATTACTATAATTCTAGTTGCTTTTTGCTTTCCGATTTACTGGATGATTCTTTCCAGTCTAAAAACTCAGGTGGATAATCTGTCGTATCCACCGAATTTCTTCTTCAAGCCTACTTCTAAGAACTACCGGGTTATCTTTGTCCAGGAAAATTACCTGAAGTTTATAATGAACAGTACGATCATAGCTTTGGGCTCGGTGATTTTTTCGATTGGGTTGGGTATTCCCGCTGCGTACAGCATTGTTCATTTCAAGCAGAAACGTGTGGGCTTGTTTCTTTTACTAGGTCGTATTTTACCCGGAGTTTCGGTTTTGATTCCCTGGTTCGTTGTCTATGCCAGACTTAAGCTGATCGACACCTACATCGGAGTGACCATGGCTCATATGATTCAAATATTTCCGTTGATCACGTGGCTGATGATCAGCTATTTCAGCGAGATTCCTTCAAGCCTGCACGATCAGGGCTTAATCGATGGCTGTTCGATATATGGTATACTACAGAAAATAATAATTCCCTTGAGTACACCAGGATTGGCAACGGCTTCGATCCTGGCGTTTATCTTTTCATGGAACAATTTTATGTTTAGTCTCGTTTTTGCCCAAAGCAGAACAATGACCTTACCCATTGCAGCTTATAAGTTTATCGGATACGGAGAAATAGATTGGGGTGGGATAACTGCGGCCGCTACAGTTATTACACTGCCGGTAATGATTTTGGGGCTGATTATACAACGCTGGATCGTGCAGGGACTTACCCTCGGGGCCGTAAAAGGCTGAGATTACAATTGCTCGATTTCTTCTTTATCAGGAAGCCATTTTTTCTCAAGGTCGCAATAGTCAGACCATTTGAACAATTTTTTAAACTCAGCGATGGACATTAACATCTCCTGCCACCCTTCGACGCTTCCATTTTTCTTAAGATGGATAAGGAAATCTTTCATCGTTTTCGATACGCTCAAGAGCAATTCGGTTGGGAAAATCACCAGTTTATAACCCATATTTTCCAGTTTCGATATGGGAACCGGTTTGTTTCCCGATTCCAGTATGGTTGAGTAGTTGACGACACCGGGTGCCTCCATTTCCCTTGCTACTTGTTCCAGGTCATCAGAATTACCAATACCATGTATGAAATGAAGATCGGCGCCAGCCTCCAAATATGCATTTGCCCGACGGATCGCTTCTGCAAGGCCATGTCTCTGCATTGCATCCGTACGTCCGATTATGAGGAAGTTTGGATCCTTGCGGGCTTGCACTGCAGCTCTGATTTTGTCCGCGTGTTCCTCCATCGCAACTACCTGGGGTGTTCCATCAGGTTTCCAGCGTTTGGGATTTATCTGATCTTCGATGTGAATGGCAGTTATACCAATTTTCTCATATTCTGAAACGGTTCTCATTGTGCTAAGGGCGTTCCCAAAACCGGCTTCGGCATCCGCCACCACAGGAAGGCTTGTTGCCGTGTCTATCCGGCCGGCCTGATACAAAGCTTCGTTCAAAGAAAGAAAACCAAGATCAGGTTTTCCGATCAAGCTGGCAGCAGTACCAAATCCCGTAATATACACGGCCTCATAACCTGTATCTTCGACAAGACTGGCTCCAATACAATCACAAACTCCCGGAGCAACGATGATTCTGCTTTCTCTGAGGTATCCTGCAAATCGTTCTCTCTTAGCGTTCATCAGAATGTTCCTTATTCAACGGGTTTCAGTATGACCTTAACAGCCTTTCTCTCCTCTACGAGCCGATATGCTTTTTCCCATTCCGTTATCGGCAGAACTTTGGATATCAGTGGTTTTACAATAAGCCTGTTATTACCCAGCAATTTAAGTACACTGCGCCAGGTTTTCCAGTTGTGCCCGTAGGTTCCCTGAAGTGTAATAGACTTTGTAATAAGAAGATCCAGACTCATATTTATCGGCTTCGGTCCCCATCCAATTTTTGTAATTTGACCCAAACGTCTTACCATATCAAGGCTCTGTTTGAGTGTCAGGGCGTTGCCGGCTGCATTCACAACCAGATCCGCACCTAGCCCATCTGTTACTTCATTCACTAATTTGACGGGGTCGTCTTTTTGAGAATTAACAACAATATCAGCTCCCAGTTTCTTTGCAAGCTCGAGCCGTGTTGCATCGACAGAAGTACCGAGTACGATTACGGTCCCGGCACCGGCGAGCTTGGCCACCTGAATGCAATTCAATCCAATAGGGCCCGGACCAATAACTACAACAGTATCGCCTGCTTGGATTCTTGAGCGAACGATGAGTGCATTGTATGCAACACAAATCGGTTCGGTAATTGCGGCTTCTTCAAAGGAAAGGCCGGGGGGTACTGGATACAGTATTTCCTGGCGAACCCTGACAAAACGAGTAAAAGCGCCATCTACACCATATCCGTAACCCAGACGATCCGGACACAAGTTATAATCTCCGGATTTACAGAAATAACATTTTCCACAGACGTAAGCGCTCGTTTCACTGATTACTCGTTCGCCTGTTTTCCATTTTTTGACTTCTTTTCCTGTGTCTGCGATCACACCACAAAACTCATGTCCCTGGATTACGGGGGTATTGACCTTAAAGGTGAAGTCATTTCGCCACATTTCTATGTCACTTCCGCAAATACCGGCGGCCCTAACCTCAAGAAGGACTTCGTTTTCCCCTATTTTCGGAACAGCCACTTCTCGAAGCTCTACCATTCCGTCTTTTTGTCCGTACTTCACAACAGCGATCATATTTTTACTATACCATTTTTCCAGAGGAGTGAATATGGAAATTTACAAAAATAAATATTTAGCACTGCCGTTACTTTAAAGATATTATGTATTGACCAAGTTATGCGTATTGTATAATAATCGATAATCCCTACAAGTTTTTAAAATAGTTGCTCTGATACTGTTTTGGAGGTCTGCTCGTGAAAAATGCATCATCAAAAAATAAACCTCATTGCGCTAAATGTGGTGTTCCCGATCAAGAGAAAATCTGTCTTACTTCGAAAGGAAGAGGTCCTGAGTTTTGCCCAACGCTTTACAATAGAGAGGCTTGGGAAGAGGCCAAAAAGTTGTTATCGGATTCCGATATTCGAGAGTTCGCCAGGCAGGCTTCTATACAAGAGGCGGAGTGTTATATTAACAGAGACAAAAAGCCCTTCGTAGCACATCCTGTTAAACCGAGGTTGCAAGAAATTATAGAGTTCGCCGGCAAGATGAAATATAAGCGCCTGGGATTTGTTTTCTGCGATGGGCTTCGCCGCGAGGCAGCCTCTGTTACTCGAGTGTTGGAAAATCAGGGATTCGAGGTAGTGTCGGTAGTTTGCAAGGTAGGTGGTGTGCCCAAGGAAGAAATTGGGATCAGCCAAGAGCAGAAAATACAGATTGGTGAAGAAGAAACCATGTGCAATCCACTGGCACAGGCCGAGGTGTTAAATAGAGCATCGACAGATTTCAATATTCTCATGGGACTCTGTGTTGGACACGACTCATTGTTCTTGAAACACGCTGAAGCATATACAACGGTTTTAGCAGTGAAGGATCGTGTGCTTGGCCACAACCCACTTGCCGCTGTATACACTCTTGGTTCGTATTCTGAGCGTTTCTTGAAATCCAAGCTGCGATAGCGTTATTTATTTCACGTATTGAAATATTTTTTTCGCATGGTTTTTAGAAAATTGACAGATTCTATCATTTCATCCATGCCATTGATCCCGTCCTCAATTGATATCCAGCCCTTGTATCCGCCTCGCGCCAGACGGCTAAAAATTTTGTTGTAGTCGTTGAGCCCCTTTCCCGTTACTCCATGCAGGAGGTTCTTGGGATAGCCTAGACTCCCGTCGGACTCGCGCATCTGTTCCAGGGAAGTGCCTGGAGCCAGGTACCTGTCACTGGCGTGCATCGTTTTCACTCTATCAATAACAGCATCCAATAATACTAACGGGTCATCTCCGGCGACTACTGCATTTGAAGGATCAAACTGAACACCAAAGCTCCGTGAATCGATTCTGTTTACTATGCTGAGAAATACATCCATCTTTTGAGCAAATTCTTTGTATTTCCAGTACCCATCCTTGAAGTGGTTTTCTATTACAAGGGTCACACCGTATTCTTCAGCTTTCGGAAGACACGCCTCGATAGAGGAGACCACCCAATCGACTCCCTGTTCTCTATCGATTCCAGGACGATTCTGTCCCGATAACGTTCTGCAATACTGTCCGCCCAACTCGGCAATTACGGTTATCATTTTAATTTGGTTATCGATTTCTTTTTTTCGGAGCTCCTTTTCGGGCTGGGTGAAGTCAGGAGAATGACAAAGCATGGGAATACTCATGCCGATATTTTCAACGCGCTTTCTGATTTTCTTCAGGTATGAGGTGTCAAAGGACTCGAAGAAACCCGCGTACATCTCCAGTCCCTCGCATTCGAGTTTGACTGAAAGATCAATCCAATCGAAGAGGCTCATTCTTCCTTCTGAAATATCTTCGATCCAACACTTCGGAAATGCAGCAATTGGAATCATTTAAATACCTTCTGTACAAGTGTTACTACTTCTTTGAGTTTTTCTTCAAACTCCTCGCCTGTGGCAAATCTATCTGCTTGAATCGCAAGGGGAGCACCGATTACTATTGATTGCGCACCCCTTTTTATAGTTTCCAAAGCTTGGTCAATGGTTAATCCGCCGACAGCTTGTACAGGGATGCTTGTAGCGCCGAGGATATCATCAATCTGATCTAAAGGGGAAATATTTTTTACGTATCTCCTTTCGTCGTATCCAATATGATGAATGATCCAATCTGCGCCCAGATCCTGCATTTTCCTGGCGGCCTCGACCTTATTCGGCGCATTGAGAATATCCGCCATGACTTTTGCTCCCAGATCGTGGGCTACGCGCACCATTTCCTTTACCGAAGACCAATGCGCTTGACTCATGACAACTACATAATCCGCGCCGGCTTTTATCATCATCTCAGCTTCTAGTCCCGCACCATCCATAGTTTTTATATCAGCTACTACAGGGTGTTTGGGAAAACGGGTTTTCAGTGCTTGAACTGCGCGTAGACCTTCTGCGAGAATGAGAGGAGTTCCTGCTTCAAGCCAGTCGATACCCGCTCTTGTCGCCGCTTCTGCGAGTTCCAGCGCCTCTTGAATGTTTGTCAGATCCAGAGAGACTTGTGTATATATTTTCTTTTTATTTCTCATTATTTCCTCGCTACGCCGTAGAGAATATAGATACCCTAAAAAGATCTTGACATTCAGAATATCGCGCCAGACCATAAATGTCCATTCTACATTGTGTGTGTTTCCAGTTTTCGACCTAGAAAATTGTTCTCACTCAGCTATACCAACCAAAATCGTTAATTGCCCGCATGATAGTCCAGATATTGTACGGTGGGGCCTTGGCTGGCAGCTCGCACCCGGGTGCAAGCATGAAACCGCCCGGGGCTTTTCTCCCCTTCTGTAAACATATACGTGACTCCCCGGAAAAAGGTAGGGAATTCTCAAAATTCCGAAAAAATGCCATACTCTTACCAGATTCAACGACGGTTTCCTGGGAGGGGCGAGTGTTCCGCGAAAACACAGATCATCTACAAACAGAGTTCTTTAACACGGTTGAGGGTCTGCCGGAAAAAGAAAAGAAACGATTGGCGGACTCATGGGCGCAGAGTTTCTATTCGGAACTATTTTGCCGAATAGACGAGGCACCTTTTGCCAAGCTATACAGCGAGATACTTTCCCGCCCTAATACGCCGGTCAACATTCTGGCAGGTGTTGAGATTTTGAAAGCCGGATACGGTTGGTGGGATGAGGAGTTGTACGAAGCGTTTCTGTTTAACCTGCAAGTGCGGTATGCCCTGGGCTTGAGGACATTGGGAGAAGGTAACTTCGATCTGAGGACGTTGTATAATTTCAGAGCCAGGGTCAGTATTCATATGCAGGAGTCAGGGGAGAATCTGTATGACCGTCTGTTTTCGCAGGTAACTGATGAACAACTTGAGGTGATGAAGTTAAACACAGGGACTGAAGAGGATGGACTCGATCCTTGTCGGGAGCAATATCAGGAGATACAGCAGGCTGCAGCTATTGGTCGAAGTGTTGCAGCGGGTGTGGTGCATGTTGGAAGAGGGAGGAGAGGAGAGAAGAGAAGGTATCGGGACGATTTCTCTCCATATAACAAAGGGACTTCCGGACAGTATTGCTACCGGCTGAAAGGGGATCTTGGGTCACACTTTTCTGCCATAGGCGAGCTGATGCATAAACTGGTGGAAGCGCTGAAAACGAAATTCAAGGAGCATAAGAACTATCAAGTGCTCAACCGGGTATTCGCCGAACATTTTGAGATAAAGTATGATTCAGGGGACGGAGAGGATCCAAAGATAGGGGTGAAGGAAGGAAAGAGCTTGAGCGCCTCGAGCATGCAATCTCCCGATGATCTTGAAGCGACCTTTCGAATCGCACCAAATGTAACGGATGACCAGAGCCTCTTGGTAAGTGGGGTAAGCGATCTAAAAGATCGCACCGGAGTCGAGACTGTGTGGACCGATGGCGGGTATACCGGGCCTGCTGCAGAAAAAGTGATGAGAGATCAAGAAGTTGAACACCGAACCACGGCGATCCGAGGGGACAAGCCCTCGTCCTCGGATGATCGGCTAAAGCTGGAAGAGTTTGAATGGGAAACAGATGAAGAGGACAAACCGGCGAAAGTGGTTTGCCCCGGAGATCAGGAGGTGGAGGTGACCGCCGGCCGCAAGGATGGGCGGTTTGCTGCGGAGTTTGATGATGAACACTGTGCCGCCTGTCCTTTCTCTGATCGATGTCCTGCTGAAGCATTGAAGAGGCGTGCGGTCCGCGTACTTCGTATAAACACACGTGCTGCCCAGGTCGCGAAGGTGCGCAAAGAGCAAAAGCGGAACCGTAAAGAGGGGAACATCCGGACAGCGGTTGAAGCAACGGGCCGTAGTGTCATCCATCCATTTGGTGGCCATTTATGCAAATTGCCGGTTCGTGGTATCATCAGAAATACTCAGATGATAACCTGCTCTGCCATGATGGTGAATCTGCCGACGGATCTGGAAGTACACTCACTCTCCACCCCTTGGATGTGTGCAAAAGTGCTGAAAAGTTAGAGGAATAGAGTCAAGACCGGTGAGCTACCCCCCCCACCGTCCCCAGAAGGTAGTGATGCTCCATGAGAAATTGCCGGCGCAATCTTCCTGGGCGATTAGGCTATTTTTTGATTTATGCTTTTTCAGGGGAGTCAGGAATAGATATTTAGACTTTTTCCCCCAAACTCCATTCTAAGAAACTCTTGACCCGGGTAATGGCGGTTTCTATGATGGGATTCAATTAAGAAGCGATTTTTTTCACTTAGACATTAATGGAGTTGTCTCCGCGCTACAAAGTAGAGGTTTATACTGATGATCGATGCCTTAATCCAAGCCGTCAATGGGGAGAGACAGAAGTGTGTACCGTTCGTTATTTGGAATACTGCTCCCATTGTACTGGGGCTGTTGGGGGTAAAACACGATCGGTTCTATTTCAACGCGGAATTGAAGTTGCAGTGCCAATTGAAGATCCAAGACATGTTCCCCGATGCGCTTATGCTTCCGGGTCCCTGGCCGGATTTTGGGGTAGCCGTGGAGACATCGTTTTTTGGTTGTTCCCTGCAGTGGCCACCCAACGATCCCCCCTGGGTGGCGTCCCATGTTCGAGACGTAAAAGAGATACTTCATTGGAAGCCTGTGGACCCTACGAAAGTTGGACTGGGTCCGGAGATGCTCGAACAGTACAGATTTATGTGGAAACACATTGATGCGAGATATGTCGAAGAGTATGGGTATTTAAATGGGCTTGGTTATTCATTGGGTCCGTTGGATACGGCGGCGGAAATCTTGGGGTATAGCAATTTCCTTGTGGAATTGTATGACCACCCAAGGATCGTGCATAACCTACTGAAGCAGATCACTGATTGTCTGATTCTGTGGTTGAAAGCTCAAGAAAAAGTAAATGGCACTCTGAAAAGGGTTCTGATCCCGGAGCATCTCTACGCGCAGATCTCTCCAGAGCATTTTGAAGAATTCTGCTTCCCGTATATAAACAGGATTTTCCAGGAATTCCCTTCAGCGATTCGTTTATATCACAACGAGGGCGAGGTCTATCATATTATGGAGAGAATTCCGGAGTTTGGCGCCGATATTTTTCACTTCGGTACGGATATTAAAGAAACGAAGGACCGAATTGGAGATAAAATCTGTCTCATGGGAAACCTGGACCCTTTGGGAGTGATATTGTACGGAGACGTTGACACCGTCAAGGAAAGAGCTCGATCCTGTTTGGATGTAGGTGCGAAGAACGGGAGGTTTCTTCTTAGTACCGCCGGCGGTATGGCACCAGGAACGCCGGCAGAAAATATTCACGCCGTTGTAGAGGTTTCTAAAAATTGCAGAGGAGGAATTGATGAATAAGGAGAAAGGATATGTTCCCCCAAATGAGATGCCCCCCAGACCGATTCAGCGAGTATTGGTAGGCCAGAAAGCCTGGGGCACGGGAACCGAGAGCGGCAGCCGGGAGGGCGGGCCGACCTACACACCACAGCCTCAGATCCCCGCCCCGTATCCTCGACCCGCACCGTGACCGGCCGGGTTCCCTACACGATCATTCCGCGGTGATTCGCTGACTTACAAACCATCCGGATCTAGATCAATGGGGCGGTTGAAGTCCTGAGCTACCTTGATTTTTCCCTTGAGTAGTCCGAATTGAATTTTTCTCCTTATATTCTCTGCAGGTTTGAGTTTAACCAGGGGCTGTTGGGATTCGGTTATAATGATCTCTTCTCCCCTTAGAGCTCGCTGAATCAGTCGGGTAAGGTGTTTTTCTGCTACAGAAATCTCTATATTCATTTCCTATTTGATACTATCTATTGAACTTCAGCAGGTCCATTCAAAGCTGTGACATGCTGTGCAATTCCGTGAACCGCCGCCATGCTTCCTGGGGTGACAAAACGGACACCCGGCCACGGCAGTTTTGTGGATAATGCTTTCTGTTGCCCGTAACGAGGATAGGTGGGACTACCTCGGCTGCAACTTCAAGGAACAAGGTGTCGTCCTTGTCGGGCGGCAGATTCCTGCTCCAGGGCATGGCGGTTACCCAATCTTGAAATTGCAGGATTGCAAGGAATGCT
>Ga0307378_10004816_pt1 | contig 19037 bp, 17 predicted proteins | sample UN1MG_FD_202238 | JGI IMG/M metagenome (GOLD analysis project Ga0307378, IMG submission 202238) | Soil microbial communities from Risofladan, Vaasa, Finland - UN-1 | ecosystem: Environmental > Terrestrial > Soil > Coastal area > Acid sulfate soil | place: Finland: Risofladan, Vaasa | collected... | reverse complement strand
ATCCAGAGAATCCCGATGAACTCTACGCTGAAAATCAGGGCGGGAGACTGATATATATCAACTTGAACACCCGGGAGGAGAAGTACATCAAACCTGTTTCCGATAATCCAGGGGAAACCTACAGGTTTGGATGGAAAAGCCCACTTGTCATGTCTGCCCACAATCCCGACATCATCTATTACGGTGGGAATAAGGTGTTCAAAAATACCAATCAAGGGCACAGCTGGCAGGTGATAAGTCCGGACCTCACAAAGGATCAGGATTGGAAGTCGATCCCCATTATGGGAATGATGAGGAATGAAAACACGCTCTCCAGAGATGATGGTGTTGCCCACTACGGAACTCTGACCTCTCTTTCTGAATCCCCCCTCCAGGTGGGATTGATCTATGCAGGGACGGATGATGGGAATGTCCAAATGACCAGAGATAACGGAAACACTTGGATAGATCTGACAGAGCGCTTCCGGTTGACTGCATCGCGTTGGGTCAGTTGTGTTCTGGCCTCCATCCACCAGCCGGGGACTGCCTATGTGACTTTTGATGGACATCGTGACAATGATTTCTCTCCTTATATTTTTAAAACGACCGATTTCGGCACGACCTGGACAAGTATTTCTGGTGGGATTCCTGATGGGAGTGTGGTTAAAGTGATCCGTGAACATCCCTGGAATCCCAGACTTCTCTTTGCTGGAACGGAATTTGGTCTGTACATATCCATAAACGGAGGTATTCAATGGATATTAGCGGGAGGAGATCTGCCCCATGTGTCAATAGATGACATTATCGTCAACGGAGAGGAGAATGATCTGATTCTCGGGACCCATGGGAGGGGGATCATACTGTTGGATGACATCACACTGTTGGAAGCGCTCGATAATTCGATCTTGAATCAAGAGGCTTACCTGTTTGCACCAAGGAAATCTATCCAATATTTTGAGCTGAGGGGGTTGCCCGATCCAGGTGCGTCTCAATTCTTTGGACCCAATCCGGAATATGGAGCCCTCTTCACATACTATTTAAAGAATGATCCTCCTGGTCAAGAAACCGAGCAAGTTGAAGCGGAAAAGGCAACGGAACAGGATCGTCGATCGGAGAAGACCTCCACAGTGAAGATCGTCATTACCTCCGCGAATGGGATGGTGATCCGGGAGATCGATGTGCCCGATCGGAAGGGTTTTAACAGGATCAGTTGGGATCTCCGTTATCCGCTGTCGTTTGACCCAGAAGGAACTCGACCGGGTTATTTTGAGCCAAAAAAAGGAATCTTTGTCCTCCCCGGTGAGTACAAAGTCAAATTGTTGGCAAGAGGCCAGGAGATCGAACAGAGCGTCACCGTTGAAGTCGATCCAAGGATCAGAACCAATCCCTATGCTCTGCAAAGACGATTGGAGCTCAGCATGACTGTGAGTGATTTGCAGCGGGCCCTCACTGAAGGATGGAGAGCAGTTGATTCCATGGACAAGGAGATTAGCCGGATAGACAAGGCTCTCAAAGATAGAGAAGATCTTCCAGATAAGGTCAGAGACAAGATCCAAGAAATTGCCAAGGAACTCAAGGAAATACAAAGCGCTTTCAGAGAGGATCGGACCAGTATGGAATTTGTGATCATGGATCTTGCAGGAACACTCCAGGCAACCACCGCACAGCCCACGCAGGCCCAACGAACCACAGTCAATCGCATGAGAGACGAGCTGGAAAGATATATCAAGAGGATCAATGAGCTCATTAAGGAAAAATTCCCAGAGCTGCGCGCACTTTTGATCAGCCGGGATATCAGTCTCTTCGTGACCAAGCCCATAGAACCCCCAAAGCGCTAAGGCCGCTTTCGATTTATCTTTTAATCACAATATCGTCACATTAATATGTAAAGATGAGTTCAAGTAAAAAAGGAGAAGAGCATGAAGAAACGGTTTGTTTTTTTATTGGTTGCGACAGCTTTCCTTGCATCGAATGTCATGTCCCAGGACTTGGCCCTCAAGGGAGGAACTGTTCTAACGATCACTCAAGGAGTTATTCCGAATGGGACCGTTCTTATCCAGAATGGCAAAATAGCTGCTTTCGGTAAGGATATAACGATTCCACCCGGAGTCCGCGTGATTGATTGTAACGGGAAGTTCATAATGCCGGGGATCATAGACAGCCACACTCATATCGCCCTAAGTTCTGGCGATATCAATGAAATGACCGATCCTGTCACTCCACAAGTGTGGATGAAAGAGGCTTTATACCCAGAAGATCACACGATCCTGACGACGTTAGCGGGCGGTGTAACGACAGTGAAGACTATGCACGGCAGTGCCAATGTGATCGGAGGTGTCAATGTCACCATAAAGCTCAAATACAATGCGCTGCCAGAAGAGATGATTGTCAAAGGAGTCCGGCATCAACTGAAGATAGCATTGGGCGAAAATCCTAAGCGGTTCTACGGACAGGAAAAGGGGAGAATGCCTTCTACGCGAATGGGAAACGCCTATATCATGAGACAGGCATTTATCCAAGCCCAAGAATACAAAGTCCTATGGGATGAATATGAAAAAAAGAAAAAAGCTGGAGATAAAGACCTCAGGCTTCCAAAGAAGGATCTAAAGATGGAGACATTGAAGATGGCCCTGGAGAAAAAGCTCACTGTCGATTGTCATACCTACCGGGCAGATGAGATCGTCTGGGTCATCAACTTTTGTAAAGAATTCGGCCTCGATCTTTTACAGTTGAGCCATTGTGTGGATGGCTACAAGGTGGCGGATATCATGGCTGAGGCTGGCGTGTCTTTTGGTGGATGGGTCGATTGGTGGGGATTCAAGGAAGAGGCTTATGACGGTTGCCCTTATGGTTTCAAGATCATGTTTGATGCCGGGGTGAACATCGTGATCAATTCCGACAGCGCGGATGAGGGGCGTCATCTCTTCCGGAATGCAGCCAAAGTCTTGAAATACAATGATATTCCTGAAGAGGAAGTGCTCAAAATGATCACTCTAAATCCAGCCAGATCTCTTGAACTGGAAGGCCGCATCGGGAGCATCGAGGTTGGGAAGGATGGAGATATTGCCGTGTTCGAAAAACATCCTCTGGATTCCACGACCAAATGTCTGATGACAATCATAGAGGGCAAGATCTACTTCGATTATGCCAAACACAGCGTTCAAAAAGAAGGAGGGAGCCATGAATAAAAGAATCCAGCTGATCTTCGTCCTGATCCTGGTTTTTATTCTAACAAATGTGGCCCTGTCGCAGGAACAAATCCTGATCAAGAACGGGAAGATCGTTCCGGTTGTGGGTGAAGTGATCCCCAACGGCAGCTTGCTCATCCAGAATGGAAAGATCGCCAAGATCGGCACAGATATTGAAATCCCTCCTCTAGCAACCGTGATCGATGCCGAAGGGAAATGTGTGTATCCAGGTCTTGTAGCCGCCATGACTGCAGTTGGCGTCACAGCTTATCCGGGTTCTGGAAACGATGTGAACGAGCTTGGCGTCGTAACTCCCCAGATCGATGCCTTCGATGCGATCAATCCGGAGGACAGCACGATAGAAGTGACCAGGATTGACGGTGTGACCACTGTGATGACGACCAGTGGGAGCATGAATATCATCAATGGCAAGGCTGTTGTGCTTAATCTGCGCGGAAACATTGCAGAAGAAATGGTCATCAAAAGGGATATGGCCCAAATCTTCAACATGGGAGCCAAAGGGCAGTCTGGGTTCGGGCCAAGAAGGCCTGGCAATTATCCTACAACACTCCCAGGGATAATGGCTCTTGTCAGAGATAAGTTGAACCAAGCTTTATTCTATGCTGAAAAAGCAAAAAATGCTCAGAAAAACGAGAAAGAGAGGGAGAGTGGAAGAGCATCAGAACCATTCAAAAGAGACTTAGCCATGGAAGCACTTCTCCAGGTGTTGAAGGGAAAGATGCCCGCTGTGTTTATAACGTCCAATGAGGTGACCATTCGGAATGCGCTCCAGATCATAAAAGAATATAAGTTGAAAGGAATTATCTATGCGAGAGTTGATATCCTGAAGTTTGCAGATCAACTCGCTGTGGAGAAGATTCCCGTGATTTGGGCAGGAACAACGACGATCCCTGAGCGGTGGCAGCCTTATGATCTCAATTATCATACTGCGGCTGTTCTATCGAAGAAAGGCGTCCTTTTTTGTTTTGACATTTTGGGCTTTGGAGTCAATAGCCATCGTGTGCGCAGTATTCCGGTTCCAGCGAGCATATCAGTCGCACATGGCCTTTCTGAGGAGGAAGCTATAAAGGCCTTAACGATCAATCCTGCCAAGATCTTGGGAGTGGATGAGCTCGTGGGGTCTCTTGAGGTAGGAAAACTGGCGAATGTCGCATTATGGGATGATACTCCGATCCAGCTGAGCTCTCGAGTCCGTAAAGTCATCATCGAAGGCAATGTTATCCCTATGACGAGTGTACAGACTCGGCTCAGAGATAAATTCGAGAAGATCGTATATGAGAGGATGAACAGAGAATAGGAGCAATATCAACGGGGGGCACTTCTCTTTTAAGTGTGCTGGATTTATCTGAAAATTATTCCAAAAATTTGGATTATGATGCAACGAAATCAGACAGAAAAAGGTTTTAGAGAATTGAGAATGGAGGAACAGGAGTTGATGCACCTTGTTCAAAAAGGTGATGAAGTGGCATTTGAGAAGATCGTATCCATATACAAACACAGAATCGTGAATTTTCTAACACAGCTAACGGGAGATTATCAGGGGGCTGTTGATTTGGCACAAGAGACATTCATGCGGGTGTATTTTAAGGCGAACAAATACAAACCAGTGGCGCCGCTGTCCTCCTGGATATATACGATCGCTTCCAATTTGGCGAAAACAGAGCTCAAGAAGGAGCGGAAGATGTCCACTGTTTCCATCGATGATACGGAAAACCGCCTTGGGGAGCAAATAGCAGCTAAGGAAAAGAATCAAGACACCTATCTCATCGAGAATCTCAAAAAGGCGTTAAATTCTCTGCACCCGCGATACAGACTCCCCATTATTCTTAAAGATATCGAAGGTTTTTCTCAAGAGGAGATCGCCCAGATCATGAAAAGGCCTGTGGGGACGATCAAAGCCAGGATCAGCCGGGGCAGAGATCAGTTGAAACATATATTGGAAAAGGATGAACACAACCTGGATTTTTTAGCAAAGCCCAAGGAGTATGAACATGGAATTAAATAATTTCCTGAAAAAGATAGAACGTGTAGAAGCTCCACCCAATTTTGAACAAAAGGTCACGGCGGAGCTCTCGCTGAGAAAAAGAACATCAGCCAGGAATATGCGACTGCGTCTCTCTCTTGCCGGGGCCGTCAGCGCGGCGGCTGTCCTGCTTGTCATTGTCGGTCTCTTTATGCTTCCTGAGAGGAGGCCGGCTGAGGTCTCGAGCATACAGCGGTCTGCGCCTTCAGCATTTGAGCGTCAGGACCAGCGTCGCGTAAGAGATTACATTCCTATCGTTGAGGCGGTCGATTATACCGGTGAGGTCCGGACCGTACAGAATCAGCCGCCTACAATCTATATATTGGAGAACGTCTCTGAAAGCACCGATACTAAGATTATCTACTAGGAGGTCTTTTGAATATGACAAAAAAAAATAACGCAATCCTGAGCCTTCTTGTATTTTTATCGGCTTTAAGTCTGAGCTTGGGTGCTGTGCCGAGTCGCGCTTTGACTGAAGATGTAGAGATCGATAAGATCACAGAAAAGGTTTACCCATCGGTGGTGAGAGTCGAGGCTAGGAATGGCATGAGGAAAGTGGCCACTGGTGTTGTGATCGATAAGGAAGGGTATATTGTCACAACGGCACTCATATCTCCTCATGATGAGAAATTGTACGTTATTACTTCTGACGGGGAGCGGATCGATGCAGAGTTTTTGGGTATGGATTCCGTGACCCATCTGGCGTTGATCCAAGCAGATGCGAAGAAGCTAACTCCGATTGCAAAGGGAGAGGTTAAGGATATCTCTCCCGGTGCGTGGATCGGAGTAATCAGTATATCTCCCGATGGCACGCCCGCTGTCACCCAGGGAATCGTGAGCTCTCTTGCCAGGGATAAACTCCGGTTGAATGTGTGGGTTGTCAGGGGCGCGAGCGGAAGCCCGGTTGTGAATAGCCGGGGCCGTATGGTAGGTCTTATCCGCGGAGCTTATATCGACAGTGGCATGACATGGAGCATTGTCCAAAGAGGGGAAGAAAGCGTATTTGTCGATAGGGCAGAAGCCCCGTCTTCCGGAATGGCTCTGGCCGTTCCTGTGGATGTGATTGATAGAGTATGCACCGAGATAAGAAAGACCGGAAAGATGAAGAGAGGCTGGCTGGGCGTATCTATCGCAGAGAACGAGGCCGGCCAGGTGGAAATAGTCGATGTGGAACATGAGTCTCCGGCTGAACTGGCAAAGCTCGAAAAGGGGGACATCGTCCTGGAATTTGAAGAGAATAAAGTCACGAGCACAGAGATGCTGGCTGAAGAGATCAGGATGCACAAGCCTGGCGAAGATGTCGACATAAAGATCGAAAGAGACGGGAAGTCGATGAATGTGAAAGTGGAACTGGGGGAGTTCTCTGAAAAGGATATCATGCGCGAGTTCCAGTTCAAATTCCCGCGGCTTTTCGCCCCTGAGCGGGTAACGCCCGTTCCGATGCCCGATTTTGAAGATTCGAAACTCTTTCGTTGGGTCGGGGGGATGCAGAACTATATCGGCGTATCCTTACAGGAGTTGACCCCTGAGTTATGTGAACATTTCGGCGTCAAAGAGGGGAGAGGGCTTCTTGTCGCAAAGGTCTTGGAGGACAGCCCTGCAGAGAAAGAAGGGCTCAGAGTTGGTGATGTGATCATTTCAGCTGATGGAGAGCGCATCGAGCGTGTGAATGCCTTGCAGCGATTGATCCAGGACAAGGACAAAGGCGAAAAGATCACTATTGAGTACGTAAGGGATAAAAAGAAGAAAACCGTGGAGATCGAGGTCGCAGCAGAGGAAAGAGAGTTTGAGTTTTCCTCCAAAAATTGGGACAAGTACACGGATGTCTTCAGATCATACAGCGATAAGCTGCAAAATCAATACAAGGAATCCCAGAAGAAGTACAAAGAAGATGCTGAGAAATATTTTGTAGAAGCCCAGAAAAATTACCGGAAGATCAGCGAGGAAATGGAAAAAAACAGCAAAAATATCGCTGAAGAGATGAAAGAGAACAGCAAGAAGGTCGCAGAAACCTATCGCAAAAGTAGAGACAAAGCAAAAGAGCTATACAGGTCTGCTTATGAACGGTATCGGTGCATAAGAGTGTAATCTTGCTCTTGTGTCCCATTCTCAACGGGGGAGGCATCTTGCCTCCCCTTTTTTTTTGTTTTATTCATAAAAGCTGCTGCCATATTTAACTCTAAAAGCATTTAATTTTCTATTGGCAGCATCTTTTACCCCATTGGGGCGAGCCGATCTCACTACAAAGCCTTCGTTGTAGCTCCCTTGCGGTAGTTCACTACAGCTTCGGGAGCCACTGCCTCGCCTTTGCAGCAATCTCAGCTCGTGAATAAAACAAAATCTTAAAGCTAGTCATGTGGGGGGATTTTAAGCCACTGGTTGAGGAAGGATTGGAATTCGTCGGATGAGAGCCTGGAGTTGGCATAATACCCTTTGTTCTGCCGTTGTTTCATCGCCTCATAAAGGATGATACCCACAGAAACCGAAAGGTTGAGGCTCTGGACCATGCCGACCATCGGGATCTGGATGATGTGGTCAGAGAGTTTGATGGCCTCTTCAGAGATGCCCTCCGATTCGTTCCCGAATACGATCACTGTGGGCTCTGTGTAATCCAGGGATGTGTAGGGGGCTGCCTCCTCGCTGAGATGAGTTGCGACGATAGTGAAACCCTCATCTTTGAGATGTTTGAGACACTCGGATGTGGATGAATAGTAGTTGAATTTTAGCCATTTTTCAGCGCGGGTGGAAATAGCTCGGTTGACCGGGAATGGTTCGCCCGATGCAGAGATGATCTCCACATACATGATGCCGGCCGCATCACAGGTCCGTACGACGGCGCTTGCGTTGTGGGTGTTCGTGACCTCCTCAAGGGCTACTCGAAGGTCTGGCTGGCGGAGAGAGAGGACTTGTTTTGTTTTTTTTGTTCTTTCCTTTGTCGGCATTACCTATCCTGAATTATTCATAAAAAATGTCGATCCTTATTACAAAAATATATCAGAGATATATGTTGTATTTCTGGGAAATCACTCTGACAATTCCGTTTTCGGTGCCCTTCTTATTCATAATCGACATTTTTTACCCTTTGGGCGAGCCGATCTCACTACAAAGCCTTCGTTGTAGCCCACTCGCGGTAGATCACTACAGCTTCGTGGGCCACTGCCTCCCCTTTGCAGTAATCTCGACTCGTGAATAATCCAGGCTTCTTTCTTCATTAACATTAGAAAAGTATCGCTTTGATTATTAGACAGATATAAATGATGACGGAACCTAAGAGGGCCCGATTTTCCCTATTCTGTTTGTAGCGCTCCCAACTGAAACGATTGTCTGGATCTCGAGGCAACTTTGGACTGAATGTGGGGAAAAAGAGAGGCACGTGTTCGCTGTATCTCCGGTATTTTTCCGGAAAGAGCTGAGACATCCTCTCCTTTTCTGCACGGACCACAACCGGATAGATGATCAGGAAGTTTGCCAGAAATAATGCTAGCACTCCCCATGATTGACAGGCCACCACTGTACTGATCCCCAAGATCATACTGCCGAAGTAGAGGGGATTTCTGGTGAATCGGTATGGCCCGGATGTGGTGAGTTCCTTTTCTTTCCTCAAGTTACCACACGCCCAGATCCTGATGGCTAGCCCGAGCACTGTTAGTACAGCTCCTCCGATCAAGGAGTACAATGTGGGTTTTGCCAGGATGAGGGAAAGGATAGCGCTGATCAGGCCACTCCGCACACGCCATTTGTATATGATGTCCGAGAATTTGAGTTCACTCATTGCTTTCCTAAACCTCTATGCACATCTCTCCAAAACTTCAAGGCACAAGCCCCTGACTTCCTCTGCAGTGATTTTTTTCAGGCACGCCGCTGTCTCACATTTTCTTCGGTAGCAGTGACTGCACTCCATCTCATGAAAGGCCACTCTGTCAGTCGGGCTGAAAGGGCCGTTCCTACTTGGGGTTGTCGGCCCAAAGATCCCTACGGCAGGGGTGAAGAGCGCGCATGCTGCCTGAAGAGCAAAGGTGTCTCCGCTGACAACAAGATCGGCCTTCTGTATGAGGGCTATGACGTCCTTAATGGTCAAAAAGGGAATCACGCTTACGGATATCTTTTTATGAATATTATCGGCTATCCTTTTTTCCTCTTCATTCCCCCATAAGAGGAGAAAGAATAGGTCATTTCTGTCGGTCTTGAGGTAGCGGATAAGTTCCACCCATCTTTCCGGAGCCCATCTTTTTGTCACCCATGCTGCCCCGACGTTCAAGACGACCAGTTTTTGAGAATCCTGATAGCCCAGGTCTGCCAGCATTTTTCCAGTCGATCGTTGGTGAATATCGGGAATCATGAGCGGGAAATTGAATTGTTCCTCCTCGATCCCGACGAGAGAGAGGAGGCTGAGGTTTTTCTGGATGACGTGGGTTTTCTCTGGGATCTCTTTGAGCTGGTCTGTGTAGAATATAGATGCAATAGGCTCCTTGAGATTTTTGCGATGGAAGCCGATCCTCCTCTTCGCCCGTGAGAGATAGGAAAAAACTCCGGATTTTACGAGGCCTTGAAAGTCAATAGTGGTTTGATCCCGGTTCCTGATGTTTTTTCGGATTTGCTTGATCTCTGACCAGGACTTGAGAGAGGTGAACTTCCATCCTCTAGTTTTGGCAACAACGATGCGGTCTATTCCTGGCACAAGGTCCAGGATCTCTCTTCCGTTCTCCTCGACGATCCATAGGATCTTCGCCTCCGGTTTTTTTTCTCGAAGGGCCGAAAAAGCCGGCAGTGTATGGATAATATCCCCGAGAGAGCTTAAGCGGATGATAAGAATGTTGTCCATAGGATCATCTAGAAAGAATCCTTCCCTTTCGGTATGAGGCCGATCTTCCGGGAGATCTCGGTTGTGTTTTTGACCTTAGGACCACCGGTGATGGCGATTTCTCCCCCGTAATTCAGAACCGTTTCCCTTTCAGGCACCGTGTCTTTGGTATAGTCCGAGCCTTTGGCGTGAACATGAGGCTTGAGTGTGAGAAGGATATTTTCTACGTTGGCTTCCTCGAAAACGGTGATGTAGTCTACAAAATAAAAAGAAGAGATGATCTCCACTCTTTCCTCTTCGTTCAGGATGGGTCTTCCATCACCTTTGAGTTCGTGGACAGAGGAATCACTATTGAGGGCAACGACCAGAACATCTCCCTGAGCCTTTGCCTCTTTCAGATACCGGATGTGTCCCACGTGGATGAGGTCGAAGCAGCCATTCGCCAGGACGATACGTTTCCCTTTCTTTTTTTCCTTGGCGATGATCTCTTTAAGATGTGCCAGAGTGTGTCGTTTTTTCAATGTTCGGATTCGATCGCTTTTTTGAGTTCTTGTGGAGTGATGGTGGATGTGCCTTTTTTCATGACCACAAGACCTCCGGCGTAGTTGGCGAGTTGGGCGGCTTCTCTGTATGAGGCGCCTGAGGCCAGAGCAAGAGTGAAGACGCTGATAACTGTATCTCCCGCCCCTGTGACGTCGACGATGTCGGTTGTGCCGAAAATCGGGATGGGGAACGGGGGTTTTTTCTTCTCGAAAAGAACCATACCCTGTGACCCCCGAGTAAGGAGGATGGTCGCTGCCTCTGATTTTTTGAGAAGAGCTTTACCGGCTTGTGTGATGACTTCAGCATTGTCGTTGATCCTCACCTGAAGCGCTTCTTCCACTTCCGGCTCATTGGGTGTGATGACCGTTACTCCTCTGAAATTGAGCAGCCGAAAACGGGAATCCAGCGCGATGGGGATGTTCGACTTTTGAAAGTGAGGGAGTATACGACGGAAGATGTCCTCTTTTACAGTGTAATAGTCGTAATCGGAGATGATAACGGCATCGGCTTGTGTTCTAAGATCCAGGAGAGCTTTGACGATCTTCTCTTTGAGTGGCGGGGTGTCTGGGACCGTTGCATCTTGATCGATGCGCAGGATCTGTTGTTTTCGTGTTGTCTCTTCGCCGGCTAGGATCCGTGTCTTAACAGGGGTGGAGTGAGCTTTATGCCGGATGAGGTGCCTGGTGGATATGCCGCTCTGCTTCAAAATCTGGGAGATTCTGTTTCCGGCGTCGTCTTGGCCGAGAACACCGACGGCAATGGGAGAGGCGCCCAAGGCTTTGAGGTTGAGGAGTGCGTTTCCCCCTCCTCCCAGAGAGAATTCTCTTCGTCTGTATGAGAGGATAAGTACAGGAGCTTCTCTAGAGATGCGGCGTGTCGTCCCATAGAGATACTCGTCGAGGATGAAATCTCCCCACACTATGATCTTTTTCTGGGAGAAATTTTCGATGACCTGGAGCAGGGCTCTCTTTTTATTATCCACGGAACTTGCAAAGATTTTGCCAGAAAAGCTCTAAAAAATCAATTAACTCTTTGGTCCAACATCTCCATCCAAGGGAACACAAAAGGGGACTGTCACCTTTTTCCAGGGGTAACACAAAAAGGGGACTGTCACCTTTTTTGTATTTTGTGACCGATGGGATGAGTTGAAATCTTATGGTTGATTGCATAGACTAAGAAGTTATTCACGCTTTTAGCTGAAAGGAAAAAATGGGCATGAAAGAGCAAAAACGTGCAAAATTGTATTTGTTGGTATCTCTTCTCATTTTATCCATGGCTTCTGGGAATCTCTTTTCTCAGTCCATGGATGTCGATAGCTTGGCTGAGAAGATGGACATCGAGATCCAGAAAACCATGCTTGAAGGGAAGATTCCATCCGTTACGGTGGCACTTGTTTCTGGAGACGAGATCGTCTGGACCGGAGCTTCTGGATATTCCAATTTGTGGGCTCAAACTCCTGCGGTGCCCAGCACGGTCTATCTCATCGGCTCCACTTTCAAGACGATGTCGATGTTCGCGCTTCTCCAGCAGATGGAGCAGGGGAAATTCAAACTGGATGATAGGGTGAATGATTATCTTGAGGATTTTAAGATCAAGGGAGAAGACCCGACAAATCCTGTGACCTTTCGTCATCTGTTAACACATACGTCTGGGCTCCCGGAAGCTTATGGGGCGCATCTTGTATGGGGGACGACTGTTCCTCCTTCAGTGAAAGATTATCTTGCGTCCTCTCTTAAACTTCAGCATCCACCGATGACAAAAGTTATCTATTCTAACATGGCGTATACCCTGGTTGCTTATCTGATCGAGAAGTTTGCGGATGAACCTTATGCCAAATATATTCAGGAACACATTTTTAATTCCCTGGAGATGAATGACACAGCATTCATGCCTCGTCCGGATATGGAAGAGAGGCTGTCCGTGCCCTATATTATTGACAACAAGACAGGCCATCATGTGCCGACAAGGCGTACGAAGGCTGATGTCTGGCCCGCAGGTGTCGTTTATGGAACAGTGCTCAATCTAGCAAACTGGTTAATAGCCAACCTGAATCGTGGAGTGTTCAAGGATCATCGCCTAATCAGTGAAGCGACCTTCCAGGAAGTGATGACACGGCAGTACGATCAATTTGCCGGTCCGATCGCGCGTGGATGGTTGAACGAGACAACAGGCTATGGGCTCACATGGTGGATCTCGGAGAGGAATGGAGACAAATTGTTTGCTCACAGCGGGAGTGTGAGCGGTTATACTGCCTTCATCGCGGGCAACCTGGATAAGAAGACCGGGTTTGCGATCATGACGAACGGGCACCAGTCCCACCCACATCTCTACAAGCTCGCCATTAAAGCCCTCGACCTCCTCGAATAAAAAAGGGGAAGGTTCTCTTTTCTTGTGGGGTCCGTTTCCCGAACGGACGGTTTAGGAGACGGTACCTACATCTCACAGAAAAGGTGACAGTCCCCTTTTTCGTTCACCCCTGGAAAAAGGTGACAGTCCCCTTTTTTACCCTTTTTTAGGTTTCATTCCGCACTAATTCGATGACGGCTTCCTGGTGTGGTGTTTGTGGGAATAGGTCGAAGAGGGCAGCGCTCTTTATCTTGTAGTTGCTGAGGTAAGGCAATTCCCTTCGCAACAATTTGACATTGCAGGAGATAAATACCATCAGCTCTGGCTTGATCTCGTTCAGTCGCTTCAGCGTCCTTGGATTCATGCCGCTCCTCGGTGGGTCTAAAATCGCATACAAAGGTTTTGGCAATTCAAGGATCTTCAGATGTTTGGCATCCATAAGGATGGGCTTCACATTCGAGAGTTTATTCTCTTTGATGTTTCCTTCACAGGCTTGGATGGCCGGCTCGTAATTTTCCAAGATCGTAACGTCTTTGAACAGGTCTGAGTTGATTATCCCAAACGTTCCAACACCTCCGTATAGGTCCAGAAGGTGAGCTTCCTGCGTCGGATACGATTTAAGTAGGTCGTGGCAGTAGGCATGCAGCTTCTCGGCCATGTCATGATTGTTCTGGAAAAATCCCTGGGCATGATACCTGAATTTATGTTCCAGATAGGTCTCATTGAGCATATCCGAACCCTTAACGACAACATACTCATCCGAGATGCTCGTGCCGCTATCGTGTGTGATATACGTCATGAGTACATTCTGGACCCTGGTTTTCTCCGCATAGTCCTTGACCTTCATTTGGGCTTCAGGCAACCTATCTGAATCTTTATTCAGAACAATGGACACAACCGAATCCGCTGGGGGAGTCCTCATCACAGCAAAGCGGAAAGTGCCGACATGTGTCTTATGATCAAAGGCATCGACTCCATGGAAAAATTCCCTTATCTCCCTGATGAGAGTGTTCAACTCTTCATTGGAGATGACACAGTTTCCCACATCCACGATCCTTTGCCATGAGCCCTTCTCTCTGAATCCCAGTCCTCCCGGGTGGAAGACCATATCCATCCTTTGCCTGTAATTGTAATCATTCCCCGAAAATATCGGAATTTCTTCAAACCTCAACGCTTGGGACAACTTTTCTCTTTTGTTTTCTAACTGGGTCTTATAGTCGATATCCTGAAAGGCGCAACCACCGCACTTTTTGAAATAGGGACACATCGGCTCAGCCATGACTTGCCTCGCTCGATTTAATTTTATTCATCAGAGTATCCTCTTTATATCTAGAAGGTTTTTAATGTTGTAGTCTGCATCGCTTATTTCCCTGTGATTATTTGAGATGTGCTCGGAATGATAGTGGACCAAATTCTCACCGAAATCACAAAAGATCGTCTTCAGCGCGAGTTTTTTTGCCGGCTTAATATCCTGGACGGGATTATCCCCCACCGAGTAGGATTTGTGGGGGTCTCCATCGAGATGTTGTAATCCATATTCGAAGTGCTTGCCCTCTGCTTTGAGGGCCTTCACATCGCTGGAAGCGATTACGGCCTCGAACATATCGATAAGCCCAACATGTTTTGCCCTCAACAGGACTACATCCCTCACAGCATTGGTAACCAGAGTGTTGAGGAATCCCTTGCCCTTGGTGTACTCGAGGATATCTCTTGCGTGGGGAACGAGAACCAGCTTATCCAGGTTTATCTCCTGACTGTGCTTCCAGTCGAATCCAAAATTTCTTCCGTGCTGAACATAGTCGTGCCACTGCCAGGAATTTTCGATTTCCGTCAGGTGATCGTTGAACAATCGCTCAGCCTCTGGGAGAGGGATATTCCTCTGCGCGGCAATATCTTCCTCCAGGCTGCGGCAGACTGCTTCATCCAGCCTGGCTTCGTCCGCCAGAGTGCCCGTCCAATCCCAGAAAATGATCTTCGACATAGGTTTGCTATTTTAAACAAAAATGCCGTGCACCACAATGCGTTCCGGAACCATGACCAGTTGAATCTACCTAAGGACGACGCATCTCTCGATGAGATCTTACTGCGCCGGAGAGAACTGGCGACAGATTACGACTACCACATATCGATAGGCTTAAGCTACACATTCGGCTCCGTCTACAGCAACGTCGTCAACCCCCGCTTCGGCCGTTAAAAAAGGGGACTGTCACCTTTTTCCAGAGGTGAAGCATAAAGGGGACTGTCACCTTTTTATGTAGGATCCGTTTCCCGAACGGACCGTTTGGGAAACGGTCCCTACCTCTCACAGAAAAGTAGCCTGTCCCTTTAAAATCGCTTGACCTTATGCAGCTATTTTTTTTAGACTCTATTACATGCAATATAGGGAGATCTTCACCTAGGAGGACTGTATGCCGACTATAGATGATTTTATCCGGCCTAAAGAATGGGTGTCGGATTTTGTGACCGATTTGGGCCATGTCATTAGAAAATGGGGAGAGGAAAGGTACATGCCCATCAGGCAACACGTGGATGAAGATTGGGCGGAACACAAAATGATCGAACCACTTCTCAAGGAAGTTCTTGTGGATCTTGGAATAAATGCAGCCTTTTTTCCTGCAGAAGCAGGAGGGACAGATATTCCCGATCCATTTCCGTGTGTCACTGTTATATGTGAGGAATTGGCACGTATCGATTCAGGCTTTTGTGTGGCAGTGGTATGCTCTATCTGGGGCATGGTGCCCATCATGTTCGAACCCCACCGGAATATGGAATTGTGCAGAGAGTTTGGGCCAAATTTCTGCGGCCAAGATCTTTATATGAGCTGCCACGCCATGACCGAGCCTCAGAGCGGTGCAGATATAGAAAATATCGGCCGGATGCATGGAAAGACGATCGAAACAACCGCAACTCTTGATGGGGATAAGTGGATCATCAACGGCCACAAGATATGGCCCTCGAACTCCGGCCATCTCGCCGACCTGTACGTGGTTCTCTGCACAACACAAAAGGGCTCTGCTGATCCCAATGATTTTGCACTCATTTTGGTGCCTGCAGATTCTGAAGGTGTCACCTCTGGAAATCCCTACCAAAAATCCGGGATGTCTGCAGATCTGAATTCGGATGTGTGGTTCGAAAACGTGAGAGTGCCAAAAAGATACAGGCTGCATGGACCCGGCGACGACCTTAAATACTGGAGAGAGGCCATCACAGCAGGCAGTATAGGCTCTACAGCCATGTGTGTGGGAATAATGAAGAATGTGTACGAGATCATAAAAAAATGGACAACAGAAAGGCAAATCGCCGGAAAGCCGCTAAAAGAGCACAGCATAGTGGCAGACATGCTGTCCGAAGTAGCCATACTCATTGAATCGACCTCTGCGTGGATGTGGACGTACGTGCGGGAGATCACCCGTCCGGATATTTATGGGTGGGACGCTTGGGATGAGAGATTCCTTCTCAAAACTAGAGGCCTTTCCCTCTATGCCTCCAATGCCGTAGAGAGGGCGTGCAGTCGTGCCATGGATTTTATGGGCTCTTATGGGTACGCTCGCGAATTCGATATCGAGAAACACTGGAGAGACCAGAAGGTCATAGGGCTTTGGATGGGCGGCAAAGGGCTCAAGACATTGGAGAACGCCAGATACTGGTATGATCTAGAGACATTGTGATTGTAGATATTGTGATTGTAAGTTTGATTATTGGAAAAATATCGATAATAAATAGTGACAAATGAGTCAGGGAGGCAAATATGGCGGTGTTGTACCCTTCGAATGAATGGTGCCAGGAATGGAAAAACGTTATTAACAATAGCGACGCTGCAAAAGATGTAGGGAAAGATTGGGGTGAAGATTTTAACGGGAACTGGATCTTTGAGATCACTCCAGGCGGCGGCCTCGATAAAACAACCTATGTCTATTTGGAGGCCAAATCCGGCGAATGCACGGATGCGCGATTGATCGACGACCCGTCGGAGGTTGAGGTGGGCTTTTATTGCACCGGCTCTTACGAAAATTTCAAAGCGGCTGTCAAAGGGGAGAAGGATTTTATTCAGGGTGTTGTCCGGGGGACTTTTAAACTCAAAGGCAACATGATGAAGATCATGAAATATGGAGGCTTCATCAGGGTTGTCGCGAATTCCCTCCAAGGTATCGATTCAGGATTTTTAGGGGAATAGCACCTAATATTTTTTATGTAGGGTCCGTTCCCCTAACGGAGCATGTGAGAAACGCTTCCAATAAATAAGCGGAAGAGCTTACTTAGACTTCTCTTTCAAGAACGGAGACCAGGCAGGATTTGATCCCTTTCCCAAGCTTTTTGGATTTGAACCATCTGCATCGATCACATAAATCTCTGACTCCCGTCCTTTGCTCAGATCATAGACGATTTTTGTCCCATCAGGCGACATCGAAGGATTTGAAGCTTGCTCGTCAGTGATTGTCAGGCGTTTTTGATGGGAACCATCGATGTCCATGATGTAAATATCGTAATTACCCGATTGGGGTTCACCATGCATGTCAGATGAAAATATGATCTGTTTACTATCGGGCGACCACTCAGGGACCTCATCGAGAGCTCGTGTGAACGTCAATCTCTGCTGGTTTGTGCCGTCCACTGTGTTGGCTAGATAGATTTCAGGGTCGTCTCTATCTCTATCAGCCTCAAAAGCCAGCCATAATCCGTTGGGAGACCAGGCGTGAAAATTGTTGACTCTTTTATGGGAAGTATCTTGTGTCAGTTGCGTTAAATTGTAGCCCCACTCATTTTTCCCATCGCCAGCCTCGACATTTGTTCGCCAGATCTGAGAACTTCCACTCCGGCTGGAATTGAAGGCGATCATGGATCCATCCGGCGACCAAGCTGGATTTACGTCTGCATCAGGATGAGTGGTCAACCTAGTAATGTTCGATCCGTCTACATCCATGTAATAAATATCCCTGTTGTCATCTTTCTCGGCAGTAAAAGCGATCTTTTTTCCGCACGGCGACCAACAGGGCATTGAACCGGTAGTCAGTTTTATCTTGTTCGAGCCATCAGGATTCATAACATAGATAAAACTGCCGCCCTCCTCACGCACAACATATGCGATTTTGGTTTTAGAAAGGTCAGCATTCACAACAGGCTTAGAGAATAGTCCAACCATTAATAAAACGCCAAATAAAGTGGCTGCAAACACACAGATAAGAAATTTTTTCACGATCACGCCTCCAATCAAATTTGATGGATATTCTAGTCTAGTTTGAGCGGCTAGTCTAGCGGATCTTTTCTAAAATAAAGTAGGGACCGTTTCCCAAACGGTCCGTTCGGGGAACGGACCCTGCATCTTTAAAAAGGGGACAGTCCCCATTTAATTGTTCGATAGTGGACAGTGATTGTACGAGTGTAAAACAATTTTCCCATAAAAATTTCATCATCTATTCGATTACCCCAGAAATTCCTGTTGGTACGTTTTTTGCTCAATATAAGTGAATATTGATTAAAAAGAATGCTATCACCACAGGTTTGAGGATATCGGGAGATCAAACATGATAAGAAGCTACATGAAATTAACCTTAAGAAACCTTAGGAAACACAGGGGGTATTCTTTTATCAACATATCCGGCCTTGCCATCGGTATGGCATGCTGCATCCTGATCTTGCTCTTTGTGGCGGATGAGCTGAGCTACGACAATTATCATGAGAATGCGGATCGCATCTATCGGGTGAGCGCCATCAGCTCGATCGGTACAACCACCCGCCGCTATGCGACAGTTCCTCCCGCTCTCGCCCCTGAACTGGTCACCTCCATCCCCGAGGTCGAATCCGCCGTCAGAATTTTCGACTCCTTCGAGCTCCAGGGCCGCTTGGACGATCAAAACATCAGAATTCCTGAAGTGTTCATAATGGATCCCACATTCTTTGATATCTTCACCCACGAATTCGTCGCAGGGGATCGCGATAAAGTTTTCGCCAACCCGGACTCACTCGTCATCACCCAAGCGACTGCTCAGCGCCTCTTCGGCGAAGCCGATCCCATCGGTGAAGTGATCACACTCGCACCCGATCGATCCATCCAGATCAACGCGGTCATCCAAAACGTCCCCAAAAACTCCCATTTCCTCTTCAATGGAATCATCCCCACGACCTTTATGCGAGATCA
>Ga0307378_10004814_pt1 | contig 19053 bp, 14 predicted proteins | sample UN1MG_FD_202238 | JGI IMG/M metagenome (GOLD analysis project Ga0307378, IMG submission 202238) | Soil microbial communities from Risofladan, Vaasa, Finland - UN-1 | ecosystem: Environmental > Terrestrial > Soil > Coastal area > Acid sulfate soil | place: Finland: Risofladan, Vaasa | collected... | reverse complement strand
CAACGGTGGAAATACAAACTCAACTTTCAGTTAACGCTGATACAGTTTTAGGTCATCAATTAGATGGGGTATTGTTAGATGAAACGGAAGCGATTATAAGTAGGTCAATTGGTGTTGCACAAGCACCCAATAGTTCTTATACGAATACTAAACAAGATGGTTTAGGTTTCTCAACTACAGCGTTATTAACATCTGGTGACACATTTGATAGTGGTATATTATCACTTGTTGGTTATACACAAGTACAAACCGATATATTATCCGTAGGTGCTAATGGTACAACAACTATTAAGTTCTATGAGGATTTACTTGGTACTAATTTATTAAGAACACTTACGTCACCTTACGTAGATGGGGCTGGATTTAAAATGTTATCAGCACCAGCATTTACACCTTACGTTAGATATCAATGGACTTGTACAAGTACAGGACAGACTCAATTTTATTATGATACCAAGTTTACAACAAAGTCTATTAGTGGTCAAATTCTTGGTATGGAGGATTTTATTTCTGCTGGGATGGTTGCCAACCTTGGTAGAAACGTTATTGTTGGACTTAAACCAGATGGTCTTTATACAAATATTGCAGCTGATGAGGATGGTGACCTACAAATTAGTTCACCACAAATTGCTGACCTTGGAAACACATCATTCATTACCACTGGGTCTACTGCTGGTCACACAACAAGTACACCATTTACAGGTGCTACATTCGCAACAAGAAGTAGAAATATCCAAGAAAATCTTATAGTTATTGCTGCGTTTAGTGGAGATACTGCTTTATCTGACCTTGGTGGTACGGTTACATTTAGATATTATGATGATGATGGTAGTGGTAACACACCTAAAACAACAGCTTCTATTACTGAGATTCTACCAGTTAGAGCATTTAGTTCTGTTAGAAACTTTGGTTGGTTATCAAACGCTGGTGATTATTTTAGAACTGAATTTGTACCCGACAGAAACTTAGTGGGTGATGAATTTGTGGCTGTAACCACAACTCACTCTAAATTAACGGGTAATGATTTCAAGAGGTTGGCTAATCAAACATTAGAGGCTGAAAATCAAACCATACCTATTACATCAACATTCCTTAAAGGCTTTGATTCAAATAACGATTCACAAAATCTAAACGTTGTTGAGACAACCAACTCAACTCAAACAACTTATAGTCTACAGGTTGTGAGTGGTGCGAGACCATCACAATTACCAGGTAGAACACCTGTAAGAGTAACTTCAGATGTAACTAGTAGTACTTTAATGTATAGTGGATTAACTGGTAGTGAAATACTTTATATAACAGATATAATATTAACGGTAAACAATAGTAATTCTACATCATATGGTAGATTAAATATTAGAGATGGTTTAAGTGTAACTGGAACCACAATCTTACCAGTTTTAATAGCTGAATCACCAACACAAGAGACTGCGGTTTCAATTATTACACATTCATTTACTGAACCTCTATTCTTTAATAATGGTGTATTTTTTGACATTGAACTTGGGACACTTATAGTAACTGGTATTTTTAAAGGTTATAAAGAATAATTAAAGTATTTATAAGATATGACACAAGTAAGTAAGATAAACGGAATATCAATTATTAACACATCAGTTAGTGCATTCACATATGATGGGGTTAATCAATTTACCATCGACCAAACCGATGGGGTAAGTTTTAATGCTCAAATTTTAACACTTTCAGCAACAAGTATTAGTGCAACAACATTCTATGGTGATGGAAGTAATCTTACTGGTATAGCTGGTGGTAATAATACCTATACAACGGGTATGACTTTTAACACTAACACACTTACAGCAACAAATAGTACTGGTGGAACATATACGGCAATAATTAGTTTAGGTTCACATACTGGTGATACAAATAATCCTCACAGCACAACGCTTAGTAACTTAACTAGTTCAGCCCATACTCATACGTTAAATGAGATAACTGATTTTGATGCTTATAGTGGTAATGTACAGACACTTCTTGATGCTAAGGTTGAGGGTTCATTATTTGATACACATACTGGTGATACAAATAATCCTCACAGTGTAACAGCTGCACAATTAGGTGCTGCCACTGAAGCTGGTTTCGATGCTCATACTGGTGATACAACTATTCATTATACAAAAGGTTCAATAAACCTTTCAGAATTAGGTACAACAGCTCATACTCATACACTTAACGAAATAACTGATTTTGATGCTTATAGTGCTGCAACAGACACTAAGATAGATACTAAATCTAGTACGGACTCTTATATCACTGGTACAACATTTAATGATACCATTATAACTTATAATAGAAATAATGGTCTTTCTGCTTTAACAACAGATTTAACTGGTCTTAATGTTGAGTATAACTTCTTGAAGGATTCTGCTGGAACGCTTAATGTTGGTGAGGTTGTATTCCTTAAATCATGGAATGATACATTTGACATTGTTAGTGTTGAACAAGCTGATTCTAGTACTGTTGGTGCTATGCCAGCTTTAGGTATTGTAACAACATCTGGTAGTTCAACGGTTCAAGGAGTAATCTTATCATTAGGTAATCATGAAGGTTTCGACACATCTGCTTGGGGGCTTAGAGACCCATTGTATGTTTCTACAACACCAGGTGCTTTAACCAATGTTAGACCTACTGGTTCAACAAGTGTACAAACAATAGGTAGAGTACTAAAGGTTGATGCTTCATTAGGTGTTATTGCTGTATTTGGTGCTGGTCGTTCAAATGACTTACCTAATATAACAGCAAATAAGATATGGATAGGGGATACTGATGGTACACCAACTGAGAAAACATTAGCTTCAAGTGGTGCTACGGTAACTATAGCTATTGATGGTAGTACTATTAATTTTGAATCTTCTGGTGCTGGTGAAATTAATACAGCTAGTAATGTAGGTGTAGGTGTAGGTATATTCTCTGGTAAAACTGGTGATGATTTAACATTCAAGAGTCTTACATCGACTGGTGGTACGGTAACAATAACGAGTACTGGGGCTACAATAAACTTAGAAAGTGCTATTGGTGGTGGGGTTGCAACTGATACAATATGGGATGCTACTGGTGACCTTGCTGTTGGAACTGGTGCTAATACCGCTGCTAGATTGGGTATTGGTAGTACAAATCAAGTACTTACAGTTGTTGGTGGTACGGCTGCTTGGGCTGCCGCTGCTGGTGGTTCGTCTAGAATTGCTAGTTCTGCTGCAACAACAGATGCAACACCAACTGAATTAGAAAAGATAGATACACTTACGGCTGAATCAACTCATGTTATTGAGGTATTCATAACATCTAAGAGTGATGATGATGTACAATGGGGTGTTTGGAAGAGAACTCTTGTGGTTTCATTAATAGGTGGTGTAGTTACGATAAGACACGAAAATGCGGATGTTGATAAAACATCTGCGGGATTAAGTTCACAAAGTATTGACTTTACTGTTAATAGTACTGATATTGATATTGACGTAACAGGTATTGCCGCTACTAATATACAGTGGAATTCTACTTACGAAATAATAACAAAATCAACTAACTAATGGCTACAACGAATTTAAGTGATAGAAGTCTTGGGGATATTAATTTAAGTAGTGGTAATGGAGTTCCAGACCACACCCCAACCAATGGTAGTCTTTATGTAGATGAAGATACTGCCATTATGTATAGTAGAAATACTATAGGTGGTTGGGATGCTTATAATAACGTTGCTATAGGTAACATGTGGCTTACTGGTAACACAACAAATACTGTTATCGCTGATAGTGCTGTATGGTATGGTCTTAGGTCATTATCATGGAGTGGTGGAACTCAAGATGGTGTTTCGTATAATGCAACCAATTATTTAGATATAGTTAGAGATGGAACTTATATGATATCTTTAAGTACATCATTTGAAGAGGTTGCCTTAGATGGATATTTTGGTGCTGGTATGTCAATAGATTTTGGTGAACCAGCGATACCAAACTATATGATTACAACAGTTGAATCTACGGATGCAAACAGACAAAATGTGACCGTTGTATCATTTATTGATTTAATAAGTGGAAATACAGTTGAAATAGGGGTTAGAAATTTTAGAGATACTAATAACGTTAGAGTTATAAATGCATCCCTTTCAGCAACAAGATTAAAATAATATGAAGAAAAAAGAGTTTTATGCCAACAACAAATTTAATATCAAAATCACTAGGTAATATATTAGTACAAAGTGGTAATGGGGCACCAGACCATGTAGCTGATAAGGGTTCATATTATACCAATATTGATACTGGAACTTTATTTATTAATATTGATGGAACAGCTACTGGTTGGGGACCACTTAGTAAGATTGCTTATGCACAGATGACGGTTACCGATAACGCTACTGAAATAGCACCAGGTTCCTTAAATCAATGGCAATCCACAACTAGTTTAACTTGGGTTGAAAAGGAGAATAATGGTTTAACATTTTCTAGTGGAACACTAAAACCTAGAACTGGTAAATCTGGGACATTTTTAATCATCCTAGCTGGTTGTATAAAATTAGACCCATCTTTTGGTTCTACTTATGGATATGATATCGGTGTATCTAAAACTGGTGCTGGACCAACAAAAGACCTAATAGGAAGTGCTCAAGTTGGTCCAGGTGTTGATTTAGCTTCTATTGGTGTCATTGGTTACATAACTTTAACAACTAGTGATACTATTTCAGTAGCAATGAGAAATACTACTAGTACAACACCAAATCAGTTGTTGTATCAAGCTAGTTTAATAATGTATAGAGTAGGAGATTAATTATGGGAATTTTAACACAACAATCAGTAGGAGATATAATTTATTATTTAATAGATGATATGGCACCAGCAATTAGTGGAACAACTGGGGATGTTGCCATATCTACATTAGGTGGTGGTGTATTCACATGTGATGAAGATTATACTTGGAGTCCATATATTAATGATAAAGCATTTGGTAGTATATTCGCTTTTGACCATGCTGATGCTTCTTTCGCACCAACAACAGGTAGTTGGTTTAATATGAATAGTGTTGGTACAACAACAACATGGTCAGCTACTACAGAGACACAAGGCTTTACACTTAAGAACCCAACTGGAACTGGAACTGGAACTGCGTTTCAACTTGATAGTGACCGTGTTGGTAGATATTTAGCTATGTCACAACATTCTTTTAATGGAACAAACGCTAGGTGGAATGATTTTTTAATTGCACCAATTATCAATAACTTTATCTCAACAACATATAATGGTGGGTCTCAAGGAACTCAAAACCCTGGTACAATAGATGATGTTAACAACATGTTCGCAACAGAAATATATGATATGGATTCTAGAGATTTAGATTATGCATTTCTTTCATATAATAGATTTGCAACGGAGAGTGCTGGTACAGCTACATTTGATAGAAGACATAATAAGTTATCTATGATGCTTATTGACCAACCAGTTATATTCAGAGAGAATGGTGTATCAGAAGATTTTACAACAAATGGGTGGACAGTAGTTAATGATAGTACTAATGCTTGGGTGATGGGTACTGGTACAACATTTAGTGGTGGTGGTACTAGTATGTATATATCTGATGATGGTTCAACATATAATTATGATAATAGCATTGCCCAAGTATCTCACTTTTATAAAGATATAACATTCCCACTCAATTTAGATTCAAGTCCAGAATTAAGATTTTATTATAATAGTGATGGTGAAATTACATTTGATTATGGTAAGATATATTTTGGCCCAGTTACAGGTATGACACCAACGGCTGGTACAGAATTAGCTAATACATATCAAATCGGATTAAATGAGTATCAAGGACAAGCAACATTTAGTGGGGAAACGATAACACTTGGTTCTTCTAGTCAATTAGCTGGGGAAACAAAAAGACTTGTATTTAGTTGGGTTAATGATGGTGTTAGTGGTACACAACCACCAATGGCTATTGACAGCCTAAGAATTCATTTCTTTAATGGTATTTATATCGCACCACCACCAGCTGGTATAGATATTTTTAATGAGACATGGGAAACAGGTAGTATGTCTGCATGGACAGTAACTAATAATGTAACAAATCAATGGGAGGTTGGTACTGCCGTTGTTGAAACTGGTACATATGGCGTATATGGTTCAGATGATGGTGGAACAACATCTGGATATGATGCTAGTGCCTTTGTATCTCACTTTTATAGAGATATTGTGATTCCATCATCGGCTACGACAAGTGAGGTTACACTTACATTCAGTTGGAATTGTAATATGGATGACAATGGTGCTGGTGCAACACAATATGATTATGGTACATGTAATATCATTGCAACTGGAACTACACCAGCTGCTAATACTGAGGTATCGATTGTCTTAGCTTCGGCTGGTGGAAACGGTAGAATTAATCAAACTGGTGCCAATATTGGTAAATTCAATGCGGATTACAGATATGGCGGTACATATTCTAATATTTGGTTTACTGAAATAATTGACCTTTCAGCGTATATTGGACAGACTAAACGACTTGTATTTAGTTACAAGGGTGATGGTGCGGCCCCACAAGATTTGGCCCCAGCATTTGCAATTGATAATATTAGTTTATCTTATCAACCACTAGCCTAATATTTATTAGTATGAACATATTAAAAATCGGAGAATTAATCAACAAACCAACAGGTTTAGTTACTGAGGCAACTCAAGGTGACCCAATATACGTATTCCAAGAATCATTAGATTTATCTAAATATACTGACATTACATCTAATGATAATTGGATTAAGGTTGGTTTAGGATATTATGATTATTTATTTGCTAGAAATCAAATTATTATGCATACAGCAACTAATCCACCATTTAGTGGACTGTCTCAAGAAGATAGAAAGGTTGCAGCTAAACATTTTGCTGTTGGTGCAACTGATAGACTTGATACATTTAAGGATTCGGATTTACAAGGGTATTGGAATACATTTGTAGAAAAAGCCCAAAGAACTAGGGAAGCAAGATGGAAAATGAGTAAAGGATACATATCATATGTGTTACCAATGGGTGATTCAATCCACATAGCCCAATCTACGAATGAACTTACGAATTCGTATATAACATACGGAATAGAATCACTTGCGATAGATGGTGTTGATGGTTTATTTGATTGGGTTGAGAATACTGGAAGTTATTCTGGTGGTACTGGATTCAGTGGTCAAACATATTGGACTCAAACATATCAAGATAACCTTAGTTCAATACTGAGAAACGGATACAAATAATGGAAAAAGAAGTACAAGATATAATAATACTTAACCTATCTGGTGCCGCTACAAAAATAGCTGGACTTGCTGGTGTAGCTGATTATTTATATAATGTATTAGGATATAGACCAACTGATATTACAGGTATTTCTTCTGGTGCATTACTTACTGTTGGTATAGCAATGCGTAAATGGGATGTTCTTAGAGACTTCACGCAATCATTCACTTTAGATGATATATTTGATAGGAAACCAGTTAATAAGAAGAATAAGATAACTTTAAATGCAAAGATTAGGGCTATTATAGGAAAACCATCTTTAGGGACACAAGGTAATCTTTATAAAACTCTTAGGAAAGTTATAACTCCAGAGGACTTTAAGCGTTATCAAGAAGGTGATTTTCCAAATTGTTGGATAGGTTCAGTAGACGTTAAAACTGGTGCTAGATTCATTTGTAATGTTAAAGAATCGAAATATAGTTATGATGATTACTTACATATAGTAATTGCTAGTACAAGTATTCCATTAGCGGTTGAACCAGTATTATATAAGGATATGATTTTATTCGATGGCGGTATTAGAAATCATATCCTTTCAGCATGGGCATTAGAGTATTATGGACCTAGAGTAAAAGAAACAATTAGTGTATTCTCAAGACCAGAGGAATATCATGGTATATTAGATAGAGATTGGGAAGCTAGAAATATTATAAATGTATTTGAGAGGTATAATGATATTACGGTAATAGAAATATCTAAAAGAGATGAGAGGGAAGAGAAATTACAATTGGCATTAATGAAGAAAGATAAACATAAGATAAAGAATGCTCAAGTATTTATACCTTCTATTATAAAGGAATTATATGATACCGACCCAACAAAATTGAGAAAATTATATAGTGCTGGATTTAAAGCTGCTGCAAATAAATTAGGTGATTGGTGATTACTCACCGTAAAGGTCTGGTGGTGTTTTACACTTCTCCCTTATTAGTTTTTCGACAAACGCAAACATCTTAAGACCATTTTCTTCACAATACTTTTTTAATATAGTATGTGTAGTAGGTGTAATCTTTAGGTTTTTAGTACGTTTCATAATGCTTTTACTTATAAGTATGACAAAAATAAGAAAAAAGTCATACTAATTATGGAGTATTCTACTCCATAAAAATTCTTTTGTAAATTTCATACATATTTATTATTAAACATTATAAAATAATAACTCTAAAAAAAAAGTAAATAAATGGCTGATAAAGTATTCGTGAGTCCTGGGGTGTATACATCTGAAAAGGATTTGTCATTCGTAACTCGTCAAGTTGGTGTAACAACATTAGGTCTAGTAGGTGAAACTACTCAAGGTCCAGCGTTCCAACCAATCTTCGTAAGTAATTACGATGAGTTCACATCATTCTTTGGTGGACAAAATGCAACAAAAATAAAAGATACGGGGGCACCTAAGTATGAATTACCATACATTGCAAAATCATATCTATCTCAATCTAATCAAATGTATGTAACTAGAGTACTTGGTTTTTCTGGGTATGATGCTGGTTTATCATGGGGTATAACACTTGATGCTGCTTTAGATAGTAGTACAACTGGTGTTACTGGAGGAATAACATCTGCCACATTAATTTATTATACGGCAAATACGAGTGCTGGTACAATGACGGAAGTTGTTTCAACTGACCCATTAATTCAGTCTCTTTGGGATGGTGGATTACTTTCAACTCAATTAGCTTATTTAGCTGCTGCCGCATCTGGCACAACTCCAAGTTTAATTAATGTAGTTTACCAAAAAGATGGTGACACATTTAGTGGTACTTCAATTAACCAACTTGTATATTCAACAACCCCTGTAGGTAATATAACGGTTGGTGTAACAAGTGGTATAACTGTACATTATTCTGGTACTGGTTATTCTGATGTAGAGAACAAATTAGTTTCTTTCTTAAGAAGTAGAGGTTCTTACGATGGTAATGAGGTAGTTAATTTCCAAGTTACTGGAGCAACTGATATAGGTTATTCAAGCATATTAACTGCTGCTGAAACAAACGGTAAAGGTACTTTCGGTATTACTGGAACATCAACTTCAAGTGGAGCATTTAGTTATTCTTTATCTTTTGATAAGACACAAAAGAATTACATTACAAAAGTTCTTGGTAGAGGAAATGATGATGGTAAAACAGCATTATTCGTTGAAGAAATATATGATGGTATGTTTGGAGATTTATATGATGCTGATAAGGTTAGAGGTATTAATATTGATTCACTTATTAATTACGATAATGACTTCGATAATTATTTACAAGAATTCCAACCAGCGGTAACTCCATGGGTTGTTTCTGAACTTAGAGGTTCAAACCTTTTAAGACTTTTCAGATTACACACAATCTCTGATGGTAACGCTGCAAATAAACAATTTAAAATATCTATTAGAAACATTAAGATTACTGATAAAGAATTTGATGTTATTGTAAGGTCTTATAGTGATACAGATGCGAAGCCAGTTGTTCTTGAGGGATTCTCAAGATGTTCAATGGACCCAACATCTAAAAACTTTATTGGTAAGAGAATAGGAACAACTTCTGGTGAATTTGCTTCTAAATCTAATTATATATTAGTTGAATTAGAAGAAGAGTCAGATACTTCTGATGCATTCCCAGCTGGATTCTTAGGAACGCCAGTTAGAGATTATCAAAGTTCTCCTAGCCCTTATAATAATACTTCTGTACAAGACCCAACAATCGAGTACAAGCAAACATATGGTGAATTCGAGAATAAGCGTAAATTCTACTTAGGTCTTTCTGAGACTAAAGGGATTGACCAAGATTTCTTTGATTACAAAGGACTTCCAGAATCTACTAATTTAAGTATGTGGACTGGACTTACTAAAGGTTTCCATATGGATAAAGATGCGACTGGTGCAACAATTGATAATGTATCGATTGTAATTAACGCTACTGGTGGTACTTACTCTCCAATTTACTTATTCGATGTAGGTAATGCTGAATTCAGAACTGAGGCTGGTGTTGAAGGAACTGATTACGAGAAAACTTACGCACGTAAATTCACATTCGCACCAAGTGGTGGTTTTGATGGATGGGATATCTACAGAACTGAAAGAACAAATGATGATAAATATATTATCAATGGTACTAAGGGGATATTAGGTGTTACAACTGGAGTATTCTCTAACAGAGCTCTTCCAAACGGTGATACTGGAATTAATTCTGATTACTACGCTTACTTAGAAGGTATTTGGACATTCAATAACCCAGAAGCTACAAACATTAACGTGTTCGCAACTCCAGGTATTGATACATTCAATAACTCTAACTTAGTGGAAGAAGCTATCGAGATGGTAGAACAAGATAGAGCAGATTCGCTTTATATTGTAACTACACCAGATACAGACGCTAGTGGTGATGTGCTTTTAGCTGAAGATGTAATTGACCAATTAGATGGTGAATTCGATTCAAACTATACAGCTACATACTGGCCTTGGATTCAAATCAATGATACTGAAAACAATGTTTACATTTACGTTCCACCAACAAGAGACGTAGTAAGAAATATTGCACTTACTGATAACATTGCATTTCCATGGTTCGCAGTAGCGGGTGTACAAAGAGGTGATGTTCAAGCTATTAAAGCTAGAATTAAGTTAACTCAAACAATGAGAGATACACTTTACGATGGTAGAGTTAACCCAATCGCAACTTTCGCTTCAGAAGGTATTAAGATTTGGGGTAACAAAACTCTTCAAGTTAAAGAATCTGCTCTTGATAGAATTAACGTTAGAAGATTACTTTTACAAGCTAGAAAACTTATTTCTGCTGTTTCAATTAGATTATTATTCGAACAAAACGATGATATCGTAAGAAATCAATTCTTATCTCTTGTTAATCCTATCTTGGATAACATTAGAAGTGAAAGAGGACTTACTGACTTCAGAGTAGTATTAGATAATGACCCAGAAGCAATAGATAGAAACGAGCTTTGTGGTAGAATATTCTTAAAACCAACAAGAGCTTTAGAGTTCATTTGCGTAGAGTTCAACATAATGAACACTGGTGCAAGTTTCGATGACATATAATCGATATAACATATAAATAATTAAAGGCCCTTATTTGAGGGCCTTTTTTATTTTTAATAGATATTTATATATAAACCAAATAGTATGGCTAAGAAAGTAAAAATAAATAAAAAACAGTTAAGTATTCTTGTTGAGTATATCAAGTATGGTAAAGTAAAACCGCAACTTAATGAATCTGAATTATTAGAAGAAGGAGCTAAAGAATGGGCTATGGCTGGACTTATGGCTTTAGCGTCTATGGCTGGTATGGCTCAAGATAAATTAAAAGGTTCTGATGAAGGTGACCTTAATCATTATATAGAAGCTGCTGACGAATTTAAAAGTAAATTGGCTGATGAAAGTAGTGCTGAATATAATCTATTCACTCAAGCTACTAAAGATATGAATGCTCAGAATATTGAAGCAATTAAAAATGTAGACCCAAAAGATGAGATGGTTATTAAAACTTTTAAAACTAAGAATCTTGGTACGGCAACCAGTAAGGTTAATAATGATGGTGGTATAATTACGGATATAGTTATTACTAGTGATACTGTTTGGAATGATATACCAGACCCATTAGAAATAGATTCTATCATTGAAACAAACATCGAAGGAAACCTATTTGTAAGCGGTGGGTTCGATTTAAACGAAGACGTGGCTAATGAGTTAAGTTTTCAATTTAAAGCCATTACAACGTCTAATAGTGAACTTGTGAAGGTTACAATCAACTCTTCAACAGATAAAGAACCAGTTACAAAGGAATTAGCTCAACTTTTAATTAGTAAAAAATATAGTGGAGATAATGAAGGGTTAGCAAAAGCTAGAAAAGATGGTATTTATAATCATTTAAAGAAAATGGGTGTTGATACTAGTCTTATAGATTTAAATATTGAATGGGAGCAAGGCCCAGACGTTTATTCACCAGATATGGGTGATGATGCTAGAACTTCTGCTAGAGAGTTACCAGGTACAAGTTCAGCTAGAAATGTTGGTGTAACTTGGAATGTTAAAAAAATGCTTCAAGGTGAAGCTACAGCAAGTGTTAAAAAAGTAATTGAAGAATACTTAATAGAAGTTACAACACTTAAGGAGCCATTAAAAGGTGGTAAGGTTACCACAACTACTGGTGGTCAAAAAACCAAAAAATTAAAGACTCCTAAAGTTAAACTTAAAGGTAAAACTATTAAGTGTGAATTATTTGGACAATAAGGTTAATGTTTAGTGTGCGAAATTCTGCACACATACACCACCTACGATAGAAACCGAAACAAATCTGATATCATTAGCTAAAATATTCTTTCTGTGCCCTCTATTATCAATTCCAGCATCAATTAAAAGAGTTAATAATAAAGGAGTTGTAGTGTCCTTGATAAAAGAACCAACTGAAACTAAGTTTTCAGATACATCTAAATTAATTTCTTTAAATCTAGTACTAGCACTATTACCATTAGAATCTTTGTGACTCATTTTATTGTTAGCATCTAAGTATTCTGCATGCTTCTTAGTAATGATATACATATCAACATTAAAAACTAGAGTATCAAGAGGTTCAATAGTATTTAATATTTCAATTAATTCTTTAGCTGCTTTAATTCTATCAATAATAACAGCTTCACCGTTAAGTTTACTAGAACTTATTTTAGTTTTTCCAGACTTAATTCTACCAATCATTTCATTATTAAAAGAGATATATTCTTCAACATGAGGGATAAAAGACTTAGGATTAGCTCTTAATTCATTGATTTCAAGAGTCATAATACTCTCTAAATCAGTTTGTGCCGAAGCGAAAACCGTTAATAAAACTAATAAAATTGTTACAATGTTTTTCATATCTATAATTATTATAACGTAAAGATACATATTTTATTTCATTCCACCAAACATTTTTTTATATTTCGTGATATTTATTACTGATAGATGAGAAAATAAAAAAAAATAAAAATTATTTTCACATATTTATTATTAAATAAAAGAACAAAAATTAAAACTTATACAACATGGCTGATTTACTAATGAAAATGCCCGTTCCTTACGAACCAAAGAAAAAGAACAGATGGCTATTAAGATTCCCAGCGGATTTAGGAATTCAAGAATGGTGGTTAGCGTCTGCTTCAAGACCATCAATAACACAAAACGAAGTTGAGATACCTTTCCTTAACACATCTACCTGGGTAATTGGTAGATTTACATGGGAATCTATTTCAGTAACATTTAGAGACCCGATTGGTCCTTCTGCTGCTCAAGCAATTATGGAGTGGGTAAGACTTCAATCAGAATCTATTACTGGTAGACAAGGTTATGCAGCTGGATATAAGAAAGACGTAGAATTAGAAATGCTTGACCCAACTGGTGTAGTTATCGAAAAGTGGGTTCTTCAAGGAACTATGCTTACAAATGTTAACTTCGGTGATTTATCAATGGATGATGATGCGATAGCTGATATCACAACTGACTTAAGATTCGATAGAGCAATACTTTTATTCTGATTAAAAGACATAAATATAACAAAAAATTCAAAAAGACTCATTCGTGGGTCTTTTTTTTTATATAAAACTTTACTTGGTATATTTATATAGTAGATTAGATAAGATAATATTAAATAAAAAAATGTTTTACAATGGATAAAAAACCAAATGTGTTACCCACAGCCGAACAAATGGCTAATGCTAACGAAACGGGAAATATGATTTCCGAGCAGTTACAAAATGAAAATATAGTTCAAACTAATAGAGGTAGTGATTTAGAATCTCAAGTTGCGGCTCAGATGAAAAAGAATACTGATGACTCTTTAAAGATGCGAGAAGAGAATATTACCAAATATGAAGAACTTGCTAGACAGATGGATGCAAAGAGAGCTGCACAATTAAACGAGAAACAACCTTACGACTGGGGGGACCAACCAGAACAACCACCACAAGAGTCACCAATTAATAATAATCATGATTACTATGGTGGTAGTGGTAGTAATAACGGTGGGAATAATACACCGCCAGAACAACCAGCACAACCAGCACCTCAACCAAAAGAGGTTAATCACTATATTGAGAGAATCAGTCAACCGCAAATGAATCAACCGTTTGATGTGATTCCATTACCGTCTGAAGGTAAGTTATATCCAGGGATTAAAAAGAGTGTAAAAGTTGCTTTCTTAACAACTGCTGATGAGAATATACTTACATCACCAAATTTAGTTGAAAGTGGTGATTTTTTAGAGATTCTTATTAATAGAAAATTACTTGAACCAGGACTTAGGTATAGAGACTTAATACCAGGTGATAGAAACGCTATTATGATATGGCTTAGAGCTACTGGTTATGGTGAAATGTATCCAGTAACATTTTATACTAAAGATAATAAGCAATTTGATACTGAAGTTAATCTTTCAGAATTAAAAACAGTTAACTTAAATGTTCAACCAAACGCTCAAGGGTTATTTGAGTTTGTATTACCATTATCTAAACATGTAATTAACTTTAAATTACTTACTGTTGGTGAGATAGATGATTTGGAAGAAATTCTTGAATCTAAAAAGGATGAATTAATTAACGAAGAACAGACTATGATTCTAGAGAATCAAATAGTTTCAGTTAATGGAAACAAAGATAAAAACTTTATTAAAGACTTTGTAATATCAATGAGAATATTAGACGCACAAAAATTAAGAGAGTATGTTAACTCTATAGAATGTGGTGTTGATATGATGGTTGAAGTTAGGTCTCCTGGGGGTGAGACCATTAAGACCTTTCTTCCCCTTACACCAAAGTTTTTTTGGCCTAACAGCCAATTATAAAGAACATCTTTTAGAGGAAGTTTATATCTGTATCAAACATCTAGGTATGACCTATCAAGATGTTTTATCAGCTCCAACATATGAAAGGCGTTTTTTCTTAGCAACTCTAATTAATGAGAATACTAAGAAACAAGAGGTGATGGAAGAAAAAATACAAGAAAGTAAAACATCTAATTCGAAAGGTAGTCGTACCACTACGGTTAGTGGTAATCAATTAAAAGCAAAATTAAAGAGTGGACAAATACCTAACTAATTAAATAGTTGGGTATTTTTCGTTCTGACTGATATTTATTATAAAACAATCTCATATGAAGGTAGTAATCAACGAAGCACAATATAATAGGTTATTCAATAAACCTAAGACTAAATTAATCATTACTGAAAGTCAGTTCAATAGACTTATGGTAGAGGAAGAAGTAATGAAAACATTTAAAGATATTAATTTAAATGATATTCTTAAGATTACTAAGGTAAATGGTGATGAATTACATTTCAAAGTTATTACCGATGATAACAGTGGTAGATTTTTCTTAGTTAACGGTGATGGTGCTGTTCATAAGAATAAATATTTCTTTGTTACAAATACTAGTCTACAAGATGGTAATTTAAATTATGAAGAAAAGTTTAAGGGTAAGATAAAAGATGTTGGTAATGGAAATGTAGATATATTTAATAAATTATCGACTGACATGAAAACAGAACCTTGGCAGAAAGGTACATTTAAGGATATTAAAAAATTCGAAGTACTTGGACCAGATGCTAAGACAGTTAAATTTCAAGTTGACCCATCAAAAGGGGGTAAACTAGAACCTAAGAATAAAGAAGATTTTGAGAGTTCAGAGGCTACTCCAGAAATAGAACGACTTGTTGGTGAGTTAAATAGTATGAGAGAAGGTGAGAAATATTTATTTTCACTTAATGATGGTAATACTGTAACAATGATTATTACTAGAAATAGTGGTGGTAGTGTTGGTGGTGAAATAGAAAAAGGTACTGGTAATTACGGTTATTTAACTGGTAGAAGTTTTGAGTTTGATTCATCACATGAAAATATTAATTATAGAGAGGCAAATGATTTTGATATTCAAATAAAAGTATTTGGTAATAAAGAAGCTGTAGATTCATCATCAAATGACTTAAAAATGAGTTCAGAATTGGAAGAGATTAAAGGTATTTCTGATTTTGGTGAAGAGGGTGCTATCAATCAAGAAAAGGATAACGAGAAAGAGAAGGAAAAAGAAATAGAGGAAAAAGAAAGAGAAGAAAGAGATAATATGGTTAAAGAGTTTAATTATGACGAATTAAAAGATTTAATGGGTGAAGACCAAATACTTAAAGATTTCATTCAGAAAAGACCCGCAGCAATATTTGAATTAATCGGGTTACAGAGAGCACATGGTATGGTTCCATTAAATAAAATATTTGCAGAATGGGGTATTAATATCAAGAATGGTAAAGGTGATTTTGATGGTGATAAATTTAAATCAGATAATAATGTTATTGTTAGATTTATTGAAAAAGGAGATATAATAGATTCTAGACATAATAAAGCCAGTCAAGAGTTTGATGATTTCGTTAAGGATGGTAGAAAGAATGTTGGTTTGAAAGTGGCAAGATTCCAACAAGGTGATTTACATGCAACATTAAAAGGTGTTATTAATAAGACTAAATTTAATATCGAAATTATTAGTAGTTTAGAAGATAATGAAGAAACGGAAGCACTTAAAGGTGATTCAAAAGATGAGAAAAAAGAAAATGATAAGTTTAAAGTTAAATTCAGTTATGAGGAACGAACTGAAGGTAGAGAAACTGGTAAAAAAATAGATGTAGGTTATTACATTATTGAAGTAATAAGTTATGACGCTAAAAATATGATTAAGTAATGGCAAAGAAAGATGATATAGGTAAAATATTTGAGCAAATGAAAGCAGACCAAGAAAAGATAAATGGTCTGACTGAAAAACTTGAACAAGGTCTTGGTAAACAACTTAAGATGCAAAATGATATCCTTAAAGCTAAAAGGGAAATCACACATCTTGAGAACGAAAAACTTAAAGCTATAGAAGAGCAAGTAGAAGAAGAAAAAGCTAGAGAAGTACTAAATAAAAAGTTTAGAAAAGCTAGAGCTGCTGGTGATAAGAAAGCTGAAAAAGCATTACTTAAAGAATTAAAAGAATTAAGAAAAATAGCTAATGTAAGAAAAGCAATCATTCTATTAAAAGAGGATGATATTGAGATGGCTGAAAGAGGTCTTAAGATAATGCAAGACTCTGTTAGGGAAAGCAATAAACTTAAGTCTACATGGAAATCCATGAAAGGTATTGGTAAGACTTGGGGTTGGGATAAACTTAGGTCTTGGGGTGTATTTGACATGGATAAAGAAGTTCGTAACACCATTAAGAGTATGGGTGTTGGGTCTAATAATGCTGCTGCTTTCCGTGATAATATGAGTAAGGCTGCCGACTCAACTACAATGATGGGTACTAGTTTTAAGAAATTAGCAAAAATGCAAGGTGGTTACAGTAAGGCAATTGGTAGAACTGTTAAATTAAATAAAGAGGGTCTTATTTCTATGTCTGAAATGTCAGAAGGTACTGGTCTTGGTGAACAGTATGCTATTGGTATGGCTTCTGGTATGGATAACTTTGGTGTTAGTGTTATTGGTGCTAAAGATTTAGTTCAAGAAACACTAGATATAGCTAGTCAAATGGGGGTTAATTCAGCAGCGGCAGCTGAATCATTACAAAAGAATTTAAAATTAGCACAAAGATTTCATTTTAAAGGTGGGGTTAAAGGACTTGCTAAGATGGCTAACGAAGCTGTTAGACTTAAGTTAGATATGGATGGTATTGCTGGACTAGCTGAAAAGGTATTTAGACCAGAGGGAGCTATTGAAATGGCTGCTAAGTTACAAACTATGGGTGGTGCATTTGCTCAAATGGCTAATCCAATGGAAATGATGTTTAATGCTAGAAATGACCCAGCTAAATTCGCTAAACAAATTGGTGCTGCTACAGCTGAATTTGTTGAGTATAATAAAGAAACTAAATCATTTGAAATAAAAGGTGGTTTAGCTGCGGATAGAATGAGAGAGATTTCTACTATGACTGGTATTGGTGTTGAGAAGTTACAAGAAATGGCTGTTCAACAAAAGAAGATTGAAAAAATAGGTTCTATGGTTCCATTTAGTTATTCTAAAGAAGATAGAGAATTTATTGCTGGTGTTGCTGATATGAATGATAAGGGTGAATTAGAAGTTAATATTGGTGGTAAGCAAAAACTTATTAAAGAATTAGCTGATGGTGATATGTTAAATATTAGAGACGCTCAAAAAAATCTTGCTGATAGAGCTAAAGAGTCTAGAACATTTGAAGAAACAATGAATGATTTATTTATGACATTGAAACAAACTCTTTTACCAGTTGCTGAAGGACTTAAAACATATTTAGCTGACCCATTAATGAAACTACAAAACAGTTTTAAAGAAGAAGGATTTTATGACCATTTAAGAAGTTTCGCTAAAGGTGCTATTGAGTTAGCTGGTAGTATTGGTAAATTTATTATTGAGAATCCTATTAAAAGTTTAGTTATTGGTGGTGCCACATTATTAGCTGGTAAAGCCGCACAATGGATATTTAATGGTAAAATGCTTAGAATAGGTTTCGGTAGTGGTGGTCCAGGTGGTGGTGGTACTACTGGTGGTTTTGGTACTACTGGTGGTAAAATTGGTCCAGCACTACCACCAGCACCATTGAGTGCAATGCAAAAATTAGGTGGTCAAGGTGTTATGGGTGGTAAATTTGCTGCTGGAACTATGGGTAGTATGGGTGCAATGGCTGGACTTGGTATTGCTGGTTCTGGTATGAAGATGGCTAGAGATAGTATGGATAATAAACATAGTGCTGGTGGTGCAGCTCTTGGTATTGGTGGTAATGCATTACACGGTGCTG